>Ga0207055_1002_pt1 | contig 105348 bp, 100 predicted proteins | sample Alteio_BWMinCont_57_FD_153293 | JGI IMG/M metagenome (GOLD analysis project Ga0207055, IMG submission 153293) | Enriched cells from forest soil in Barre Woods Harvard Forest LTER site, Petersham, Massachusetts, United States -... | ecosystem: Environmental > Terrestrial > Soil > Temperate forest...
TGCGCTCAGTCGACAACTCTTAACTCAAGCGGATGAAAATGTCGGCACCCATGCAATCACAGAAGGAACGCTTGCTTCTAGCAATTACAGCATCACTTACAACGGCAACAACTTAACCATCACGCCGAAAACATTAAACATCACTGCTAATGCAGCAAGCAAAGTCTACGGCACCAATGATTCAGCATTTACGTACGGCACAGCTGGATTTGTTACAGCAACGGTGGATGGCATCGTCATTAATGATAATGCAGGCAACAATTTAACAGGTGCTTTGAGTCGACAACTCTTAACACAAGCGGATGAAAATGTTGGAGCACATGCAATTAATCAAGGCACTCTGGCAAATACAACGGGTAATTACACAATTAACTACACGGGAAATAATTTAAGCATCACACAAGCACCGTTGACCGTCACAGCTAATTCCGCTAGCAAAGTATATGGAACCAATGATTCCGCATTTACTTACGGTTCATCTGGCTTTATTACAGGAACAGTCGATGGCATTACAATCAATGACAATGCCGGTAACAGTTTAACCGGTGCGCTCAGTCGACAACTCTTAACTCAAGCAGATGAAAATGTTGGAACCCATGCAATCACAGAAGGAACGCTTGCTTCTAGCAATTACAGCATCACTTACAACGGCAACAACTTAACCATCACGCCGAAAACATTAAACATCACTGCTAATGCAGCAAGCAAAGTCTACGGCACCAATGATTCAGCATTTACGTACGGCACAGCTGGATTTGTTACAGCAACGGTTGATGGCATCGTGATTAATGACAATGCAGGAAATAGTTTGACGGGTGCATTGAGCCGACAACTCTTAACACAAGCAGATGAAAATGTTGGAGCACATGCAATTAATCAAGGCACTCTAGCAAATACAACGGGTAATTACACAATTAACTACACGGGAAATAATTTAAGCATCACACAAGCACCGTTGACCGTCACAGCTAATTCCGCTAGCAAAGTATATGGAACCAATGATTCCGCATTTACTTACGGTTCCTCTGGATTTATTACAGGAACAGTCGATGGTATTGCAATCAATGACAATGCGGGCAACAGCTTAACAGGCGCTTTGAACCGACAGCTCTTAACACAAGCTGATGAAAATGTCGGAACCCATGCAATCACAGAAGGAACGCTTGCTTCAACCAATTATGCAATCACCTACACAGGAAATAATTTAACAATCACGCCAGCAGCGTTGACTGTGACAGCAAATGCAGCAAGCAAAGTGTATGGAACCAATGATTCCACATTTACTTACGGTTCCTCTGGCTTTATTACAGGAACAGTGGATGGCATTGTCATTAATGATAATGCAGGGAACAGTTTAACCGGTGCGCTCAGTCGACAATTACTCACTCAAGCGGATGAAAATGTTGGAACCCATGCAATCACAGAAGGAACGCTTGCTTCAACCAATTATGCAATCACCTACACGGGAAATAATTTAAGCATCACACCAGCAGCGTTGACTGTGACAGCGAATGCAGCAAGTAAAGTCTATGGCACGAATGACTCAGCATTTACTTACGGTTCCTCTGGATTTATTACAGGAACAGTCGATGGCATTACAATCAATGACAATGCCGGTAACAGTTTAACCGGTGCATTGAGCCGACAATTACTCACTCAAGCAGATGAAAATGTCGGAACACATGCAATCACAGAAGGAACGCTTGCTTCAACCAACTATGCGATCACCTACACAGGAAATAATTTAAGCATCACGCCAGCAGCGTTGACTGTAACAGCGAATGCAGCAAGTAAAGTCTACGGCACGAATGATTCCGCATTTACTTACGGTTCCTCTGGCTTTATTACAGGAACGGTGGATGGCATCGTCATTAATGATAACGCGGGAAATAGTTTAACAGGCGCTTTGAGCCGACAATTACTCACTCAAGCAGATGAAAATGTGGGAACCCATGCAATCACAGAAGGAACGCTTGCTTCAACCAACTATGCGATCACCTACACAGGAAATAATTTAAGCATCACGCCAGCAACGTTGACTGTGACAGCAAATGCAGCGAGCAAAGTGTATGGAACAAATGATTCAACATTTACATACGGTTCCTCTGGCTTTATTACAGGAATAGTCGATGGCATTACAATTAATGACAACGCCAGTAACAGTTTAACCGGTGCACTCAGTCGACAACTCTTAACTCAAGCGGATGAAAATGTCGGAACACATGCAATTAATCAAGGTACCCTAGCAAATACAACAGGTAATTATACGATTAACTACACAGGAAATAATTTAAGCATCACACCAAAAACTTTAAGTATTAATGCGAATGCAGCGAACAAAGTTTATGGCACCAATGATCCAGCATTTACATACAATGCATCAGGCTTTGTCACAGGCACTGTCGATGGTATCGCGATTAACGACAATGCGGGCAACACATTGAGCGGTGGATTAAACCGACAATTACTCACTCAAGCAGACGAAAATGTGGGCGCACATGCAATTAATCAAGGCACGTTAGCTAGCACAGGCAATTATACAATCGCTTATGGCAGCAATAATCTCTCCATCACAAAAGCATCGTTGAGTGTTACAGCTAATTCAGCGAGCAAAGTGTACGGAATAAATGATCCGACATTTACATACGGTTCCTCTGGATTTATTACAGGAACAGTGGATGGCATTGTGATTAATGACAATGCAGGCAATAGTTTGACGGGCGCACTCAGTCGACAATTACTCACACACGCTGATGAAAATGTGGGGACACATGCGATTACTCAAGGCACACTCAATGCCAACAATTACAGCATCAACTATGCTGGAAATAACTTAAGCATCACGCCGGCAGCACTCACCGTCAATGCGAATGCAATCAGTAAAGTTTATGGAGTAAACGATCCGACACTGACATATACTGCATCACCGTTTGTCACTGGAGTCGTTGATGGTATCGTGATGAACGACAATGCGAGCAACAGCTTAACAGGCGCACTGAGCAGACAATTACTCACGCAAGCAGATGAAAATGTGGGAGCACATGCGATTACACAAGGAACTCTCGCCGCCAGCAATTACAACATCACCTATAATGGCAATGCGTTAACAATTACAAATGCGCCTTTGAACATTCGTGCAAATGCTGCAAGCAAGACATACGGAACTGTCGATCCAGGCTTTACATATACTCAAACAGGTTTGGTCAACGGAGTAGTCGACGGTATAGCGATTAACGATACCATCACAGGATCATTGGCTCGCGTAGTCAATCCTTCAACTCAAAATGTAGGAAGTTATCCAATATTACAAGGCACTGTTCAAGCAAGTAATAACTATACGTTAAGTTATGTTGGCAATAATTTGAAAATTAATCCTGCTCTCTTGAATATTTCTGGAGTCATTGCGAATAGTAAATTCCAAGACGGATCGATTGCCGCAACATTAAATACCAATAATGCGGTACTTTCTGGCATTTTGAGTATGGATATCGGTAAAGTATCCTTACTCGGTGGCGGATTCGGTTACTTCATGAATGCGAGTGTTGGAAATGATATTCCTGTCGTTGCAACGGATATTCCATTATCGGGTTCATCAGGAGGAAATTATTCCGTCATAATGCCGATTGGCTTAACTGCGAGCATCTTACCTAACTCTACGCCGACACCACAAACGATCTTGCAATCAGTAATTCAATTTACAATGCCTACATCTAATACGAATAATTCATCGCAAAGCAATACAACGGAAAATCAAAATTCGACGAAGGGTAAATCGGAAATAGAAACCATTAATATTCAACTGCCGGATGGATCGATTAAATCAGAAAGTAAGCATTGTACCGTTATTGGTAATGGCATTGAAATTTGCAGTTAAAATATCAAAACATCCTCAACGCTCTGACAACCGCTTTTTCGCTTGTTGCTATATTAGGCGTTTTAAATAAAAAAAGAGAAACTGATAAAACACTGGCGGCAGCTTTCGCTGGATTGGCACTTAATAATGTCATCCCATTCACAGAAAAAAATTCACATGCAGTTTCTACAATAGAAGGAGAAACATTTCCTCGAATAAAGGATGTCATCATTTGAGTGAATAACGCACACACACAACCGACAAACAATGCATCAACCAATCGACTCTTGTCATAGGTCAATGTTCGCTGGGGTAATTTTTTTGATAATAATTTTTCGAGCTCATCAATTTTTTCATCTTTATCAGACGCATCTCTCACTACAGCATTCGTTGCTTCAACAGTACGATCAGCAACTAATTGTATTGTCTCGCGCGACATGCTCGCTTCTTGCGGAAATCTTTCACATTGAGCTAACCGCTCAGTCAGAGCAGAATAAAAATCACTTAATTCTTTTGCTAATACGGGATGTGATTGACTGACTTCATTTGATTTGTCTATTAACGCGATCAGTGATTTATCGACAGCTAAATCTTGTTCAAGAGATTTCATTTTTCTTTTTACCGATTTCGCCGTCTCAGTCACTTTTCGTTCATGCTCTCGAAATAAAGAAACTAAATTGACTGTCGTATAATTCAGTGTATTTGTTTTTTGATCGATCGCAGTAGGCGCATATGCATTGGCCGTATTAATTGCAAGTTTATATTCTTTGTTTTGATAATCAAAAGAACCTTCAATCACTTCTACCGTGTCTTTTGTTCCAGTTGATTTGCCCACATTTCGCGGCGAAAATTTTGCTTCTGCAACAGCTGCCTTCATTCTTTCAGAACGCTCAAGAGATCCGACCACGGGTCCCATAATGCAAGCTGAGTCGGAAAGAGGAACTCCTTTTTCATCAACATGATGATTAGTCGTCACAGCATTCCTATCGAGAAAGCGAACCACTTCTTTCCCGTCATGTGGCATGCCTTGCGCAGTCTCATAACCATCTTTGGCCACAATAATCAAATTATGTTCCGAAGCTGGTTGCTTTTCAGTTTCCAACAATTGATTGGCTTCTTGCATCGTTCGACATTCTTCAGCAATTGCATGCGTCAACCCCAGCCCAGGCCATCCGCCCTTTTTATTTTTTCTATTTTCTTTCGCTCCGCCCACTTCGTTATAAGCAACGCCTAAACCGAAATCGTTAAAAGCTGTAATGGCGCCAGGGATACCCGGAACTGTAAAGAGAAAAACACATTGTGGTTTTTGATCATTTGGAAAAGATCGAGTTGGTTTGATAACTTTTATTTGGTATTTTTGAAACGTACCGAACGTAAACCAATCCAACAATCGGATCATGTGTTTTTTTCCATCTCGTTCAGTGACAGCTGTGCTACAACCGCTTGCTCTTCCCAATCCTTTTTCGACTTCACAAAACAGTAATGGCACTCTGACATCCTCTAAATTAAATCCATCAGATCGTTGTGAATAAAAAGGAGCTGTTTTGTTATGCTCTAATGTTTGTCCATACAGTTCTTTGAGAAAATAGTGAAACGATATGCTGTAAGAATCTAATTGTAATCCGCGCTCTCTCGCTTCCCGGTTAATGAATTCTACTGCACTCATATTCCACGGCCCTTTGACAAAACGGGCCAAAGCAAATAGATACCGAAAATATTCGGTGTGAAAATTGAAAAAATAAGGGACCATTAGACCCGCTTCTGCCATTGGACCCAAATGAGGATGCGGCGAATAAATTTTTACTAAAGGTATTTTATCTTTATGGTGTGTTAATTCTCCGAGAGTCACGTCATCTTTTTTGAATGTCGCATCTTTAAATAGACTTTCTACTTTATGTGCGTCCGCATCGGGCGGCAGGGAAGGCTTACGGAGAATTTTTCGTATGATGGAAGCACCGATATTGTATACAGAACTGAACGCAGAACTGATAAGAGAATAATAGGGGTTAACGTGTGCCACTTTATTGCGACTTTCCATGGAGATCCCTCTTTAGTTTTGTTATTCACAATCTTGACCGATCGGATAATGATTCTGTCATGCCAGCATGCTTTTAGCTGGCATCCAGTGTCTTTAAGTCGCTGGATGCCAGCTAAAAGCATGCTGGCATGACAGCTCTTAACACAGACAGTTCTTAAACAGTTCCCAGTAAATGCTTACGCGGATCAAACGGCATTTCCTGCGCCATTTTTTCATAGAGCGCGCGTTGTGCATCAGTATGAGCGGGTGGTGTCACGATTTGTAACAAAATATATTGATCACCTGCGGAAGGGTTGCCCGGCAATCCCCTACCCTTCAGTCGTAACTTTTGACCGGCTTGTGCGCCCGACGCAATTTTCATTTCAACTGGGCCTGCTAACGTGGGAACTTTTACTGTTGCGCCTAACGCAGCTTCCCAGGGGGTCACGGGTAATGTCAGATAAATATCTCGACCTTGCAGAGTAAATACAGAATCCGGCGTCACTTCAATTTCTAAAAATAAATCGCCTGCAGGACCTTTTCCAATTCCAGGAGATCCCTGTTGCGCTAATCGTAATTGCTGTCCCGAAACAACTCCCTTGGGAATAGTGATTTTGAGCGTGCGTATTTTAGCATGCGGCTGACCCTGTGAATCCATTTCATGAACTTGCAAACGAACGGTTTTTGTTCCACCGTGAAAAGCTTCGGATAGGCTGACGGCAATTTTGGCAGATTCATCTTGACCGCGCTGGCTAAATTCTCCGCGCCCTGCGCGGTGAAACCCACCCTGCCTCGCGCGGCCACCACCAAAAATAGAGGCGAAAAAATCACTGAAATCAGCACCACCCCCGCCCAAATCTTCAAAACCACCTGCATCACCAAAACCGCTAAAGCCTTGCCAATTTGGCGGCGGTCTAAACTCTTGCCCACTCTGCCAATTGCTTCCGAGTTGATCGTATGCCGCACGTTTTTTAGCATCCTTTAAAACTTCATACGCTTCTTGGACGGCTTTAAATTGCTCTTCGGCATGGGCTCGATCGGCTTCTTTGGTAACATCGGGATGGTATTTTCGCGCGAGCTTGCGATAAGATTTTTTAATTTCATCTTCTTTTGCATCGCGCGAAACGCCTAAGATTTTATAATAATCTTTGTATTCCATTACTCTTCTTCTGGCAATCTCACCGTTAATACGTCGCATTTCGCGCCGTGTAAAATCGCATTGGCTGTAGAACCCAGCAATAACGATAGACCGTGACGCCCATGACTACCGCAGATGATTAGATCTGCGCCGACATTTTGTGCGACTTCCAGAATTTTAGATTTTGTTGGCCCAATTTCGACCCATTGATCTTTCGCATTCACTGAAAGTTGTTCCGCTAATTTCGTTAACGCAGTTTTTGATTCATCCAGCAATTGGCCTTCAATATCTTCGATGCCCAGATAAGCGTAGCTATAACCCGGTAACGGCTCGACAACATGAATCATACTCAGCCGTGCACCTGTGTAGCCGCGCATACCACGCACTTTGCTAATAAGATAATCGGTATCGTCTGTGAGATCTGTCGCAAATAAAATGTGTTTGTACATAGCACCTATCCTTTTGAAAAGACCAACTGATTTTTTTTAAAATGAACACGAATCATGTCGCCCGGCAAATACCCGCCAGATAAAATTTCTTGAGCCAGTGGATTTTCAACATGTTGTTGAATTGCACGTTTCAATGGCCTAGCCCCGTACACAGGATCATAACCGGTTGAGGCCAAATAATCCAATGCTTCCTGGCTGATTTCCAAGCCAAATTCTTTTTCCGCAAGGCGTGAACGCAATCGATTTATTTGTATCTCTGCAATGGATTTAATTTGTTCGCAATCCAATGGATGAAAGACGACCGTTTCATCAATTCGATTCATGAACTCTGGTCGAAAATGCTGACCCACCAGTCCAAGCACTGCTTTTTTCATCGCAAAATAATCGCCTTGCTGAGAAATTTCTTGAATCAACTCTGATCCTAAATTGGAAGTCATCACCACAATCGTGTTACGAAAATCCACTGTGCGCCCATGACTATCCGTTAGACGTCCGTCATCTAACACTTGTAATAAAATATTAAATACATCGTGATGTGCTTTTTCCATTTCATCCAATAAAATAACGGAATACGGTTTGCGTCGCACTAATTCCGTTAAATAACCGCCTTCTTCATATCCGACATAACCGGGCGGCGCACCCAATAAACGCGCGACAGAATGTTTTTCCATAAATTCGGACATATCAATCCGAACTACGGCTTCTTCTGTATCAAATAAAAATTGTGCGAGCGCTTTGCACAATTCTGTTTTCCCCACGCCCGTTGGGCCTAAAAATAAAAATGAACCGATCGGTCGATTGGGATCTGCCAAACCTGCTCGAGAACGACGAATCGCATTACACACAGCAGAAACGGCTTGGCCCTGCCCAATAATGCGTTTATGCAATGCATCTTCCATATGCAATAATTTTTCTTTTTCACTTTCTAACATTTTCGAAACGGGAATATGAGTCCATTTAGAAACAACTTCTGCAATTTCTTCTTCGGTCACTTTACTGCGTAACAATTGCGTTCCTTGTTTTTCAGCAAGATTCGCTTTTTCTAATTGTTTTTCCAGCTCGGGAATGCGTCCATATTGCAATTCAGCCATACGTGTTAAATTGCCCGCTCGACGCGCTGTATCGAATTCCAAACGTGCGCGTTCTAATTCACTCTTGATCGCTTGTTCACCTTGCAATTCAGATTTTTCATTTTGCCAAATGTTTTCTAATTTCTGAGACTCATCTTCTAATTTTTTTAATTCCTGTTCGAGACGCTCTAAACGTTTTTTGGAGGATTCATCGGATTCTTTTTTCAATGCTTCGCGTTCAATTTTTAATTGCACAACTTTGCGATCTAAGTGTTCGAGTTCTTCGGGTTTAGAATCGATTTCCATGCGAATATGACTGCCCGCTTCATCGATTAAATCAATCGCTTTGTCTGGGAGTTGGCGATCGGAAATATAACGATGCGATAATGTCGCAGCAGCGACAATCGCCGAATCCGTAATTTCAACACCGTGATGGACTTCATAGCGTTCTTTCAAACCACGCAAAATAGCAATCGTGTCGGGAACAGAGGGTTCTTCGACTAAAATACGTTGGAAGCGCCGCTCTAATGCCGCATCTTTTTCGATGTATTGACGATATTCATCAAGCGTTGTTGCACCGACGCAATGCAATTCGCCGCGCGCCAATGCAGGTTTCAACATATTGCCCGCATCCATTGCGCCTTCTGCTTTTCCTGCACCGACCATGGTATGTAATTCATCGATGAATAAAATAATTTGACCTTCCTGTTTTGCCAAATCATTTAAAACCGCTTTTAAGCGCTCTTCAAATTCACCACGAAACTTTGCACCGGCAATGAGTGCGCCCAAATCCAATGCTAATAAACGTTTATCACTTAAACCTTCGGGCACTTCTCCATTCACAATGCGTTGCGCTAATCCTTCGACAATTGCTGTTTTGCCGACGCCAGGTTCACCAATTAAAACAGGATTATTTTTAGTGCGACGCAATAAAACTTGAATGGTGCGACGAATTTCTGCATCACGCCCAATCACGGGATCTAATTTTCCTTGCTCGGCTCGAGCCGTTAAATCAATCGTATATTTTTCCAATGCGCGACGCTGATTTTCTGCGTTGGGATCTTGCACCGTTTCTCCTCCGCGTTCTTCTTCAATGGCTTTTTCAATAGCGTTTTTTGTTGCACCGGCTTTTCGTAATAAATCACCTAGCGAACCCGAATCTTCCGAGGCGGCCAATAAAAATAATTCACTTGAAATATATTGGTCTTTGCGTTTTTGCGCTAATTTATCGGTGAGATTCAGCAGGCGATTTAAGTCATTCGAGATGTGTACTTCTCCGTGCGTTCCCTCGACTTGTGGTAATCGATTAATCGCCCCGTCTAATTCGGATCGAAGCGTTGCAATATTCACTTTAGCTTTCGCCAAAATGGGACGAATGCTTCCACCTTCTTGGTCCAATAATACTTTCATCACATGAATAGGTTCGATGAAAGCGTGATCACGGCCTAGAGCCAGCGATTGCGCATCGGACAATGCGGCTTGAAATTGATTGGTCAATTTATCCATTCGCATGAATCACCTCAATACGATTTTACTATTCATATAGGGACGATCGGGGATATCTCAAGCATATCATTTAAGGGATTGTTTACAATTCTCGAAATTTATTGTACATTTATTGTCCTTATTTTACGATTCAGGCCAATAAAAAATGCCATTAGCCCACTTTCACCGTTTACAGATTGACGCCGGGGTCGATTATCTGCTCACAGAGTTTTATCTTTTGCCAAACGAAAACGATGCCATTGAAGCATTGCGGTTTGTCGCCGAACAGAAAACACTACCCGTCGAGGCTGCTCAATATGAAACGCTTCCGCGGACTTATTCAGAAGAAAGATTTCAACGCGTCAAAGATAAATTGGCCGCCTTGCACCAAATGATGCAAAACAGGCAGCCTCAAAATGGGATGTATCCTCCCTACCCGGGTGCAAGCCATTTAGAATTCGGTATATTTAATTTAACGAGCGACATGAGAGGCGGAGAAGTGATGGCTGAAGAAGTTCGCGATTATCTTCGCGAAAAATTTCAAGCTATCATTTGGACATTAGAAATTTTAAGGCCCGTTCTTTTGCCTCACCTGAATGTCTGGAAACAAAAAAATCATCCTGAATATGTTTCTGCATTGACTGAATGGATTAAAAAAATAGAGAATACCGCTGAAGAAGAAATGCCTGAAAAGATGCAGCAGATAGTTCGATCACGCGGCATTTTGCTCATTAACATTAAAGCTAAACTTCGAGAAAAATATCCTGCTATCACAGATGAACATATTGAAAATATCATAAAAAACATTCTTGCGCTGCCTTATGCCGTCATCGGAAAACTCGATCAACATGCAGCAGCACTTCGCGCAATTTTTTTATTAAAACCCATACCAGGTAATAATGTTTACTGCGCTGTTCATCTTAACGTCCTAAAAAAAATGCGGCGAAATAGTTCATCGCCTGCATTATCGGATGCTGTGCTTAAGTCTTTTGTTGCCGCAGAGCGCGTTTATACATTTTTATATTTCAATCAAAAAACGCTTCCTTCATCCTTCGGAGAATTAACAGCCGCGGAAATCAGATCAGAATGTGTTAATTATTTTAAACAGCTATTGGAGATGCCTGTTGAAGAAATGCAGCCTCTCTCTGATGAAACCATAAAAAAACTTAAACTTTTTTATAAAAAGGCTTTGGAAGAAGTAGCTTTTTTTAAAGATCTATTTGCAGTCTATTTTATAAGTGATCAAAAAGACGAATATTTTGCAAAATTATTACAGATGGATTTAACTGAAAACAGGTTTTTTCTCAGCGATGAAGCTTGGGTCACTCATATCATGTTAAGCAATGCTTCAAAAGAAGAACAAAAATCGGAGTCAGCAGAAACCGCTATTGATTTAACTCCGTATCAAATTAATCGCTTGATACTGCACGCTTGTTTTATACATCCCAACGATTGGTCACCGGCATTTGCTTTTGCATTTGAAAGAGTATTGAAATTGTTAGATCCTCAAAAAAAAGAGGATGCGCTCAACCAAGCATTAAAAAAATCTTCTTATCCCGAGGGTTTTTTTCTTCAATTAGTCTGGCTGCTGAATGTGCATAAGGCCTATCGAAATGGAAATAAACAAGAAATTTCTGATGTCGTGAGTTTGCAGCCTGTAACTTATTTTCCCCTGTTTTTTTACTTCCCTGGCGGGGATGAGTTACGTCGTATATTAAGCTATTCCTCTGTAGAAAACAGAGCTCAATTTTTAAATAAAATAAAAGAACATCCGTTTGTTGCTATAGAGGATTTTTTGACAGTGCTCCATGCGCTGCAACCATCTGAGCGTGCAGTATTTTTATGGGAAGATTGTGCAGAAACCATACCCCATTTAATAAATTCAGTAGATGATTTAAATAAAACATTAAGAGCATTACGCTCGGGCGAGCATGAGAAATTTTTAGAGAAATATAAAGACATCGTGAGAAAATTTGTTACCACGTTGGATAATTTTCGAAACACAGTGTTTCTTCTTGATAGATCTGATTATGAAATAGTTCGTGATTTTTTATTGAAAACATTTCCTGATTTATTTCCAGAGTTACGATCAGGAATGAAGGTTACTACAACACATCCGCTTGGTGTACAGCATTTGATAATATACGTCAGCCCGAAGGAAGATAAATTACCGGAAAATATTCCTACAGCAGAAAAATTCAATCATGTATTTTCCTTGTTGGTTCCTGAAAAACGTACTGATGTGTATGAATCCCTGAGAGGAAAGGAAAACCGTCTTTATTTACCAAACAGAGACACAGCAAAGCAGTTTTATCAGGTTTTGGAATATCTCACTCCCGCACAACGGATTGAGGTATTTAATCGTACCGATTACTCAAAAATGTTTTCTGAAATTCAAGATTTTATGTATGTGTTTACGTTACTTCCAACAGAACAACAAATAAAAGCGTGGCGTTATTTAGATAATCCTTTAGATAATCCTTTAGATGGTTCGAGATGGAATGTCTTTAAAAAATTAGATGATTTTGATACAGTCTCTGCTTTTTCACCGGTATTGCGGGACAAAATAGATAATTTAAAAAGAACCTATATAGATGCTTATCCTTTTCAGACGATCGAAGATTTTTGCCGCACTGTTCGCGGACTGAATCCGAATCAATATCCCGAGTTCTTTCATAGGATGTTATTACTTCGTTTGCCGGAACTCATTCACACACCAGAAGATATATTTTCCTTAATCGTAATAATTCCTAATCCATATCCTTATACCTATTTGCAGAGCGTATTCAGTGCTATTGAAGAAAAAATTTTAGATTTAGCTCAAAAAAATCCCGAAGAAACAGTTAATGCTTTTGTAAAAAAATATTCTGATCTTCCCTCTGGTCATCGTATAAATATAATGAATTTTTTTGAGGAGCGCTTGGGGAAAAACCACTTAACCGTGCAAAAAATAAAAATAATAGATGATTTTTTTTACTTTAGTCGAACTCATAAGAAGGCTCCAATAGAACAAATCCGTGACTGGGTAGACAAGTATAAGTGGAAGGGGAAGCGAGAGAATCCATTTCGTATTTTACTTTCGACAACACCGAGTCCAGGGATGTTCCAACCTCCACCTCTCTTTACAGTTGAGTTTTTCAGTAAAATGGTTGGAGATGATCCGCGTGATATCAAAGAACTACTAAAGATTATGCATGATGGTCAGGAAGATAAGGTGGTTTATCCTGTTCAGAAATGGTGTCCTCGAAATTCCTAATCGGAACGAGGATATATCATTTACACGTCTGAGGATCACCGCTGGCATCACAAATAGGAACAGAATGTTCGCTGCAAAAAGCCTGATCAACCACTCTGCAAGGCGGAATAGGTTCGCTTTGATAGAGCGTGGCAAGACATTTTCCTTGATTAGTAAACGTGACTTCACACGGCTCGCCTTGTCGTAACAAAGTGCAAGTTTGTTTGTCAAAATCAAGGCAGTAGGTTTGCTCAGGATTGGGAGCGACAGGGATGCAGGCGCAATATTCTTCACGGCCCTCCATACAGCCATCTTCATCAGAGCCGCATAAATAATACAGGGGTAATTGGGCATGGGCGTTTGAGAGGGTGAGTAGTAAAACAATCAATAATTTTTTCATGGTGGCTCCGTATGAAAATTAATATTACCCCGCAAAATCTTGCTCGCTGTTTAGCAGGGCCTGTCACCCCGCAAAAATTTTGCCAACTATCTTTCACAAAAACACAGGTGGTTACGCAAAATTTTGTGCGGGGTCTGGTAACGATTTCAACAAGAATTTTCAGCTAATTTTTTTACTGAGGGCCGCTCCCAGACCCCGCACAAATTTTTGCTTAAGCTTCGATTTTCTTATCTGGAACCGTTGGCAAAAATTTTGCGGGGTGACAGGCCGTGCTGAATTTTGTCTTCGAAATTACTAACATGCACAAGGGGACAGGCCGTGCTATTGGAAAGGACTTGAGCTGTTACTACTAGAATGGGTCGTCTGCGATTCGAACGCAGGACCAACAGGTTAAAAGTTAATCAACCCAAGATGGTCTCATATTAAGTGATTGATTAAAAACATTTATTTTCTCCGCGGACGACCGTTACAATCGTCTAAAAAGCACAACAAAGCATAACAGAGCAGTACTCATCCCCACATGGTTTTTTGTTGGGCTTTTATTTAAAATGACTATTTGTGACGCTTATTCTATTGGGAGAAACATCATGCGCCCAAATCATTATAACAATCGCTATCGCGATTTATTAAAACGTAAAATTGGCTGTCTTGCTGGAGAAGTATTCTCCCGCTGCGATCTATCACGTGACGACTCTAACCGCGAACAACTTCGACTAAATCGAGCTTTAAATATTTTTATCGAAGAAGGTTTTTTAATAAAAATTAGTCATGGTCTTTACGCAAAAGCTAAATTAATGACACTCCCTAATGGCAAAGCAAAACCAGTCTTACAAGCCTCATTTGAAGAGGTTGCTATTGAAGCACTTAACAAACTTGCTATCAAATGGGAATTTGGTCGCGCCATTCAAGAATACAATGCCGGTAAAACCACTCAAGTTCCAACCACCCTCACCATTCGATTAAAAAGCCGCTTCCGTGGCACCATTAGCGCTGAAGGTCGTTCTGTTTTATTTGAGGACAGCACGAATGCTCGGTGAGTTACTGGATATCCAAATTAAAAAAAACAGGCAGGTCAGGAGCACAACTCAATCACGAAAAATTCACGAAGCAATTAAATAAGAATATTGCTATCTACGAACCATTCTTCCGTTGGTGGTGATTGATAGCGTGAAACATCGTGATCGGGATCAAAAGACTTATATTTTTTTTGAATAATATCCTTAAATTTTTCTTTTATAATTTGTTCACGATTCTCATAATTGCAATCCTCAATAGCCTCACGAGAAATAATCACTAAAATGATACGCGAAGGTTTATTCGGTCTGTTTACATCATTATTTAGCTTCCAACTAATGTTGCAGACATAAGCAGACCTTGAATGATCAACCCATGAATTAAATTCAGCATGTTTTGGAAAGAGCTCTTTAACCGAAGCAATTAATTTATCGCCTATAGATAATAACTGATTGTTATTCATTTCAGACCTCTTTCAATAGCATTACTTTGGAAGTTGCCCCGACATCATCACAGAACTTGGCGGACTATCTTGAAAACTAAGATGCTCCAGACGCCATTGATAAACTTTTCTTAAATCTGACAATCTTATCTCATCATCACCAATGGCAACACATTCCTCAAGCACAATATCAGTCGCAGAATCAGGTGACCCATATATCTCAATAAAAAGCTCCTTTAAAGCTTGAGCCACGCTTTCAGCATGCCCTCTTGCCTCCGGACCACCTTCAATCGTGTCATAAACAACCGAGATAGAAAGAAAATAAGGCTGGCCTTCATTTAATTCAGATAATCTATCCTCTCCTAAATCAAAGTATAATGCCAATAAATAACATGATACCGATTCCATAATTTTTTCAATTCGTTTTATAGTATCTTTTTTGCCAACTTTTTTTCGAAGCCTGCTTTCAAATGCATCAGGAAATGCAGGTCGTGCATATCTCGCTGCAAGCCATTGTTGCAAAATATGCTTTTTTTCTAGTGTGGGCATAAGAACATCACTAAATTGCATTCCCGCAATTTTCTGTTTGCTAAGATGCTTTTTAGCTGAATGTTTTAGCTCCACATAAAAAGAGTTAGCATCTAGTGTGGAATAATTGAGATGAAGGCATCGAGGACTACGAGCATTCTCATATAGAGAGTTAGACTTCGCCTGCATTGTACCGACGATCACTTCTATATATTCGTCCGATTCACTTGCTAAATCGCAATCATGAGAAATGATAACAATAACACTTCCATCAGCATCAACTAATTGCAGCTTACGAGCATCTTCATCACTCAAAATACACCCCTGCCGCAACTTAGCAATACTCATTCGCTCACAACTCCTTTATTATTTTTTTTCTGGAAATCCGGGAATAGAAATATGAGACCGCCATTCATTGGTAGGCTGAGCCTTCGATTTTGACAATCCAGATTTTTTGTAAGATGACTCCATTATTTTTGCTTCATTGATCAACGTTACAACATATGAACTAGGATCTTCGTCAGTTGATAAAATATCAATTAAAGATCGACCTTTAAAAGCTTTCATTTTTAATAAAACACCGGAACGATTAAGTTCTGCTTCTTTAAATTTGTCTGCAACTTGGCTAAATTTTTTTATTAAGTCCTGTTTATTTTGCTCAGGAACTGATGTATTGGCCAGCCATTTATAAATGGCTTGTCGCGAAACATCTAATATATCTGCAATATTAGAAATAGGTATCTCAAAAACATTTTTTATATTTTGAAGATGCTCCAAAATTGTCCTAACATCTACAGAAGTAAGAGCTACTACTTCATTTAGTATTTCGATATCTAAACCAGATAAACGATGCTCAACATAAGGATGTGATAGCCAGCTTTTAGCATTTTCTACGGAATACAAACCTCCAGTACCTGCCATTAAAGTTGTACCAAACATCATCGTACTCACGATCTTTGCAGTAGCAACTGCTACAGCTGTATGTTTCGAAGCATTATACAAATGATCTATCGACATTGTTCACCTCTGTGATATTAAGCCCAAATCTTTTTTGCGTGAGCACTGACAGCACTCTCAAATGCTTCTTTATTTATGGCATGTAATGAAACTAACTGTGCTTTAATTTTATCAAAATCAACTGGCATATGGCCTTCTACAAAATGATCTGTATCAATAACTGCGTGTGCGCACGGCTCTTTAAATTCAAAACGTTTCATTGGAACCAATTTTTGAGGCAACAAATCTGCTGGATAGACTAACAAAGAAGATGCTAACTGAAGAACTCGTGCAACAAGTTTTCCGTTAGACAATAAAGGGCCAGAATTTGTTTTAAAAACTGATTCAGTCAACGTATATTCTTGCTCTGCTTTGAAATCTACACCATGCAATCCATTTACAAGATATTGGCGCACAGTTTCATGAGATGATGGCACTACTGCATCGAGGTATCTTAATCCTAAGCGACTTATATGATCAAGGCTAACTACATCATGAACAATTTGTAAGCCACGCAAAAATTCTGGAATAAATTCCTCACTCGTTTCATAGTGCGTGGTGTGATACATCAGAGAAGAAGCAGTCAGAATAAATCCTGAAGTCATGTTTTCTTTGCTGACTAACCATTGACTCACTTGCGAAATTGGACAAACTTCAGGATTGCCCAATTGAATCTGTGCAATGTTTTGTTGTTCGAAAAGTGTATACCCTGCTTGTCTAAGTCGATCTTGTATGTCATTAACATATTTATCCCCCATTGCAGCAATAGGGTTAAATTTTGCTTGAGCCAGCACATAATATACAGGTGCCTTCGTCATTCTTGCTTTTTTGTTCAAAATATCCCCTCCCACGGCCAAAAATAACATTCTCTATTTTAAAGTTTACACTTTGGTTGACACCTGTTCAAGAGATAGCCCCTGGGTCAGGAGCGAATAAATCTGTCCGGTTTTGCAGCTAATCAATTCGATAGTTTCCTGATCCCAATCCCAAACCGCACAATGAGCTATCCAAATAGATTGCTCCAGCACTCACTGCAGCAGTGCTGTTAATAACAGCAGCATTTTCTTCTAATTGTTTAGCTTCCTTAATCGTTGTTGCTGTTCCGATGACTTTAATATCATGCGAATAGATTTTCTTTATTATTTCTGCCGAAATATAATCTGCTAAATGCACAGAAGAAAAAAATACGAAAAAATAATTTGACACAAAATGAAATTTTATGGCTCAATCTGTACCTCTTCCCTCATTTCAAATTTTCTCTCAATCCGCTGGCACAATCCGTACAAGGAAACTATCAAATCACTTCGTAAGGAAAAATCCTAAATGAAAATAAAAATTCGATGGGTATATTTACTTGCGGTCCTGTTTGTAATATCTGACAGATCTTCCGCGAACGATTTTAATGGAACATCATAGGTGGAACTCTTACCGCAACTGTAATACATGGATCGTTGAATCGAATTAACAACGAGGTTGCTACCACCAATTATAAAATTTACGGTACCAATCCAGGAAAGTATTTAATCGATATTGAGATCAAAGATCCTATTCAAGCAAATATTGCTTGCGTTGAAAGTGAATATCGCCAATTTGATGCTCCTCGGGAAAATGGTCAAGGACTACCTCTTATTGGAATAAATGAAATGGGTCAAAAAATTGGAGGTGTCGGGATTATGCAAATTATTAATAAAAAATATACTTCTGCGACACTCTGGAACTGGCGATACAATATAAAAGAGGGACTAGATAAATTAAATGACAAACGCCAAAAAGCAAGACGACTACATATTAATGAAAGAAACCGATTAAATGCTGAAAGAAAAAAACTAGGTTTACCTAATTGTCCTCCAGGCATCCCTTACCCATTAACTCCTGAGCAAATTACAAGAGACAGTATTCGTCGATATAACTATGGAGTGGAATATCGTTGGGAACCACGTGATGGTAAGAACTGTGCTGGACAGTGGGTTATTTCACCATCCTGCGTTAGAGATCCTCGAGCAGGTTGCGACCCAGATTACGTCAACAAGGTTTTACAATGCGCCATCCGAGAGGAGAAAAATAATGACAACATTTAAAAAAACAGCAGCAATAATGATAACCACAATTATTTTTTCTTCGCATAGCACTGTTTCATTTTCGGAAGAGTCCATGCACATCTACAACAATACAGCAATAAAAAGCATGGAAAACCAAATAATAATATATAAATCCCAGTTTGTTTCTAATCCCATTCGATCTGATCTCCCAAAATTTCCAAAAATTGGGAATGTAATCACGTCGATTAAAATTGATGATTTACATGTCCCGGAAAAAGCCTGTTTAGAAATCGACGCAACACTTTGCACTGAATTACAATCCACAAACATAAAATGTTTTGATAAATGCATTACCAGCGGTCCGGAATTTGTAGCTTATGATGAAAAAAGAAGAACTCTTTTTGTAGATGCAGAAACAGATGTATCTGGCACAGGAGGTACGCCTCAATTTTTATTTTCTGTTGATCTGGCCGGGAAAAAGATCGACTATCTCAATACAGTTATATCGCCATATACAGCGCATCTCTCTCCCGATGGTCAGCACATTGCATTTGAAAGTGGCTGGAATGAAATAAGTGTGATTGATACAAAAACGGGGAACTTGATGGAAGTTCCCAATGAAAATAAACCTCCGCACGGAAAAAAATGCTTGCTGGAGTTCATTGGCTGAGTAAATGACAATGAATTAAGATACAACGAAAGCAATTGCAATGGCTCGCCAAGCGAAAATAAAATTTTTAATGTAATGTAGGGTGGATTAGCCCCGCACTTGCTGCGGGGTTTTTTTACGACGTAATCCACCTTTTCGCTGCCAATATGCTTCACAACAATACGTTTGTTATTTCAAAATTTTCCAACCAATTGATTCCAATAAGTAGTTATTAAACAGGGTGAAAGCACCCTATACTGAGTGCTCGTATTTTATCAGCTATAATTATTTATATAGATTGAAATCATAGAGGCAATAATCGATATGACTGATGTTAGAAGAATCCCTATCCGTGATATGCCCAAAACACAACAAGACAATATTCAGTCTTTGATGAAAGCGGGTTTTATTCCTGGAATATCCATTGCTTCAGTTTCACCTAATGGCAGCATAACAGCCGCTGCATTAGGATTAGCAAATGCACAAACTGAAACAAAAGTTGATTCTGATACTCAGTTTTGGGCTTGTTCATTAAGCAAGCCTGTTTTTGCTTATTTAGTCATTAAATTGATTGCGGATGGTACTCTCCCTTTTTTTCTAGATGAAAAAATATCACATAATGGAAAAGAAATAACGCCACGCATGATGTTATCTCATCAAACTGGATTACCGAATCAAGGTCCTCCAGATTCTCAATTTAATGATTCTAAACCAGGAGAAGTATTTAGATATTCTGGAGAAGGCTATGTTTTGTTACAAAAAATTATTAAAGAACGCACTGGCAAAGAACTCAATGCGCTTGCTAATGAAAAAATATTTGAGCCATTAGGGATGACACGGAGTAGCTTTCTTTTTCTTGAAACAGAGCCAAATTTAGCTGAGCAACATAATGACGCAATGAATCCAAGTCAAAAACAAAAATCCCCTGCGACCAATAACCATGCAGGAGCCTCTTTACACACGACAGCGGTTGATTACGCACGTTTTTTAACTGCTTGCATGGACGATCTCAATTTTGTTGAAATGATGACTCCTCAAATAACAAACATGGAAAAAGATTTAGATTCGAAAGAGGTAGGTCGAGAAACACTCAAACATATTGACTGGGGTTTAGGATTTGGGTTGCAAAGAGATGAAAAAGGCCAAGTTGTTTCTGCTTTTCATTGGGGTCATGGTCCAGGTGCAAGAACATTTTTTTCTATTAATCTCAAAAACAATTCTGCAGTGGTTTATTTAACGAATAGCGAAAATGGAATGGCAATAGCGGAAGAAATTGCAAAACAACCTGTAGGAAATATATCAGCAACCATACGCTTTCTTTCGGAAAAATATGGTTATAGAAGCATTCATTCTCCAGGGTGGCAGGAATATCATGAAAAATTAATGGCGGGCATTGCAGAAGAAAAAGCGGGAAACTATGATCAAGCTATATCAGCCTATCAAGAAGCGCTCAGTTTAAGACCTGATAAAAAATATGAATTTGCATATCGAATTATGTGGGCAGAGATTCAGAAGGCTCAAGAAATTCCAGCCGATACATCTGTCAATTTAGAAAATTTTATTGGTCAATATGGACCTCTTAAAATATTGAGCGCCGATTCAAAAAATCTTCAAATTGAAGTCGGTGATCCTAGACCTCATGATCTTAAGATTATTGATAATAATACTTTGTTAGATTTAAACGATGGGACCATATTTAAAATAAATCGAGAGGTGAATCCAGCTTCCTTAACCTGCAATTTTCGAGATCGCCCTCCATTTGTAACGAAGCCATCACAACCAATGATTACAAATGCGGAGTCTTCTCTTTCTGGGACTGCTCGCACTGCTGTATTATTGGGAATTCCATCGTCTGACTTAACCCCTGCGCAAAGACTATTAAATCCGCAAAATTCAACATCAAATACAACAAATCCATCTACTTCTCAATCAGAAAAAACAAAAGATGCTGAGCTAACAGATGAAGAAGTTGCCAGAAGTGCGTTTGGCAAAGGTTCTGATACGGTAAGAAAATCAAGGCATTAATTAGCGCGGCTATTCTACCCAGGGATTTACCAACTTAACTCCGGTTTGATCATAATCTTTTATGTTACGTGTAACAATAATCATACCGTGCACTAAAGCCGTCGCTGCGATGATCGAATCGCGGTCAGATTTTCTATCCGGAATATATAATTTTGCGCAGCGCTGAGCGACAGCAATATCAACAGGCAATATATGTTCAGAAAAAACAGGAAGAACATATGTATCAATCCAAGTTCGCAAAACCGCACCTTGAGACGAGTCTTTACGCTCGATGGAAAGTATACCCGTTTCAAGCTCCAAGATCGTAATCACAGATAAAAAAAGACTGGCCGCAGAAATTCCCTGAGCCCATTTCGCAACGTTTTTATTTATTTTCTTCGACTTCGCTTTTCTCAACTCTGAAATAACATTTGTATCAAGCAAATACATTAGGAAAAATCCTCTGAGCGATATATTTTTTTATCTAACTTGGGCGCTTCAAATTCAATATCTGCCACATCAGGCATGGCTAATAGATCCAGGATATTTTCTTTTGTGCGCGCCAACTTTCTGTAATCTTCTATGGATAACAATACATGAGCGGGATGTCCTCTATCTGTGATAAAGACAGGGCCGTTTAGAGCCGCTTGCTTTACTTTACTGACATCTTGATTGAACTCTCTGCTGGTAACGGTTGAAATGGTCATAACACCCTCTTATTAATTATGTAGCCACATATCTACATACAGTATGGCGTATTGTAGGAACAATTCTACAAGAGTGTCATTTACACGTCCTGGCATCGCCGCTTTCATCGCAGATGGGAACAGAGTGCTCAATACAAAAAGACTGATCAACCACCCTGCAAAGGGGTTCAGGTTCGCTTTGAAATAGCGTGGCAAGGCATTGGCCCTGGTTGGGAAGGGTCAGTTCACAGTACGATCCCTGTCGGAATAAAGTGCAAGTCATTTTATCAAAATTAAGACAATAGGTTTGTTCAGGGTTGGGACTGACAGGGATGCAGGCGCAATATTCTTCACGGCCTTCCATGCAGCCATCTTCATCAGAGCCGCATAAATAATACAGGGGTGATTGGGCGTGGGCGGTTGAGAGGGTGAGTAGAAATATAATAAATAATTTTGTCACAGCGGGTGCTCTGTAAAATGTAATGTTAAGAAGGCGAACCTTCGATCAGGACACTACGGAGCCGCGACCGTCAGGGAGCGGTACCTTTCTGGATAAACAAACAATAAAAGCACCGCTCCCTGACGGTCGCGGCTCCGTAGTGTCCTGATCCAAGGTTCGCGTTAAAAGATAGTTTTCGGTTCTGTTAACAGATGAATAAAGTTGATGGATTTTAGCCAAAGAGCCAAACAATTCGAATGGGTCGTCTGCGATTCGAACGCAGGACCAACAGGTTAAAAGCCTGCTGCTCTACCGACTGAGCTAACGACCCGTACAAGGTGAGAGCGCTCATATTACAGAGTTTAAAAAAAATTTCAACGCCCCTTCGCCTCTCCCCACAAAAATTTATGGAGTTGGATTTGCAGGCGAACGGAGAGCTGATCTTCCAATATCCAATCAGCTAACTGGCCAGCGGACTGTTCTTCATAACTTGGCGAAAATAACACCTGACAACGATGGGTTAACTGATACTGCTCGATGATTTGTTTCGCCCAATCGTAATCATGCCGATTGCAAATCACAAATTTAATCTGATCGTGCGGCAATAAATATTCTATATTTTGATAATGGTTTTTTTCGACTTCGTTTGAACCCGGTGTTTTAACATCAACCACCTTAACGACTCTTTGATCGACTTCAGCCACACTCAATGCACCACTGGTCTCCAGTGAAACTTCATAATCCGCATCACACAAACGCGTTAATAATTCTAAACACGCTTTTTGTGCGAGCGGTTCGCCGCCTGTCACTGTGACATAATGCGCACGATACTTGGCAACTTCTTTGAGAATGTCATCGAGATCCAACCACGTTCCGCCCTGAAAAGCATACGCAGTATCGCAATACGAGCAACGCAAGGGACAACCCGTCAAACGAATAAAAACGGTTGGCAAGCCAACCGTCCGTGTTTCCCCTTGAAGCGAAAAAAATATTTCAGTGATGCGCAAACGACTCAATTTCTAATGTCCCTCAGCTTTTATTTCTTTTAACTGCTGCGCCGCAAGACGTGCAGATGTCGTTCCCGGATAACGCGTCATCACACTTTTGAAAGTGGATTTCGCTTCGGGCCATTTAAATTGCGCTGCATAAATCATCCCGAGTTTTACTTGAGCATCAGACACTTTGGGACTATCCGGATAATTTTTCACAACCGCTGCAAATTCAACTGCAGATTGATCGCGTTTTTTCTGTAACCCATATAACTCACCCAACCAATAGTGCGCATTGGCAGCCGATTGTCCGCTCGGATATTTTTTCAGCATATTTTGCAACACCCCAATGGCTTGATCGAATTTGCTGTCTTTTATCAAATCATAGGCACTTTGATACATTTGCAATTCGTCTTGTTCCGCAGCTGGAGAAGGATCTGTTTTAGCTATGGTCGCCGTTGCAGTGGATTGAGCCGCTGCCGGTTTCGGTGGTGTCACTGGTTTATCATCTGCTGGAAGCTCATCCGCTGCAGGAGTAGAAGAAGCCTCTGCTGTCACTAAAGGAGCTGTCTTCTTTTTAAGTGTTTTTTTTGTCGATGTTTTGGGAGAAGTTGTCACTGTATCATTCGTTTCTGTCGCAGATGTTGCGGCATTTGTGGCAGATTGTTTGGTAATTCGCTTATCCAAATCCGAATACATAGAACGTTGTTGGCTTTGCATTTGCTGCAACTGGTGCGTCAACTGCTCTACTTGCCCGCGCAGCGATTGCACTTCATTTTGTAATGTATTCAACTTGGATGATGTATCTGAATGCTGCAAATTCGTTATTTGCTGCTCTACGCGATTCATGCGTTGATCCATTGGAGCAGAGGGTAAACTTTGAGACGCTTGCGGCGCACGAGGTGCTGATGGCGGAACCATTTGTCCTGAAGCTGGAGCTGACCCTGATCGGGTTACACCTGAATCCGCTTGTCCGTCAAATTGAGGTGGATAGTTGTCCACATCATAAACCGGCGCATCTTCAGCAAAAGTGATTGTTGCCATGCTGGATAACATGAGCAGGACAACAATTCGTTTTAGTGATTTAACAACCATACACACCTCAATTTATTTAATACAAAATGGTGGATTACGACGCACAAAGTGCGTCTAATCCACCCTACAAATATTAATGTGATTTAACAATCACGACTCGACGATCCATTTGAAAATCTTGCTCTGAGTGGCCTGGAACAGCAGGTCTTTCTGCACCATAACTCACTACACGAACTTGATTAGGATTCACGCCGCGTCCTTTCATCATATCCATCACTGCGTTCGCGCGATGTTCGCCCAGAGCGACGTTGTATTCACGGCTACCACGTGGGTCAGTATGACCTTCCAAAATAATTCTTGCGTTATGATGAGCGACTAAATAATCTGCGTTCGCTAAAATCGCAGGTTTGTCTTCATCACGCACGACGTAACTGTTGAAATCAAAATAATACGTGCGTTTTGCTAACCCTCGAGCAGAAGCGCCGCCGCTACCTTCCTGATCGCCATAATTCTGGCCCTGTCCCAATCCGGACGATCGTGCACCGGCTGCCGTATTCATATCATTCATTGCGGATGAATCATAACCGCCATTATTGTGTTTGGTCGTTGAGCATGCGCTTAACGCTAAAATGCTCGCGGTCACTAAAACAGTTTGTGCGATGGTTTTTAATTTCATATGCATTCTCCTTCTCTTTTGTTAAGACAAATAAGGCGACCAAGCGGGATCTTGGACTTCGCCATTCCGTGCTGGTAAGCGTACCTGCACACTACCATCACTTGCAACCATTGATAACACACTGCGCCCAGAATAAAGCGTGCCGTATAATATCATACTGCCATTGGGCGCTATACTGGGCGATTCGTTATCAGTGCCCGATGAACTCGTTAGAACACGAAAAGTCGACGTATCCAAATCCATAATGCCGATGTTAAATAATTTGGATTCCTGATTTAACATCACAATATGATTTCCATCCGGCGTAAAAGACGCACGCGCATTGTAATTGCCATCGTACGTGAGCCGAGTGACTTCACCCGTCGCTAAATTTTTTTGATAAATTTGCGGATTGCCGCTTCGATTGGACGTAAAAATAAGCGATCGCCCATCGCGCGACCAAGATGGTTCGGTATTGATCGACCAATCCTGTGTGACTTTTGTTAAGTGTTTTGATCCCACATCCATAATATAAATATTTGGCGAACCGTCTTTTGACAACACCAATGCCAGTCTGCGTCCATCTGGCGACCAGGCAGGCGCACCATTAATCCCACGAAAATCACTGATCAAGCGTCGTCCGCCTGTTGCAACATCTTCTACATAAATGGAGGAATGTTGATTTTCAAATGACACATACGCGATTTGCTTTCCATTCGGTGACCAAGCGGGAGACATGATGGGATCGCTTGAATTCAACAAAGGTCGGGGGTTATAGCCATCGGCATCAGCCACTTCTAGCGTATATTGAGCCGCTTCGCCGCTTGAGCGCTGCACCACAATATAGGCCAGTTTTGTTGAAAAGACGCCTCGCACGCCAATCATCTGTCGATAAATCAAATCACTGATATGATGCGCGACTGCTCTCAATTGGTTTTCTGGCACAGTAAATTGTTTGGCGAGTAAAGGTGCACCACTGCCCTCTTCTTTGCTACCGATTGTGTCGAGTAACTTGAAACTCACTTCGTAGCGCCCATTTCCCACGTCTCGAACTGTTCCCAGGACGACACTATCCGCTCCAATGCTGCGGTAATAATGGATCGGCATGTCAGCCGCAGCCGTATTATTGGTATACACTTTGAAACGGCCGCTATTGGTCAAATCATTGGTTATGACTTCTGAAACATTTTGTGAGGGCTTCGCGCCATTCAGTGCGAAAGGAACAATCGCGATGGGGACTGCACCAGCCACTCCGCGCGTGAGCTCCATGCTCAAATAAGCAAACGCTGAGTTTGACAGGATCAAACCCCAGCTCAATAAAAACAGCATAATTAACTTACGCATCAGTACCTACTCCTCTCTCATTAGGGTCTGTTGACAATTGGTTTGATGGTTTTAAAAAGCGGTAGAATCGGCTAAAATTTCCGCAAATTCTCGTTAAATAGCGGTGCTATTCGCCTCGAATTTCCGAAAATTTTATCTCGATTCCCCGCTTTTTAAAACCATCAAACCAATTGTCAACAGACCCTATCATCGCCATTAAGTTAAGTGAGTTATCTAAAAATGTCATTCCCGCGAAGGCGGGAATCTATGCTTAATGGATCCCCCGCCTTCGCGGGGATGACAGTGACTCTCAATTATCGTGCACATGATAAATCTTTCGTCAAATACTCTCGAGTACTTTTTCGTTAAAATCTTTTGCCAAAATGGGAGGGCTAAACAATCCGCCCTGCATTGTGGTACAGCCCAGCGCAAGAAGAGCGTTTTTCTGATTTGAATTTTCAACACCGTCTGCAGCAATTTGCGATTGCAAACTCTCTGCTAACGCAACAATCATTTTGATAATCATTTCACCCTCAGGATTCGTATCGATATCGTAAACCAGTGATCGATCTATTTTAAAAATATCGATTGGCAAACGCCGTACATTTTGTAATGGCAAATGCCCTGCAGCAAAATGATTAATCGCAATTTGTACGCCCAATCGTTTCAACATATGCAGCATTTTTTCAACGAGATCAATTTTAGTTAACAAAGAAGATTCTGTTATTTCAAAAATCAAATCAGAAGCCTCCAGATTCATTTCTCGTAAAATGGTTGATATTTTTTGAATAAAATGGGCATTCTCCAATTGTTTTAATGAAATTTGGATGGAGGCTGTCTGAGTATAAAGACCATGTTCGCGCCATTTTATCAAATCATGGCAGACATTTCGCAATAACCATTCAGAAATCGCAACGATGTTATTATTTTTTTCTGCGAGCCGCGAAAATTCTTCAAATGGCACCAAACCAAAATCAGGATGATGCCACTGCAATATCGCTTCCATGCAAACGATTTTTTTCGTTTCTAAATCAATACGCGGTTGATAATAAATATTAAAATGCTGGTAGCTCGTTTCATTGTGCAAACTTGAACTTAAAATGAGTTCACGCCGACTCAATGTCTGCATTTCTTCCTGATAAAATTGATAGGTATTATGACCGCGCAATTTCGCCTGACTTAATGCAATATCCGCATTTTTCACGAGTGTTTTTCCATCTTTTCCATCCATGGGAAATACGGCAATACCCACGCTTCCTGTTAAATAAAGCTCTTGGTCTTGAATTAAAAAAGGTTGCGTGATGGCATCGAGTAATCGCTGCGCAATATAGGCGGCTATTTCTGCTTTTGCAATTTGTGAAAAAATAAAAACGAATTCATCGCCAGAAAAACGACTTAATGTATCGACTTGGCGCACACAGATCCGTAAACGTTGCGCCACTTCCTTAAGCAGAGCATCACCTACTTCATAACCCAGTGCGTCATTAATAATTCTCAAACCATCCAAATCTAAAAACATTACACTGCAAGTCAATTGATGACGAAGACTTTGGCTTACTGTCAGCTCCAAGTGATCTTCAAATATTTTTCGACTCGGCAGACCTGTTAATGGATCGCTTAATATGGTGCTGGAAAATTCTTCTCGCAAGCTCATCAATTCTTGCAATGATTCATGGTGTTTTTTAATTTGATGTTGTAATTGACGATTCAGTATGGTGCATTTTTTACTGAGTTTTTCTATGCGGCGGAAACAATGCCACAGATAACATCCCAGTAAAATGACAATGATAATAATCCCTAACTCTAGTATCACTTTATCCTCCTTGATTAACTGTTCGTCATTGCGAGCGTAGCGGAGCAATCCAGCGAAACTACCACGGCGTCATTGCGAGCGCAGCGAAGCAATCCAGAAGACTCTTGCAATATCTTTCTGGATTGCTTCGTCGCAAAAAGCGCTCCTCGCAATGACACCATGGTACGTCCTCTTGCTTCGCTACGCTCGCAATGACGAGCATGGCTAAACTAACTTTCCCAATTTTCCGAACTTAAGATATCCTTGGGCTTCACTTTTAACACAAACTGCCTAAAAGGTTCAAAGCCATTTGAATCTGTCGGTACAGGCAATGGCGATGCCTTAAAAACCGCAGATCGTGCAGAATAATCTAAACTCTCATCGCCGCTGCTTTTCACAATCTGCACATCCAGCACGGTTCCACCCGGCGCGACGCGAATCATTAACTCCGCAGATAAATTTTTATTAACTGACGGTGGAATCAACCAGTGCTGACTAATCGCTTGCAGGATCAGCGCTTTGTATTTATTCACTTCCCCCTGGATTTGTTGCGCACGTGCACCTGCCATTTTCTTTTGTTCTTGCAACATTTCCTGTTGAATTGATTTGGCAGCCATTTGTTTCATATCTTTTTCAAACTCATTCGCTATATTTTTTTGTTTTATTTTTTTTTGCTGCCGCGTTTGTTTTTTTATATCAGCCAGTAATTGCTGTGCAATTTTATCTTGTTGTAATTTTTTTTGTTTTTTATCAGAAATAGCAATGGCCTGTTTTTTAGGCGGCTGGATTGGTTGCGGTTTTTCCTGCATTTTCGATACCACTGGCTGCGCAGGAGGAGGCGGCGTGGGAGCCATTTTTTTAGGTGCAGGCATTATTTTTTTGGGAACAGGTACAACATCCATCACCCGAGCGTTGATAACCTCTTTGTTTTGCTCTGAATTTTGCAACACTGGGGTAGATGAACTCATATCAAAACTCACAATAAGTGCTGCAATCAGAAGACTATGGAAGAGCAAAGAAAAGAAAAAAGAAGATGAATATCGATCTTTTCTTACATTCATTTTGTTAACTCTGAGGGTTGTGTGATTAAACCCACACTTTTTGCACCCGCTTGTTGCAATAGCACCATCGCTTCAACGATTTTTCCATAATTCGCATTTTTATCACCGCGCACTAAAACGGGTCGCTGTTGTTCTGCCGAACCATCTGTCAACTGACCCGATACAAATGTGCTCAATGCACGCGGTGTAATCGGTTGATTGGGTTTAGCGGAAATATTTAAGTAGAAATTACCGGTGGAGTCGACGGTCACAATCAACGGTTCTTTTTGATCCGGTGGAATCGCTTTGGATTCTGTCTGCGGCAAATCAATTTTGACACCTTGCGTCAAGAGAGGTGTTGTAATCATAAAAATAACCAACAGCACGAGCATGACGTCGATGAAAGGCACCAAATTGATTTCAGCCATCGGTCGGCGCGATCGGCGTGAAAACATTGGATTCAAATTCATACCATTCTCCTAAGCAATCACTGCCGCATCGGTTGGATTAGTCGCATTATTTAACGAAATTTGCGCTTGTCTGAATAAAATATTCGAAAATTCTTCTTGAAAAACATCGAAGCGATTTAACAAACGATTAATGTCTGTCGTAAAACGATTGTAAGCAACCACTGCTGGAATCGCGGCGAACAAGCCCATGGCCGTTGCAATCAGTGCTTCTGCAATGCCAGGTGCAACCATCGAAATAGTGGCTTGCTGTACATGCGCTAACGTTCGAAACGTCAGCATGATGCCGCACACTGTTCCAAAAATTCCAACGAAAGGACTGGTCGATCCCACGGTCGCCAATGTCGGCAAGTGAATTTCCATTTTATCTTGTTCACGCATTTGAGCCACATTCATCGCACGACGAACACTCGCTAAAATGGCTTCTGCCGAAATATTAGGTTGTTTATGCAAACGCAAAAATTCTTTAAAACCCGACTGGAAAATGGCTTCCATTCCCTCAAGGTCTGATTTGTGTTTAGCACTTTCGGCATATAATTTTGATAAATCACCGCCTGCCCAAAAAGCTTCTTCAAACCGTGCAGTCGATTGACGCATCTTTTTCAAAAACGTACTGCGCTGCATAATGTACGTCCAAGAAAGGATAGACGCCCCGATGAGCAACGCCATGACCAGTTTGACCAAAATGCTGGCATTAATAAAATAAGTCCATAAGGAAGAATCGGCTGTCACGATGGGTTCTCCGTAGTGATTTTTGCGTGAGTACGGCTGATATAGTAGCGTTTACGGTTGGTTGGCGCAAATTTCTGAAAATATTCCCATAAGCCATGATGTTCTTACCCGCTGTAGAGGGTATAATTGCATTTACCCTCCGCAGGGGGTATAATTGCATCTACCCGCTGTAAAGGGTAAAAATAAACTGAGGATTACCGATGCTTATTCGCGCCCCCAAAGAACTCGCCTTACTTGTCATTACTCAACGCAAAAAACAAAAATTGAGTCAGGCAGAAGTCGGCAAACGAGTAGGCTTAAAACAACAGACCGTTTCCGAATTTGAACTGAGACCAGAGGGAACCAAATTAAGCACCTTATTCAGCATATTGTCCGCCGTTAATTTAGATATAAAGATATCAACAAAAGATGAGATAACTTCTCTGAAAACATCGTGGAAAGAAGAGTGGTAAAAAATGAAAACACAAAATCGCATTCTCAGTGTATTAATGAATGGCATTTTAGTAGGCACGCTCGAGAAGACCACGAAAAATGGGCTCACTTTTATTTATCATCCCTCTTGGTTGAATACACCTAGCGCTCGCCCTATCTCTTTATCATTGCCATTAGTAAAACAAATATTTACAGGCGATGTGGTTTATAATTTTTTTGATAATCTTCTGCCTGATAACTCACAAATTAGGGCACGCATTCAAACTCAATTTCATATTGCCACAAACCAGCCTTTCGATTTACTAGCAAGTATAGGCAGAGATTGTATTGGTGCCATACAAATTATAGAAGGTGAAATTTCATCGTTTAAAAATAAAATTAATTCAGAACCATTGGATAATAAAACCATCGCTTCCATTCTCCGTAATTATCAGCATTATCCTTTAGGCATGGTAGATAATACGAGTGAATTTCGTATCTCTATTGCTGGAGCGCAGGAAAAATCTGCTTTTTTATATCATAATCAACAATGGTGTCGGCCCTTGAAAGAAACACCAACGACCCATATTTTCAAACTACCTATTGGTTTTATTCAACATCAACAGATGGATTTAAGTGATAGTTGTGAAAACGAATGGTTATGCTCAGAAATTATAAACGCATTTGGATTACCTGTGGCAAAAAGTGAAATTTTTTATTTTGAAGATGTAAAAGTTTTAGTAGTGGAACGATTTGATCGTAAATTATCTCAGGATAAAAAATGGTTAATGCGTCTTCCTCAAGAAGATATGTGTCAATCATTAGGTATCTCGTCAAATTTAAAATACCAAGCCGATGGTGGGCCTGGAATCAAAGATATTATGAATTTATTACTAGGCTCATCTACGCCCGAAAAAGACAGAGATACTTTCTTCCGCTCTCAAGTTATATTTTGGTTATTAGCTGCCATTGATGGGCACGCAAAAAATTTCAGCTTGTTTATTGAGCCTGAAGGAAAATATCGTCTCACTCCTCTTTATGACATTATGTCTGCTTATCCTTTAATTGCAAAAAAACAATTGCAAAAACAAAAAATCAAAATGGCAATGGCGCTGAAAGGAGAAAAAAATCATTATCACTGGTATAACATTCAACGCAGGCATTTTACTGGAGCAGCAAAAGACGCTCATTATTCTACAGAAAAAGCTGAAATAATTCTCGATGAAGTATTAGATAAAGTGGACGCTGTAATAGAAAGCATATCCGCACAACTGCCCCATGAATTTCCCAACCATATATCTCAGCCCATTTTTGACGGGATGAAATCGATGAAACAACGTTTAATCAACCTTCAGCAACTCCGTTAATTTGATGTAATTCTTGAAAAGCGTAGCTACCCCTACTCTTTTCGTTATTCATACGTAACCGTCGATGTTAAACCCCGATCTACCCAACCGCCACCCAATGATTTGATTAAACCAACGGCAGCCGTCATTCGTAAATAATTTATATCAGCGGCATTTTTTATCGCGGTGTATGCAACAATTTGAGAGGTCAATACAGAGCTGTAAGCAATCGTTCCCGCTTTGTATTGATTGATCGTAAGTTTTAACGCTAATTTTGCATCAGCAGCCGCCCTACTCTGCACAATGGATTCCTGGCCTAAAATGCGTAACGCAGCTAAATTATCTTCTGTATCTTGAAAAGCAGCTAATACGACTTGGCGATAGGAAGCAACTGTTGCATCATAATTGGCGCGCGCTGCAGCGACTGTTGCACGACGCAATCCACCATCCAAAATAGTTTCTGCAAGTTGAGGTCCAATGGCCCAACCAATATTGGGTATAGAAAACCAATTTTCTGTGCCTAAATGCTGATAACTGGCAGATCCATTGAGCGTAATCGTAGGGAAATAAGCAGAAATCGCAATACCAATTTGTGCATTGGCTTGCGCCATTAATCTTTCTGCTTGGGCGATATCGGGCCTACGTTCTAATAAAACAGAAGGAACAGTGAGTGGAATCATCGGTGGAGTGATTATTTTTAATGAAGCTGACTTCATTGAAAAATCAGCAGGCGGTCGTCCAATCAATACAGCAATAGCATGTTCGTATTGAGAGCGCGTGATACCTATATTAATCGCTGATGCTTGCGCTGTTTCCAGTTGAGTGCGCGCCTGTACGATATCAGCTTGCGATGCAGTGCCAGACCGATATTGGTTTTGTACTAATTGCAGAATATTTTTATCAGCAACGACCGTGTCATTTAAAATAGATTGATCAACGTCTACGCCCCGTAATTCAAAATAATATTGCGCCAATGACGCTTGTGCAGATAATCGTGTTAATGCGCGTAACGCATCACTCGATTGAGCAAACGCTTTACTTGCTTCGACGGTACGATAAATTGCACCCCATAGATCAGGCTCCCATGCGGCTGTTAATAACCAGGAATGACTTGTTGAGATATTACCAGTCCCTGTAGCGCCTCCATTGACTGTGATGGCACCGGATGAAGCAGAAACCAAACCACCCGCCGATTTTTGACGTGTCAATAATCCAGATAAAGATAGCGTTGGGAAATAAGCAGCACGCGCTTCATCCACTAATGCGCGTGCATTACGATAATTCGCTTCTGCATTGGCCACGGTTTGATTGGATTTGTTTAACTCTGCTTCCAGCACATTTAATTGAGAATCATGAAAAATTTTCCACCATTCGCCACGATTAATAGCATCGCATGGATGCGCGACTTTCCAATTTTTTGCTTCTTTAAAATGGGTGGGAATGGGAGCGGCCGGTTTTTTATAGTGAGGGCCGACTGTACATGCAGATAATACTGCCATGCATAACGCTAAAAAATAAATGTGAATTCGTGTACTCATACAGTGTCACTCCTTTTTCTCCAAGCAAATAACATTGCAGGAGAGGGAAAATGCTGACTTAAACGATCCATCGCAAGATACATCACGGGCGTTGTGTACAAGGTCAGCATCTGACTCAAAATCAAACCGCCCACAATCGCGATACCCAACGGACGTCTCAATTCGGAACCTAATCCAAAACCAATCACTAACGGCAATGCACCCAAAATAGCTGCCATCGTTGTCATCAAAATGGGACGAAATCGTAATAATGCAGCTTGATAGATGGCTTCTCTCGGCTTTTTATTTTCAGTGCGTTGCAGATGCAGCGCGAAATCAATCATCATGATTGCATTCTTTTTTACGATACCAATTAATAAAATAATTCCTATGATCGCAATGATACTGAGATCGACTCGAGTCAACAGCAAAGCAAGTAATGCACCAATTCCTGCAGAAGGTAATGTTGATAATATCGTGATCGGATGAATTAAACTTTCATACAATATACCCAATACGATATACACCGCTAACAAAGCGGCCAATACCAAATAAATTTCATTCGATAAGGATGCTTGAAATGCTTCTGCAGTGCCACTGAATGCACCATACATTCCGGGAGGCAATTGCATAGACTGCATCGTGTTTGATATTGCATTCACAGCATCTCCCAATGCTGCATTCGGTAATAAATTAAATGATAATGTCGTCGAAGGCGATTGGCCTGAATGATTCACGGATAGTAATGTTGCCGAAGGAATAAAACTCGCAAATGCAGACAAGGGAACCATCTTCCCTTGAGGTGAAGCGACATATATTTCATTTAACGTTTCAGGTCGCTGCCAATAAGCCGGTGCAACTTCCATGACAACATGATATTGATTGAATGGTGTATAGAGCGTTGAAACTTGGCTTTGGCCAAAAGCACTGTAGAGCGTACTATCAATTTGTTGAGTCGTAATGTTAAAACGCATTGCTGCATCGTGATCAATATTCACATACAGTTGCAATCCATGATCTCGCAGATCGCTATTCACATCGGCTATGCCAGGCAATACAGATAATGCTTGCACTATTTTGGGTGACCAATGATTTAAGTCATTCAAATTAGTGGCTGATAAAACATATTGGAATTGCGCATTCCCCTGTCTGCCACCTATTTGCAAATCTTGTGCTGCCTGTAAGTACAATACCGCACCCGTGATGGAGGAAAGTTTTTTTCGTAAGCGTGCAATGACTTTATCCACTGATATTTGACGTTCCGATAGGTCTTTCAGTGTGACGAAGACTTGCCCTGAATTTGTGTTGGTTCCTCCCACAAATCCGACAACAGCCGCCACACCGGGATCATCTTGAATAATACTCACAAACTGCGTCAATTTTTCTTGCAACGCTTGAAATGAAATATCTTGTTCTGCTTGGATGGCTCCCATAATTCTACCGGTGTCTTGTTGTGGAAAAAATCCTTTGGGAACAATCACAAATAAAAATATATTCAACATCACCGTAAAAAATAAAATAACCAACATCAGTTTGGAATGCTGCAAAGACCATGACAGACTTTTTTCATACCATCCATGCAATCGATGAAAAAACCCTTTTTCCAATTCCGCATGAATCTCTTTTTTAGATAACTTTTTTAAATAATGCGCACACATCATGGGAGTCAGTGTTAATGACAGAACAAGTGATATTAAAATAGCAATTGAGAGCGTGACTGAAAATTCTCGGAATAAACGTCCCACAATGCCGCCCATTAATAATATGGGAATAAAGACAGCGATTAATGATAACGACATGGAAATAACGGTAAATCCAACTTCTTTTGCTCCTTTCAAGGCAGCTTCTAAGGGTGGTTCATTTTTTTCGAGATAGCGCGATATATTTTCTAATACCACGACAGCATCATCGACAACAAATCCAGTTGAAATGGTTAAAGCTAACAAGGATAAATTATCCAGACTGTAGTTCAGTAACTTCATAATGGCAAACGTACCGAGCAGTGATAACGGCACAACAACGCCGGGAATCATCATCGCGCGAACACTTTTCAAAAAAAGAAAAGTCACCAAAATCACTAACAACATGCCAATAACCAGGGTAATTTCTACATCATGCAAGGAGGTGCGAATGGTGATTGTACGATCCATCATGATAGAAATATTCATCCCTTTGGGAAGGGTTGCTTTCAGATACGGTAACATCGTACGTATTTGATCATTGGTATTAATGACATTTGCGCCTGGCGACTTAAATAGCACTAAAATGACCGAAGGTTTACCATTCGCTAATCCAACATTTCTCACATCTTCTACGGAATCCACTAATTGACTCACATCGGATAATCGCACTGGATTATTATTTCGATAAGTAATAATCATCGGAGCATATTGAGACGCTTTAAAAATTTGATCATTGCTTACAATGTCTGAAGTGGATGAACCGACAGTTAAATGACCTTTGGGTCGATTTGCATTGGCCGCTGCAATCGCTGTTTTGACTGTTTCTAATCCGATGCCATAACTATTCAATGCAGTTGGATTTAATTCAACGCGCACAGCAGGCAAAGAACTTCCGCCGACGAACACTTGTCCCACGCCATTAATCTGAGATAATTTTTGGGCCAATATGGTTGAAGCGGCATCATACATTTGACCGGTAGAATATTGATCGGCAGTCAACGCCAAAATCATGATAGGCGCTTCTGCCGGATTCACTTTTCGATAAGTGGGATTGCTCGGTAAATTGGCGGGAAGGTTACTGGCTGAAGCATTAATGGCTGCTTGAACATCACGCGCTGCGCCATCGATATCACGCGATAAATCAAACTGTAAAACGATACGCGTTGAACCTAAACTGCTGGACGATGTCATTTCAGTGACGCCTGAAATGTGTCCCAATTGACGTTCGAGTGGCGTCGCTACAGACGTTGCCATCGTTTCTGCGCTGGCACCCGGTAATCCGGCTTGCACACTGATCGTAGGAAAATCAATTTGCGGTAATGATGAGACGGCCAATAAATTAAAAGCAACAATTCCAGCAATCGCCAAACCCAACGCCAATAAAATCGTTGCAATCGGTCTGTTGATAAATGGACGAGATAAATTCATTCTAGTTGAGCGCCCTGAGGAAATAATTTATTTAACAACTTATCGAATGTCAGATAAATGACAGGAGTCGTATAGAGCGTTAACAATTGACTCACAGCTAATCCACCCATAATTGCAATGCCCAGAGGTTGTCGCAATTCCGCGCCCATTCCCGTTCCAAAAGCAATGGGAATAGCACCAAAAAATGCAGCGAGCGTTGTCATCACAATCGGTCGAAATCGCAATGAAGCGGCTTCCTGAATCGCTTCTTCTGCTGATTTGTTATATTTTCTTTCTTGTTCTAATGCAAAATCGATCATGATGATGGCATTTTTCATGACAATACCAATTAGCAAAATAATTCCAATCAATGCAATCACACTCAGTGATCGACCTGTCAAAATAAGAAATGCTAATGCACCGAGCGTTGCGGAAGGCAATGTAGAAAGAATAGTAATGGGATGAATATAACTTTCATATAAAACACCGAGTATGATGTAAACAACAATGATAGCGGCCAACAATAACCATCCTTCATTCGCCAACGAATTTTCAAAAACTTGTGCGGATCCTTGAAACAGCGTTTCAATATTTTCTGGCGCCTGTAATTTTTTTATTGTTTGATGAATCGTCTGGATCGCATCGCCCAACGCTTCATTTGAAGCTAAGTTAAACGATAAGGTCGCAACGGGAAATTGATTTTGACGATTTATCACTAAAGGCCCGACGGATTGTGAAACGTGAATAAAAGTGTCCAATGCAATGGGATTCCCATTCGCAGAATTAAGATAAATGTGATCGAGCGCACTCGGTTGTAATTGTAAATCCGGTAACGTTTCTAAAATAACATGATATTGATTCTGTTGTGTAAACAGAGTGGAGACTTGTCTCTGTCCAAATGCATCATAGAGTGTGTCATCAATGAGTTGTGTATTGATCCCTAAACGATAAGCAGTATCTCGATCGACATTGATAAGTGTTTGTAATCCTAAGAGTTGTAAATCACTTGTCACATCTTGCAATTTTGCTTCATTTTGTAATTTCGTGACTAATTGATTTGTCCAGCTAGCGACTTCATTTGGATCAGGTGAACTCACACTGAGTTGGTATTGTGTGCGACTCACGTGATTATCAATGGTTAAGTCCTGGACGGGTTGCATATACAATGTACCATCTGGAAAATTCGCTAATTTGGCTTGTAAACGACGTATCACTTCACTTGCACTCGCATCGCGCTTTGCGAGTGGTTTTAATGTGATGAAAATACGCCCGCTGTTTAATGTTGTATTAGTGCCATCAATGCCAATAAACGAAGATAAATTTTCAACGGCGGGATCAGACAATACAATTTTCGCCAATTTTTGTTGAGTGGATGCCATCGCGTCAAAAGAAATCGTTTGCGGCATGGTGGTAATCCCTTGAATGGCTCCTGTATCTTGCGTAGGGAAAAATCCTTTGGGAATAAAATAAAATAAAATCGCTGTCAGGAATAATGTAATCACAAAAACAAAGAGCGTTTGTGGTTGATTTTTCAATATCCGGTTCAGTGATGAAATGTAATATTGATGTGTTGCTTCAAATATTTTTGCAGCACGACGAGCCAATGAATTCGTTTCTTCCAGATTACGCACACTTAACATGCGTGCACACATCATCGGCGTTAATGTGAGTGAGATAAAAGCAGAGAGGAGGATCGTGACAGACAAAGTAAGTGCAAATTCTCGAAACAAGCGGCCGACGACATCATGCATAAACAGCAAGGGAATTAATACAGCGATGAGTGAAACCGTGAGTGATAAAATAGTGAAGCCAATCTGCCCTGCCCCTTTCAACGCTGCAATAAATGGTTTATCTCCCAATTCAATATAGCGTGCAATATTTTCTATCATGACAATGGCATCATCTACGACGAAACCTGCTGAAATGGTGAGCGCCATCAATGTCAGATTATTTAAGCTAAATCCCAGCAAATACATCACACCCAATGTACCGATTAAGGATAAAGGAACGGCAACACCTGGAATAATCGTCGCTGCAAAATGCCGCAAAAAAATAAATATCACTGTCACGACTAATAATACAGATAACAATAGTTCAAACTGCACATCTCTGACGGATGCGCGAATAGTCGTTGTTCTATTCGATAAGACATGGACTTTTATACTCTGAGGTAAAAATGATTGTAATTTAGGTAATAATTTTTGAATGCGATTCACGACATCAATCACATTTGCGCCGGGTTGACGTTGAATATTGATAATCACAGCCGGTTCTTGGTTCATCCATGCTGCCAATTGAACATTTTCCACACCATCCGTGACAGTTGAAACATCTCGCAACCGAATGGGAGCATTGTTTTTATACGCCACAATCAAGGGTTGATAATCTTTGCTTGATAATAATTGATCGTTGGAATTAATCATGTAGGCCAAACGAGGTCCGTCAAAACTTCCTTTAGCCGCATTGACGTTGGCTTGGGCTATTGCAGTACGTATATTTTCGAGCGTTAATCCATAGGATGATATGGCCATTGGATTCACTTGAATACGAACAGCAGGACGTCGACCTCCACTGATACTCACCAATCCCACACCCGGTAATTCAGATAATTTTTGAGTCAACACTGTTTCTGCCATGTTTTCCACTTGACTCAAAGGGATGGCTTCAGACGTTAAAGCCAATGTCATCACGGGAACATCTGCAGGATTGACTTTGCTATACACGGGAGGAACGGGTAAATCAGCAGGGAGATAAGTCGATGCAGCATTAATAGCCGCTTGTACTTCTTGCTCTGCGACATCCAGACTCATTTCTAAATCAAATTGTAAATTGATAACCGATGCGCCAGAAGAACTGGATGATGTCATCAGGTTGAGTCCGGGCATTTGTCCGAATTGTCTCTCAAGCGGTGCGGTAACAGATGATGTCATCACATCAGGACTGGCACCTGGATAAAATGTCATGACTTGCATATTGGGATATTGCACTTCTGGCAAAGAAGAAACAGGAAGTAACCGATAAGCCAGTATTCCTGACAATAGCAATGCAAACATTAGCAGAGATGTTGCAATGGGCCGCTTGATAAAAGGCTCAGATAAAATCATGTCGTTGAATATCCAATCGATCTATCCGTGGGTGATCGTCACTTTAGCATTATCTACGAGTTTATCCGCCCCTTCTATCACAACTTGCTCCCCTGCGATCAATCCTTGTTGAACAACCGTATCATTATTTTTTGTAATCCCGGTCATGATTTCTTTTTTATGCGCTGTATTATCAGGGTTGATGACATACACATACGTACTTTGCGTAGTATGTTGAATAGCTGCCGTTGGCACAGTGATAACGTCGTGTAACAAATTAACCAACAATTTCACATTGACGAATTGGTTAGGAAAAAGAAAACGATTTTGATTATCATAAACCGCTTTGAGTTTGACCATGCCCGTCGTTGGATCAATTTGATTGTCCACGGTTAATAAATTGCCTGTTGCAAGCAGTGTTTGTTGCGTTCTGTCATAGGCTTCTGCTTTTAATGTTTTACCCTGGTTCGTTTGTTCCAGCACGGCAGGAATACTGTCTTCTGGAATAGAAAAAATAACATCAATCGGATTTAACAAATTAACAACTGCAATTCCTGTTGTATCGGACGTTTGCACAAAATTTCCTGGATTAACCAGTTGTATCCCAATTTGCCCATCGGTTGGCGACGTGATATTGCAATAAATTAAATTTAATTTTGTGACTTGAATTAAACCCCGATCGATTTGTACGATCCCTTCATCTTGTTTAACCAGGGCAACCTGGGTATCGAGTACTTGTTTCGCAACGGAATTTTGTTTCCATAATTTTTGATAGCGGTTTAAATCGAGTCTTGCATTATCCAGCAATGCTAAGTCTCTCATGAGCTGCCCTTGGTATTCTAATAATTGCGCTTGATAGGGACGTGGATCAATCAATGCAATTAAATCTCCCTTTTTAACCGTTTGACCTTCTTTGAAAAATACCTGGATCAATTGACCATTGATCTGCGTTTTTACTGTCACAGAAGTTTCAGGTATCACGAGTCCGAGCGCATTAATGTAAACAGGAACGTCCATTTTGTGTGATAAAGAAACGACAACAGGTAATAAAGGTGGTGGATTTTGTTTTTTAATTAACGCGCAGGATTTCAAAATAATAACGCAGACGAGAATGAAAGCAATGCTCCACCAAAAACGAGGAGCCTCATACGCGTCCTTGCACCGTCTTATCATCTGTTTGATAAATTTTGACATTTATGTTCCGCGATTGATGCGCAAATCATAACGTAGAAATAAAGGTCTTGTCATCATATTAAACGAAAAATTTCAGCAAGTTTAGGGTCTGTTGACATATCCCTCAGATCCAATGAGCAAAACATATTCCTTCTCAAACAAATCCAGTGTTGAAATAATTTTACCGTCTTTGATTAATTGCACGTAAGGCGCGCGACTTCCTGGCAATGTAGTGGGGATGTATTTATCAGGCAATACACTCATCACTTGATGATTTTCGGATTGAATTGCTTTTGAATGATAAATAAATCCTAAATCCAATCCTTCATAGTGTTTATTTTGATTTATGGATTTTTCTTTGTTTTTAACTTATCTCTTCGATAAGGAATAAACGCATTCAAAATATCTTCTGCTTTTTCCTGCACGAGCGGTTTTGTTAACACGGCATTAATGCCGATATCGATACAATATTTTCTATTTTCTTCACTATCATGCGCCGTGAGGACAATAATCGGCACGTGCGCTTTCTTGGATTCATTCTGTCGAATTCTTTTTGTGGTTTCATACCCATCCATTTCAGGCAATCCGATATCCATGAAAATCAAATCATACTGTGTATGTTTAGCAAACTGAATCGCTGCATTTCCTTCTTCAGCCAAATCCACAATACAATCCATTTGCGACAACATATGAGTAATCACGCTCGCTGCAATAGGACTATCTTCAACAACCAAAATCCGACTTTTGTAAGATTCCGATGCATCTTGTCGATCTTTCAGAATATTCAGCTCTGCAGGAAAATCAAATGAATCATTTGTAAATGAAGAATCCAACTCTTCACTACCCAGCTCCTCATCCAATAATGATTTTTTGAGCTTAACAATAAAAGTAAATTTAGAACCCACGTCAACTTGACTTTCAACATAAATCTCGGCGTGTAAATCATCGATCAGTTGTTTTGCGATGGAGAGACCTAACCCATGGCCTCTATAAATTCCTTCATACGAAGGTGTTAATCGTTTAAATTGCAAATAAATGTCTTGTTGTTTTTCGGGTGCAATACCGATTCCTGTATCTTCTACTATTATTTTTATCACCACATCGTCTTCATTATTTTTTGCTAACTGTGCGGATAATTTGACATGGCCTTTATGCGTAAAATTGAGCGCATTCGCAACGAGCTCTAAAACAATTCGATGAATGCGGATTGAATCGCCAATTAAATAATCGGGAATGGAAGAATCATAATCGAGTAACAAATCAATTTTTTTATAGGACGCTCTTGCTTGATTGAGCGCGATCACTTCGTTTATTTTTTTTCGAAAACTGAATTTCTTTTTTAGGATGGGAATTTCACCTGAGCTGACTTTGATGAGTTCCAGTACCTCATTAAGCAAATTAGTAAGTGCTTGACCAGATGCAACCAGGTTATTTGCGTATTCTTTTGTTTTAGGATCACTGGTTTCACTTTTAATAAGTTCGGCAAATCCAATAATGCCAAACAGCGGGGTACGAATATCATGACGCATGTTTTCTAAAAATTCTGTTTTTGCCTTGTTGGCGGCTTCTGCTTTATCTTTTTCCTTGCGCAACTCTTCTGCTGCAAGTTTATCTTTTGTAACGTCTACCGCAACTCCTGTAACACCACAACACTCGCCGTCAGCGTTATAAATTGGAAAACCTTGGTCAATGATCCAGCGAACTTCACCGTCTGGCCGAACAATACGATAGCTTTCCTGATAGCGAGCCGAAGTACCTTCTTGGGCAATTCGTTCCGCCATCGCATGGATCGGATGATATCCCGCTACATCTTCGGGATGTAAATAGGTAATCCAAAGTTCAGGTTCTCTATAAAGGATATCTCGACTTCTGCCCCAAATTTTTTCATAAGCAGAGCTAATATACTGAATTCTTTTAAAATCGGGGCTACTCAGCCAATAAACGCTTTCGCTCTTTTCAGCTAGCTTACTTAAAAAACTCCCAACATCTTCTAGTGTTAATTGATTGTTTTTATCCACAAATTTTCCTTATTAATTTAACTGATCCCATTTTTTTGCATTTTGGATTATAACGTAATGAACAACTAACGTAAAAGTGATACAATTTTAGACTAGCTTAGTTTTGTCAGAGTATATCTTATGCCACTTTCTACACCTTCCAATGAGCCTGCAGGCTCCATAGACAGAATCATGCTTCTTGCCACATGGACTAAGAAGCTATCCGAAGAAAAGGATTCTAATCGTCCTTTCATGATTTCAGCAAGCATGGGAAAGCCCACTTTTCCCATTAGTCCACTTGTTACTTCAGCAGCAATAGATTATTGGAATAAAACATTATTACGGTCACAAATAGCTAGACACCTTCTTCTTAAGGGCAGCGATGCAAAAATCCGTGATCAGATCACTAAAACATTAGCTGCTATCGACTATGGTGACCCCCGTGGGGATTTTGCACCACGTGCTAAAATAGCAGATGCATTAACTCGATGGTACGGTAACAAAGTAGTTATAAAGCCAGAGCACATTTTATTTACCGTAGGTGGGGCAGGTGCTTTGCACAGCATTTTTTCCGTTATTAATAAACGCAACCCCGGTGGAATAATAGTAACCCCTTTTCCTCACTACAGCTTGTATACAGGACCACAAGGAAAAAATAGATTATTTTCTATTCCTGTCATGGAAAATCAAGGTTATCGTCTGACTGCTGAATCTTTGGATAAATATCTTCAAGCAGCTATGGCACAAGCTGAAAAAGAACATGTCAAAGTGAGCGCTTTTTTACTGTGCGATCCCAATAATCCACTCGGCACAGCATTGAATGAAGAAGAATTAAAAAAAATTGCGTGTGTGTTAAAAAAATATCCGGATATTTTTATCGTCCTTGATGAAGCGTATGCAGAGATGCGTCTAGGAGGTAAGCATGCGCTTTCTTTACTTAACGTGGCGCCAAAATTAAAGGATAGAATTATTTTAATGCGCTCTGCCACTAAAGCTTTATCTGCTGCAGGTGAACGCATGGCTCTAGTTGTAACATTCAATGAAACAATTAAGGCAAACCTACTTGAAGAAAGCGTGAACACGTATGGTCATGCTCCTCGATCATTACAGTATGTGTTTGCTGAATCAATTGATAAACTGGATTCTACTGAGTTAGAAAGTTTAAGAAATTATTACAAACCCCAAGTAGAATACGCTACAGAGCGCTTACGAAAAATGGGCGCTACCATGCCCGATCCTCACTATCAAACTGAAGGTGCATTTTACGTATTAGCTGATCTCAGTGATTTGTTGGGTCAAGAAATTCCTGCAGAAGCAAAACGCGCTTTGGGGAGAGCTGGAAAAATCACAACTGATGAAGAGCTGATTTATTCTTTATTATTTGAGAATGGCATCTCGGTAGCACCGCTTTCTTACTTCGGCGTTTCTAATCGACGAGGATATGTGCGTATTACCTGTTCCGGTGGTGAAATGGAATTGGCAGAATTAATGGATCGACTCGAACCCCGACTCGTTGCTGCAAGAAAAACAAAACAAACCTCTCTTGAGCAAGAACTGACAACCATGCTGGAAAAATTAAATCAATTTGACCGTGTAAAAGCAAATCAATTTAAAGAAACCGTGAAGCAAACATTATTCTATCAAACAACTTCCAAAAATATTAATGCGAAGGCTTTAAAGACAAGCAATCTTGCTTTAAAAGAAATTCTCTCGCAGGCAAAAATAGCATTGAGTGCTCATGATCCTAAAGTTAAACATCAGGCAGCTGTCACTCTTCAAACTTTTTTCCGCGGCAACCGAGGAAGAAAGTTGGCCAAAGAACGAAAAAATGAAATGGATACTAAATGGCGTGATTGTGTGAATATGCATGGTTCTTCGGATAAAATCCGGAGGCCGCTATATTCTCTGTTTCCGTCAGAAAGACTGGAGTTTAAACCCTGGGTTGATTATTTGAAAAAAAACAAGACCCAAACAGGATCAGAAGAAAAAGCAGCCTCTCGTAGTGTTTCTTCCATCACACCTCGCAGTAGGTTGTAAAGCTATTCCCTTTTTTGCTTTTGGCCCTTTTTAAAGAAAAGCTCTCGAATCACCGCTTTATCTATTACTTTATTATTGTTTTCCGTTATCCATTTCTGAATGGTTTGTGTGTGCTGACTGGTATAGCAATCATCTTGTTGCATCTGAATAATTCGTGCTCTTGCCCATGCTGTAATTTTATAGCAGGAACAGTGAGGACAATCATATTGGCAGTCCGCGCCTACAAATTCCCTTGAAAATCCTGAGGTGTCCATCTTCTGAAGACAAACACAACAATTGAGCTGACCCATAATAACCTCTTCGCTTAACATAACTCAAAATAACGTGAAGTATGGTACTACAAACGGTATAAAAAACGCGAGCTTTCACTGTTTTTATTTTGACCAATAAAACTTATATTGGCTATGGTCAGATTGAGCGCCAACCCTTAAAATGCCAAGCAATCAAATGAGAGACTCTAGGATCTTATGAAACACTCCTTAACAAAAAAAGATTATGCCATTGGCTATACCGAATTAACGCTCGCTCAATGCTGCGTGGGTATTAACGTTATTTCTGGAAAATTTCTTATTGGCTTTTTGCCCATTTTTTTATTACTTGCTATTCGTTTTGCTATTGGTTTTTCTGGAATGCTGGCGATAGCTCGCGTAAAAAGTATACGACTTTCAAATATCTATCATAATTTTATGTCACTGACTTCTAAAGATAAGTTACTGCTCATTTTCCAAGCGGCTTGCGGTGGTTTTTTATTTAATGTTTTAATTTTATATGGGATGAAAACCACAAGCGCGACCTCTGCAGGAATCATCAGCAGCATCACACCCATCATGATTTTTATTTTAGCCGCAGTATTTTTGCATGAAAAAATCAACTTGCAAAAAAGCCTCGCTATTATAATTGTCATGATCGGATTGCTTGTTTTAAATATCGGAAAAACAACTGGCTCAATGGATGGAGCATTGTTAGGAAATTTCTTGGTTCTATTGGCTGTCATTCCTGAAGCATTATTCACTATCCTATCAAAATCAGTAGGGAAAAAAATAACTGAAATGGAAGCAGTGATACTAGTCAATTTATTTAACCTTATTTTATTTATACCTTTTGCCGTATATGCAATGATAGATTTTCATCCAGAAAATATCGGTGTCCGCGTATACAGCCAATTATTTATTTACGGAATTTCTGGAGGAATCATGTTCTTCCTTCTTTGGTATCGAGGGCTAACAAAAATCAATGCTAATACCGCTGCTCTTTTTACGGGTGTCATGCCTGTGAGTACAACCATACTTGCGTTTATATTTTTAAATGAACCTATTAGCAATAGCGAGATCATCGGCATGCTTCTTGTTATTGCTGCCATTTTTGTAGGCTGTAAAAAACATTTTTTCTTTAAAAATACATCGAGGAAAATATCATGACCATATCATATGAAGAATTTGAAAAAGTCGATTTGCGATCAGGCACAATTATTAAAGCAGAAATTTTTCCACGCACAAAAAAACCTGCTTATAAAGTTTGGGTAGATTTTGGCGATGAAATTGGAGTGAAGCAAACATCCGCTCAAGTGACGGTTCATTACACGCCAGAATCTTTAATGGGTAGGCAAGTCGTGGGATGTATCAACTTAGGCGAAAAAAATATTGCGGGATTTACTTCTGAATTTTTACTGGTTGGATTTCCTGATCGTGATGGTACGATATGCCTCATTACTGTTGATCCTAAAGTTCCTAATGGGGAAAAAATGTTTTAATGATTCCCCATGCTTTAATAATTTATTCAACTTTACAAAAAAATGGGGTTGCACAACTGTACATTCTCATCAAAAGTACAATTGTGCAAGCCTGACACCCTGTTCGAATGCTGCTATTGAATGCTCACTTCACTTTGATTCGGGCACGCACTTTCGATTACTTTACCGCCGATCACTTTACCCATAATTTTTGAAGCGCCCGTGGTATACACGACACCGTTGCCAGCTTCAAAATTAACATCACCTCGCACGTGAGAGGCTTTTTCCAAACAAATAGTTTGTGGTTTGTTGAGCAAAGAATTTTTTATTACTCGAATATTCTGTACATCCACGCCATTTAAAATAGCAAGATCAGTGCTAACAGCTAAAGTGCCTTTAACGACGACATCGTGCAAATTGACGCTGCCATCGACTGTAGTATTAGCAAATTGACTGCCGCTGGCATTTAATTTACCCCTCACTTTTAAATTTTGTAAATTCGTATCGCTTAATCTAGTTTGACCTTGAATAGTTGTCGAGCCTGCTACTTTTAATTTATTTAAAGTCGTTTTACCATTGATCGTTAAAGAATTTTTCACCGACAAATTGCTGCCTTCGACCGTGCCAGCAATGATGGCATCGTTATTCACTTGAACTTGATTAATATTTAATTGGCCATGCACTATTAATTGGGACAAAACTACTTTTTGGCAATCGGTCTTACCAAAATAATTATCACCATTTTGATAACCTGTTGTTGTACAAGCATCAGCAAAAACTGCTGTAATCATAGTTGAGAGTGATGCGATTAGTATCGTCTTCACAAATATTTTCATAAACAAATCTCCATAAAAAATTCTTCAGAAGAAGATTAATTTTCTTCTGAAGAATAGAATTAGAATAGGAAAATTTTAACGATTTTGTTCATCTCGATTTTTATCTTTGTCTTGTTTAGGATTTTTATTGTCGGGTTCATTTTGTTTTTGATTGGGATTTTGATTATCTCGTTGATTCTGCTTTTGATCTTCCTTTTGGCCTTCGCGTTCATTAGATTGAGCTTGATATGAATTACCCATGTTAAACCTCCAAAAGTTCAATTAAGATTGATAAGAAACTCCAGTAGATCAGTTAGTATTTCACGAAATAAGAATCCATGTTATTGGTGTTTAGCCTTGGTCGCGTTAATTTTAATCAGCCGGTTTCACTTCAAGTTTAGAGTCAACTTTTTTTACACCATGAATTGATTTTGCGTATTTAACCGCATTGTCAGCTTCTGCTTTAGTTGCGACAGTTCCTGTTAAATAAACTATTCCATTTGTTGTTTCTACACTAACGCTCCACACGGAAATATCTTTGTCGCCAAATAGTTTTTCTCTCACATACATACCTTTCACTTTTGCTGTGATAGCTGTATCAGACATGCTATGTTTGCTTTCTTTAACCGTTAAATGTGGCGTTTTAACGTCCTTTACGTCGGGGGCAGATTCAGCAAGTTGAATAAGTTTATCGGCTTCAGCATCCGTATTGACATTGCCTGTGAGTGTGACGACACCATCATGACTAGTTACTTGCACTTTTAGATTTGATGTGGTTTTATCTGCTGCAAATTTGGTATTAATATCTGAAACAATTGCAGCATCTGCTGGTGTAAGTGTGCCAGCATAACTCAGTGGGCAACATAACAATGCAGACGTTAATATTATTACTTTAATTGAATTTAAACCTTTCATAAAATAATGCTCCTTTGGAAAATAACTAGTAAGATTTAATCGTTATATAAAAATCAGATTCTACCCATCAATAGCAGTATTATGATTATCAACAATACTAGGCCAACGCCTCCACTTGGATAATATCCCCAGTTTTTACTGTGAGGCCAGGTGGGAATGACTCCAAGTAATATGAGTATTAGAACAAAAACCAAAATAGCGCCTAATGACATATATATCTCCCTTATTAATTACATCATTTGAGAAGTTACACATTATTATTAAGATTCCTTTCATTACATGCATTTCTTTTCCATCATCATATTTAATCCCCCCTATGTCAATGTATATGCCTCTCATCAAAAGTGAATGCCTCTCAAAAAAAAACAATTCGCAACACATAAACGCTAGAATTATTTTTTAGTAGGATACGCTCCATCCTTACTACCATGATGCGGATCATGCCAAATAAATCTAAGCACCCGACCGTCACGAATTCCACATAATCTAAGCGTGCCATTTAATCGCAGAGAGAATAATGTGTCATGATCATCTAATTTGAGTTGCTGTAACCGTTTTTGCGCTTCTTTTGTAAAACCACCGATCGCTAATGGATGACTATTTGTTCCACTTGAGCGACCGCCAGCAGCTTGCTTGATTTGACTCCAAGGCATTTTTTCAAACCCATGAAGTAATTTTATAACTTCAAGATGCCCATTTTCTTTAAGTTTTGACCAACCCCAAAGAGAATGATCTTCATCACAGCGATGAAATTGCCATGCGGGTGTTTGATGGTCAGTTGTAGCTGGATTCTCCTTGGCGCGAACCTGTTGACCGCTACCAGATTCACGACCTAAGCGAGGCTGCCCACTATTAGGGTGATAAACAATGCTTGGTTTTTTATTCTTAGACATTTAAATACTGCTGTAATATTCCATCATAGCTGCCGTAGAGATGACATGATCACCACGCTCCCCATCTGCCAGACCAATACGCGCATTTTTCCAGGGTTCTTCCATATGTGTAAGATCACTTAACCATTGAGCATCTTTATCACCGTAGAATTTCAAAACACGATTAATCACATCCTTATTTTTTTCTGTAAGATGCGAAATATCTCCTTTAAAAAATCCAGGTGTAAGACTAAACGAACCATGATGACAATCATAAAGATCAGGAACTACAGGGCCATTCGCCTATGCCTGAATTTCTTCCGGAAATAATTCCGTATCTTCCCAAACAAGATGCCAGGCTTGGGAATAGAAAACGAGTTTTTGCAATTTCATAGCAGACATTGTGCCACGTTCTTGCAAAATATAATCAGCTACATCAACTGCTCGGACTGTCATGTGAACCTCTCAATTACAACTTCATTATAATACAAGCCTCTCATAAAAAAAGAAAAGCTGCAGCGCATTTAAATGCGAATTAAGAGCAGAACCGCACCAGACGTGTCATTCCCGCGAAGGCGGGAATCTATCTAAATGGATTCCCGCCTTCGCGGGAATGACATACCTAGTATAATATCAAAGGCTCTGCTCTTAAGATGAAAACAATGGTCAAGTTAAATTATTAAAGTCATAGAGAGTCAAGCCGGGACAGTTGCCTTAAAGAGAAAAATCCTAGTTAATGTCAATTATTCAGACCTGAACCTTTCTTCTTAATATTTTTAAAGACCGATTACATTAAAAGAATTTATTTAAAGAAAAATGAATTTAATAAAGAAGAATTATCATTAATAGACTCTTATTATGGTCATCTCGTTCAATTAATCGAGTAAATGAAGCAAAGATTTTTACAGGCTCATTGGAAATTTCACCTGGATTCTTTTCCTGATCTTTTTTGCCCCAACGCATAGCCGCCTAGGCCGCCTGAAGCTATATAAATAATTGCTTTAACAATCTCTATTGCGATTTGATCTTTATTCAGATAAAGAGCAATAGAAAGAAACGCGGCAAACAACAAAACTACAATCCCTGAAAATACCAAAATATATTTCGTGATGCTCTGGGAGTGTTTTCTTTGTTCTTCTCGATCTTTGGCGTTTGCAGCAAGCGATGTTTTGGCAAATTCAAAACTATTTGAATCCGTCTGTTTTTTAAGCTCCATATCCTGAGCTTTCAACGCAAGGTCTTTTTCTTGCACTGCCAAGAGTTTTTCCACCAATTCAGGAGAAAGGAGATTTTTGTTATTCTGCATTTCATTACTCATTCGAGATTTTATACACCGGAGTCTTATAATCTACTCGGATTTTTCCAAAATCCTCGCTCCCTAAAACAGGCGCAACTATCCTAACCCTAAAAATATTAGCCCTTTCTTTTGCAGAAAGTGCTAAATATTTCTCTGATGACAAAATCTCAGTAGTCATGAATTTAAGATCTATAGGCTCTCTAAGCATCCTAATTACCTCTTTATAAAAAACTCTTTTGTCAGATTGTAAGTATAAACGTAGTTCATTCTAAGATTAAACAAAGCTGTTCTTCAACAGGGGATGGGATATTACCGATATTTTATCAAGGTTGCTCTTTATTCGCACACGCCAAATCATAACTCGTTGAATAATTTGGCGTCCCCAACGAGATTCGAACTCGTGTTACCGCCGTGAAAGGGCGATGTCCTAGGCCTCTAGACGATGGGGACAATACTTTAAAGCAGCACTAAACAATGGTGGAGCTAACCGGGATCGAACCGGTGACCTCTTGCATGCCATGCAAGCGCTCTCCCAGCTGAGCTATAGCCCCGCTGCCAATGCTCTGTCTATATAAGAATAGAGCAGCGATTCTAGGCAGCTAGCATTCGTTTGTCAATAAATTTAGAGCTTTATTCAAACGAGCCAGAACACGCTCCTGCCCCAGCAAACACAACGTGAGATCAATCGATGGAGATACCACATCTCCTGTCACGGCAATGCGTAGAGGCTGCGCGATTTTTCCTATTTTCAGTTCCATTTTTTCGGCAATATTTAAAATAGTTTGGTGAATCGTTTCTTTATTCCACTCTTTTAATTCTGATAATGCAGCCTGAACCGCGACGAGAGCCGGTTTTACATCTGGAGTTAAATGTTTACTGACCGCGTCAGGATTATATTCAACAGAATCGCTATAAAAATAACGGCTTTTTTCCGCCATTTCCCGCACTGTTTTCGCGCGTTCAGCTTGTGCTTTAACAATATCTGTTAGGGCGGGCCCTTGCGTAACATCAATGTCCAATTGTTGCATATGCCACGCTAATTCTTTTGCAACATGCTCGGGATCACTATTTTTAATGTAATGTTGATTCAACCACAATAATTTTTCTGTATTAAATGCTGCAGGCGAATTATTAATATCATGAATATCGAAATATTGAATCATTTCCTGAATCGAAAAAATTTCCTGATCGCCATGCGACCAACCGAGTCGAACTAAATAATTCAGTAATGCTTCCGGCAAAAAACCATCTTCACGATATTGCATCACACCAACAGCACCGTGTCGTTTTGATAAGCGTTTACCATCACTGCCTAAAATCATGGGAACATGTGCATAAGAAGGCGGTATTGCGCCCAATGCACGTAAAATATTGATTTGCCGAGGGGTATTGTTGATGTGATCATCCCCGCGAATCACGTGTGTGATTTTCATGTCCCAATCATCGACAACAACCGTAAAATTATAAGTCGGTGTGCCATCACTGCGCGCGATAATTAAATCATCTAATTCTGTATTGCTGAATGAAACTTTCCCGCGAATTAAATCATCAAATTCAACGACACCCTCAAGCGGATTTTTAAAACGAATCACATATGGACCTTCAGGTTGATCTTTGCGATCGCGGCAAAAACCATCATAACGTGGTTTTTCTTTATTCGCCGTTTGCTCTTCGCGTAATTTTTCTAAACGTTCTTTTGAGCAGTAACAACGATACGCTTTGCCTTCTTTTAATAGTTGCGCAATCACTTCTTCATAGCGGTCAAATCGTTTGGTTTGATAATAAGGCCCTTCATCATACGATAAATTAAGCCATTTCATTCCATCGAGAATCGCTTGCACGGATTCTTGAGTCGAGCGCTCTAGGTCCGTATCTTCGATACGTAAAATAAATTTGCCTTGCGTTTTTTGCGCGTATAACCAGCAGTAAAGCGCAGTACGCGCCCCGCCCACGTGTAAATAACCGGTGGGGCTGGGCGCAAAACGAGTGATCATTGTCATAAGTGACTTATTGTTTCAATAATGTATAAAGTGCGGCGCCTAACGGCCAGTCGATATCCACGTATTGTTGAAGATCTTTGTCATAGATTTGATTAAGAACCGTCAACTGATTACTCCCTTGCAGGAAATAAGCGTAATATAACAATTCATCTTGATAAGCTGCATTTGAGCAATAGGTTGAGAGATATTGTGGAGCGACTGTCGGATAATCTTTTTGTAATTGATCCCAGGTTTCACTGCAAACCGTTGTCGCATTTTTTTCAAGAGCAGCTTGCTCGGGTGTTTTATCCACATTGAAAAAATTATAGGTGTAATAAATTCCCGAATATGCAATGAATTTTTTTTGGGATGTAGGTAAAATTTGTCCGCCTATATGCGCATCTTTGATTATTTTTTCATAAATCCATCCACAGGATGAATAGTTAAAATTGCCAAAACTGCCTGGCTGAAATTCATAATTCAGTGGGAAGCAGGTATTAGCTTGTGGGTCTTTAATAATGCTATTTCGTATTGCATCCTGTCCAAACCCGAGAAAACTCTTACTAAATACAATATATTTTTGACCATTGATGTTTAACTTCATCAAATCAGGTGATGGTTGACCTTGGGTTTCAAATGCAATTTGTGTCGATGCACCGCCCATATCGATACTGCCGATGGTGGGTTGGCAATTTTGAAAATTGCCTGAGAGATAGTTTACATCTAACCAACCATAGAGACCTTCTGCTGAACCCAGAATTGTTTGTACTGAGCCAGGAGCAAAAGAGTAGTGATTTTTAAGATACGCTCGAACACTGGCGTAAATCGCTGCTTCTTGCTCTTTGGTTACTGAACGCATTCCGCCTGTGCCGAATACGTTGACAGCAACTGTTTTGATGTCTGTTTTACCTTGCAGAAATGCTACTGCATCATCGAGTGCAGGTTTCAGGGATTGACCCGCTTGATCAGGATTAGGCGCATAAAAAGACAAGCCCGGTTTGATACTTTTCGAATGAAGATCGTGCACGACAGGCATCGAGGGTTTACTGTCATCGTATTGGAATATATGCAATCGGGAACCGCTGCTGCCTGCGTCTACGAAGATAACGTAGTGATTCGGGGCGGCAAAAGCAGATAGGCTAAACACTGATAACACGAGTGCAATCAGAGGGTTGAGGTATCTTTTCATGTTGGGGACTCATTGTGAACAGCTGGAAGGGAATTTTATATTAAACAGGGAGAGGTATGCAAGAATCTACCTACACATACAGCAGCTTCATACCAAAGCGTCATCCCGCGGCGCTTTTTAAGCGGGACCCAGCGACTTTCTTAAATTTTATTCCAAAAAATAACTCAAAAAAGTCGCTGGGTCCCGCTTAAAAAGCGCCGCGGGATGACGCCCTGGTAGAGGCCTTCCTAACTTAACAACATGACAGTCGATTTTTAAATATTCCAAACCAACTGCGCGCCCACCACATCGATGTCTGTATTCACATGACCGACAGACGATGCACCGGAAGCAGGATTAATATCGTTAATATGCGCTTGTTGGGTAAACACGTGTGCATAAATCATATCAACCGCGACTTTTTTATTCACTTGATAGCGCGCACCAAAATTCAATCCGATTTTTCGACCATCCGGAAAACTCAATGCACGATCAGCATCGCGTGTCGGAGTCGGTTCATATTTAAGAGAAGCGCGCAACAACCATTGATCATTCCATTTGTAGTGCGTACCCACACTTAAATCGACGGTATCTTTGAAATTCTGCGGCAATACCACATTCACACGACCCGTCGGATTCAACATAGAAGGTGGCTGTTGAAAGTTTTGACCATAATAATACTGGATCACACTCCATTGATCGTAAGCAATCGTTCCCATCATTGCCCACACAGGGGTCATGTCATGATACACGCTCAACGTGGTAACAGGCGGCATGGGAATGCTGACTTTGAACAGATCCGTGTGATAACCCGCGATACCATCCAATGCAAAATCACTTCCACCCGTCATATTCATGACGATTTTTGAGCGGTAATTTAATCCCACACGAGTCGTATCATTTGCACGAAATAAAATACCTGCGTGCCAACCGCGTCCCCAATTATTCGCATTGTAGCGTGAAACAGAATCACCTGCCGTAATCGGTTGCGTAAATGCGTTACTGCGACTTTGTATCGAAAAATAATGGAAATCAGGGCCTAAACCAAACGACCATTGATTATTCACTTTCATTGCAAAACTGGGCGATACATCAATCGTTTTAGTAGATACTTTATTTAAACTATAACGAACTTCGGAGCTGTCGCCATAATCTTCCAACAAACCCCATGCTGGCACCACGCTGATCCCTAGAGCATATCGGTCTTTAAATGGATACGCATAATGAAGCGCAGGAAGAATTGCATTGGGATAAGAACTCGCATCGGCATTGGTATTGGTATAACCCGGCGCACCTGGAATCGGTGAAGGTGCAAAAGAAGATCCAGAAAATCGTGTGCGCTGATAAACATCTGTCACCGCACCGACAAATTGTTGTGGTAAATAAACCAGACCTGCAGAGTTATACCAGTTTGTGCCAGCATCTTCGACAACGGCAGCTTCCCCCGCATCAGCCAATACTGAAGGACTTTGAAATTCCAGTTTATATCCCGATGCATAAACAGAGGATGAAAGTGCTGCAATCAATCCAACTCGACTAACAGTCAGCAAACTCTTGAAGATCCGTTTCATAATTTCTCCTTTACATTGTTTAAACTGCGATGCTCCTGCAGTAATTCTGTAAATGCATTCGCATCAATCGGCTTACTAAAATAAAATCCTTGAATAAAATCACATCCTTTCGATGTGAGAAACTGCAACTGCTCTATTGTTTCAACGCCCTCAGCCAGAGTGGTTACATTCAACTCTTTCGCCATGGCAATAATTGCCGACACGATCGTAATGCTATCATTATTTCCTGGAATATCGCGAATAAAAGATTGATCCACTTTTAATTTATCAATCGAGAATCGTTTGAGATAACTCAATCCCGAGTAACCCGTTCCAAAATCATCGACAGCCAGACTCAGTCCCATTCTCTTAAATTCCTTAATCAGATGAATAACTGCTTCATCTAAAATAGCTGTTTCTGTAATTTCAAGCTCAAGGAATTGAGAACTCAAGCCCGTTTCATTCAACACTTTTTCAATGATGGGAATTAAATCTTCCTGACGCAATTGTTTTTCTGCCAAATTCACTGCGACTTTTAATTTGGAAAAACCCATGTCATGCCATTTTTTAGTTTGCAGACACGCTTCACGCAAAACCCATTCGCCGATGGGAACAATCAATCCGGTTTCTTCCGCCAAGGGAATAAAATTGATGGGAGAAATAAAACCACGCGTGGGATGCGGCCAGCGCAATAGGGCTTCCATTCCACTGACTTCTCCGGTTTTTAAATTCACTAATGGCTGATAAAAAACTTGTAATTGCTTATTTTCGATAGCCGAATGCAAGTCTGTTTCCAACTCCAATTGTTTCGGCATTTCAGCATTAATCTCTGCTCTGTAAAATTCCAATCGATTTCCACCAAATTGTTTTCCACGAAACATCGCCGCATCTGCATTAATTAAAAGAGATGAAGTATCTTCACCGTCTTTTCCATAGAGACTAACACCCATACTTGCCGTCATTTTGACGCCTTGTTTTTCCAAATAAATAGGATCATCTAACACAGAAAATAATGCTCGAATATGGTCTTCTGCCTCTTCTATTTTGAGGGGCACCAATAAAACATTAAACGTGTCCTGGCGTGAAATCGTGACGATATAACGAGGGCCTTCTTCTTTCAGAGCAGCTTGTGTTGCGAATGTACTCAGTCGTTTCGAGACAGCCTGAATGATTGCATTACCCGCTTGATGCCCCAAACTATCATTGATCATTTCCATACGATTTAATGAAAAACAAACCACCGCAAATGTATTCTGAGTATTTTTCACTGCTTGAATAGCGGATTCAATGTATTGCGGCAACAATCGTTGGTTCGGTAAATTCGTCAATAAATCATGATTCGCTTGATAACTCACTAAAGTGTTTTCGAGTTTTAATTTCAGTGAGTCTTTAAACCACTGCGTACTGCGATGGTTGATGCTGATCATAAATCCAATATAAATGAGCGAGAAAAATCCCACCAAGTTATAAAAAATAGTTCCCTTCAGGAAACACCATACGACCAGCGGTACGACGATGATCGTCATGGTGATGAGACACAAGAAAAACTGCCCTATCGTCCCTGTTGCATAGCCGGTCGCAATTAAAAAGAGGGCAATAAACGCAAAATATTGGCGTGTAATATTATCTGGAATGAGATACACACAAATCGCCCACATGATTGCGCAAACTGACATCACGACAGAATAAGCGATCAACCACGTATTTTCGCTGTAATTGTTCTTATGTTTGGTATACACGAAAAAAAGCGCTGTGAGCGCAAACAAAGCGAGGTTGTATGCAATAAACCAGGGAATTAATAGTGTATTTGATGTGTATTTATAAAAATCGATAAAGATGGCGATGCCGACTGGAATACCACTGACTGTTCCGGGCAAACAACCGCGATAGAGATGCTCAATTAATTCAGCTTTGACTTGCCGATTAATTTGATTTTTTTCTTGTAGCGAAATTTGCTTTTGGTCAGCGGTTAAATCCATATTGTGCCCGTTAGGTTCGCTTTCCTGCGATCCTAACAGTCTACTATAGATCGAAATTTATTCAATACCTTTATAAAAGGTAGGGTGGATTAGGTGCGTTTTTTTGCACCGTAATCCACAAAAATATAAAAAACATTTGTTTTTATTCGGTGGATTACGGCAAAAAACGCCTAATCCACCCTACATTTTTCGCTTTATTTATAGCATTCTTGCAACGCATCCAACTGAACACCGGGTTTTAGCGCAACAAGATAAGCCGCTGCTCCGCCCTTCACTCCCTTAAACGGCTGTTCATTATTTTCCAACCTGAAATCCTCATATTTGATGCTGTTATACAACTTATAGACATCATAATGATGAGTGATGTTCGCACTCAGATCGTTTGTAAACTCTGCATACGCAAAATCAAATCCCTTACGCACTGCCAATTCGCCGCATGCCATATCAATAGCCGTTGACAACCCTTGACCTCGAAAGTGAGGATTAACAACCGCAATCCACACGTGAGCTATTTTTCCTTTAATGAAACTTTTACCGCTCATGAATGGTTTATCCAATTCATTCAACAAAGCAAAAATCGGTTTCATTTTAGGATATTTTGAAAAATGCGGAACAAATGGACTCACGATATCTTCTGAAATGGCACAGGCAATGACTTTATTGTTTTTATCCACTGCGACCACGCTCATCCCTTCCCGCACCGCTTTTTCGATCACTTCCTTGGTAAACGGCTCATAATCCTGATAAGTAATATTAAGATGCTTGGTGATCGGCTCACTATCACAAAATGATTTAGTAAATAATTCCAATGCAGAATTTGCATAGTCCTTTGTTAAAGTACGAACAGTAAAATCAGTTTGAACAGTGCTCATGACTTTCTCCTTTTCTAATCGTAACTCGTTAATAAACTGGTCAATCAATTCTTTGGTCACATTGGTTAATACGCATATCGTTGCTCTTTCTCCCGTAATCATTAATTGATATTTCTTTGCAATATCCATCGATGGCTTGGGAAAAATCACATTGAAATGGTATAGATATGAAACTTTTTCACGTCCATACAATTTCACTAATTCTTCATATAAATATTTGGCAATGCGCAAGTTTTCATTCACCATTTGTGTAAGTTTATTATTATTTTTTCCGATACCTAACGCACACAGCGCATTGTAAAACATTAAAACGTTCAAACCCGAACGTGAGCCTGTAATCGTCACATCCAAAATATTGCCTACGTATTCAATGCTACGCTCTGTTTTTTCAAATGCTTTTTTAAAAAAAGCCTGTCTCGCCAAAATCACTCCGCAGGGCTGCGACAACCCAGGATATTTGTGTGCTGAAAAAGCGAGTGTATTCACGCCCAGCGCATCAAAATAATTTTCCACGTCACCAAACGGTTTCAAGATTGGCATTACGAAACCTGTCAATGCTCCATCTAAATGAATTGTATAAGTCGGTTTCGGTTGAAGTTCATCCAGAATTTTTTTGATGTTTGGCACATCATCTATCGCACCGGTAATCGTTGTTCCGATATTAGCAATCACAATAATAGAACTTTTGGGATGTGCGCCTAAATGCAACACCAATTCTTTTTTAAAATTATCTAAATTCATTGAGCCATCTTCATTAGGCAATATCGGTCTGATATTTAATCGCAATATTTCTGAAATTTTTGGAATGGAATAATGTGTGTGATCTTTCGTATAAAAAACGGTGGGAATAAGAAGCTGCTTCACTAAATTATTATTTTTTTCGATGATATCTCTCATATCAATTATTTTTTGTAATTGCACAACGCGCGCTTGATAATCATTATTTGGAATTTTAGTGAGCCCTGCCAATAAATCCTGTTCTTGCCGGGAAAATTGCTTGACTTCATCTTCTTTCTGAATCAATTCGGGAAGTGCCATATTAATGATGAAACGCTTTGACCACCACAATCCCGCAAAATTACCTTCTGTTCCACCTGTGGTGACATAACCTCTAATGGAATGTTCTGGTAATCCGTAAAATTTTTCTAAAATGGCCAGCAGTTTTCGTTCGTGACATTTCACTTCCATGCGAGATGTTTCAGAATCTTTAAAAGGATCACCCACATTATTCAATAAAACATTCGCTAAACTGCCTGCCTGAATGCCCAGCGCTTTATTATCAACCACACCTAAAAAAGTGAGAAGAGAAACAGGATATCCCATTTTATGTTGCGCCAAGTTGGTGATATAACGCAGCAAAGCATCATAATCATCCAGTTGATTATCTGGAAATGGCACACGATGATCCGAGACAGATTTCCGCAACATACCAATCCTATATATGCAGTATGCCAACCCTCATAATAACATATAATAGAGATAGGCAGATTCAGTCATGTCCTTCATCTGCAGGAGATATGCATATGAAAACAAAGACTAAAAAATTTATCAAAACAGAGATGAAACAACTCACTGAGCTGCCTGGTCATGTGCTTTTCAATGATGCATTGAATAAAGCCATCAGTCATGCAAAACGCCATCGTAAAATTTTCGCTGTGTTGCTCATTGATTTTTATACCCTTCAAGATGTTCACTTACCGATCGAAAATAATGTATTAAATAAAATAGAAACCTTGTTAACAAGCACTTTGCGAACAGAAGATCTCCTTGCACATTTTGAGGACGGCGAATTTATTTTATTATTGACTGATATCAAAAAACCAAAATTTGCGAGCATCGTTGCTGAAAAATTATTACAAGCGTGTGAAACATCCATGAAAGATTTTTCTCTTGCCATGAGTATGGGTATTAGCATTTATCCCGATGATGGTTTGTCATTGGAAGATATACTCAAAAACGCAGATGCGACACTTTACAAAGCAAAACAAGCGGGGGGAAACCAATATCAATTTCATACACCCGAAATGGATGTGGAAGCTCGTGAATTTATTAAATTGGAAAATGATTTAAAAAACGCGATTCCTAACAATCAATTAATTCTTTACTACCAACCTAAATTACACATTAAAAAAGGGAACATTGCAGGTATCGAGGCCTTATTGCGCTGGGCGCATCCTACATTAGGTATTTTGAATCCAGCAGAATTTATTTCAATTGCTGAAGATACAGGACTTATTCTGCAATTAGGTGAATGGGTATTGCGTGAAGCTTGCAAAACCAATAAATATTGGCAAAATGAGGGCTATGAACATTTCACTGTCGCGTTGAATTTATCTCCCAAACAATTTCAGCATCCCGACATTGCAAAAAAAATTGCAGCGATTTTGAAAGAAACGGAATTAAATCCTCAGTATTTAGAACTTGAAATCGGTGAATCCACTGTCATGAGCGATGTGGAGTTTGCAAAAAATCAATTAGAGGCGATCAAATCGATTGGTGTGCAATTATCCATTGATCATTTTGGAGCGGGCTACACATCCATCAGCCATCTCAAACAGTTTCCTATTAGCACAATTAAAATCGATCAAAATTATATTAAAGGCGTACCGAATAATCCGGATGATTCCGCTATTACAAATGCTTTTATAGGACTTGCGCATCACCTGGGATTGCAAGTCGTTGCAGAAGGGGTAGAAACAGTAGAGCAAGTTCAGTATTTAACAACGCAGAATTGCGATATGATACAAGGATATTTTATAAGTCATCCGCTTCCTGCAGAAAAAATTGTAATGCAATTTAAAAAGTTAATGGATCGTGCATTGTTTTAAAAGAAGGAAATCCATTTATGACTATGATGAATGCTTATAAAGAACGTGTCGAAAATCAGAAAATTATTTCAGCGCTGGTCGATCATGGTTACCAGTTGCTTCAAGTCGGTCAGCTATCCTCTTTGTTTTGTGCGACCATTCTGCTCATTGGTCTCTTCAACCGGCAAGGGGGTAACGTCTTTCTCGTTTCATGGTACGCGATTCATTTGGTTGTTTTCGGTGCGCGCATAGTGCTCATGAAAAGTTATGTAAAACAGACCACTCCTGATCCCAAATTCTGGAAAAATTTATTTCTTGTCGGTGTGCTTTTCGGCGGTATTTGTTGGGGATTTGCGGGCGGTGTTTTATTTTTCTATGCAACGAGTTCACAACAAATTTTAATTATTCTCGTCATTGCGGGCATTACGGCTGGTGCAGCGCCTCTGTTATCCGCTGATCTTGTTTCCTCGATTGTATTCGTGACAACTGCGCTTATCCCAACTGTTTTTGCACTTTGTTTTTCAGATATGCATTTGGCCTATCCGCTATTTGGAATAGCTGCAATGGGTTATTATTTGTATTTAATTATATTGTGCGTACGGTTGCACGACATTATTAAAAATTCGATTGGTTTGCGATTTGAAAATGATAATTTACTGCATGATATTTTTAGAACGAAAAATCAATTGGAAATGATCAATAAAAAATTGGCGCATGCAGCAACACATGACCCTCTCACGAATTTAGCCAATCGCAGTCTCTTTGAGCAAACTCTCGTGAATGCTATTGAACATGCACGTCAAAATAATACTATTATGGCGCTTTTTTATATTGATCTGGACAACTTCAAAGAAATCAACGATGCCTATGGACACCATGTTGGTGATCAACTCTTATTGCAATTAATTGAACGAATCCGCAGAAATACGCGTCAATCAGACACTGTTGCGCGATTGGGCGGCGATGAGTTGACGATTATCGTGGAAGATATCAGTCACCCTAATATTATTCCCATGACCGCAAATCGTTTATGTGGTGTGCTAGCCATGCCTGTTGTCATTCACAATCATACGATCGTGGTCACAGCGAGCATTGGAATCAGTGTTTATCCGGAAGATGGCGAAGATATTGAAACACTGCTGAAAAATGCAGACAAGGCTATGTACTATGTCAAAGAACATGGACGTAATAATTATCGTTTTAGTTCTTCAGGACATAGCACTGAACCCAGCGAGCATTTTTCTCCTAAGCCGCAGTCTGAACGATATAAATAATTAACATAACAACGCTTGCGACTGCGAGGATGGGATGCCCTATAGCGAGCATTTTGGGAACTTGTTTTCCACTCATATCCAGCGTGAACATGGTTAATCCTCCAATCGCTGTCAACACAAAAAACACTAGCGTTGTGATCAATAATGGAGTGGTATGTCCCAACGCAACGTAAGTGATTAAAGCCAGTAATGCAAGCGCTGCAACACTACCATGCATGAACACAACAGGTTTGGGTGTGGGTCGACTTTCTAAAATGGCTCTGAGTAGAAATACTCCCAGAAAAGCGGCTATTACGAAAAAAACAACTGCGGTAAACAACATAAAATCTCCTTATTTTCTTACAAATTCAGGGCGTTCGTTTAACAGTGTATCTTGCCCTACCGTCATTGCAAGCGCAGTAAAGCACCATGATGTCATTGTGAGCACAGCAAAGCACAACGATGTCATTGCGAGCACAGCGAAGCACCACGATGTCATTGTGAGCACAGCGAAGCACCACGATGTCATTGTGAGCACAGCAAAGCACAACGATGTCATTGTGAGCACAGCAAAGCACAACGATGTCATTGCGAGCACAGCAAAGCACAATGGCGTCATTGCGAGGAGCGCTTTTTGCGACGAAGCAATCCAGAGATTTTTGCATTATCTTTCTGGATTGCTTCGCTGCGCTCGCAATGACATCGTTGTGCTTTGCTGTACTCGCAATGACACCGTGGTGCTTTGCCGCGCTTGCAATGACGCGCTCTGCGCGATCCGATCATATCACTATTTGTCAGCTGGACCTATTCTTGATACTCTGTGCAAAATTATTGAAGGGAATTAAAAACAGTGAGGAATATTTTATGAAACGTTGGTTTATGATTGGATTGAGTTGTATTTGTTTTTCAGCGTATGCAGCTGATCAAGTTATCAAAGAAGAAACAACACCGCCGGCATCAGAAGGTGCAATTACGACTGATCAAATTCCGCCTTTGTATTTATCTGGAACGCAAACGCCAGCACCGCCTGCAGTGCAACAACAACAACAGCAGCAACAGCAGCAACCACAACAACAAGTAACGCAACCCGCTGCGCCGCAACAAAATGCTGCGCCTGCGCAACCATCACAACCTGCAGCACCACAACAACCGACGATGCAAACAGCTCCGCAAAATCCAGCGCCGCCGCAAACTCAGTAAAATGACCGATGAAACAAACAGAGCCGCGACCGTCAGGGAGCGTCACTGTTTCTTGGTAAATAAATAAAAAACCCAAGAACAGTGACGCTCCCTGACGGTCGCGGCTCTGTTATTCTTCCAATACTTCACGCACCACAAACCGAGGACGCTTTCTGACTTCCTGATAAATCCGACCGATATATTCGCCTGTCACACCCAGTCCTAACAACACAATACCCAACAAGAAAAACATAATCGCGAATAAAGTAAACACGCCTTCCACTTCAGGACCCACAATCAAACGACGGGCAATCAAAAAAATTACGAATAAAAAACTCAGAAACGAAATCAGCATCCCAATCATCGTAAACACTTGTAAAGGGAATACAGAAAATCCTGTGACTAAATCAAAATTATAACGAATGAGTTTATATAAATTATAATTCGATTCCCCTGCAAAACGGGTTTCATGCGCCACCCCCACTTCGGTTGGGTTCGCTGCATAATTCAAGGCTAACGCAGGAATAAATGTCGTTGTTTCGCCCGTGGCCGCCATCAAATCCACAATGTTACGTCGATACGCACGCAACATGCAGCCTTCATCTTTCATCACTAACTTTGGCATCATCCACGCACGCAATTTATTATGCATTTTGGAAACCCATAATCGCCACCAATTATCCTGGCGGCCCAAACGATGCGTATTCACAACATCATGGCCTTGCTCTATCGCTTCGACGAGTTTATGAATTTCTTCTGGCGGATTTTGCAAATCCGCATCCATGGTTATCACAATTTCACCGCGTACTTTTTCAAAGCCCGCCATGATCGCCATGTGTTGTCCAAAATTACCATTAAATTCGATGACTCGGATCTGAGAAGGACGGCGATGATGCAATTCTTTTAAAATCTCAGAGGATCGATCCTTGCTCCCATCATTCGTCAAAATGATTTCATAGGTCTTCCCTAATTGATCCAGTGCTGTCGTTAAACGGCGGTATAATTCTTCTAGGGTTTCCTGTTCGTTATAAACAGGAATCACAATGCTTAAATAAGGATTTTGATTGTGCATGGCCTCAGGTCTCAATCATCTGTAATGGGCGATGATTATACTGTACAATTCGATTCGAACTGAAATTCTTTTTACGCTGACCTTATGAATCCGAAACAAATCCATGCCATTTTTTGTCGATTTCGCCAAGCCAACCCCAAACCGACTACCGAACTCGTCTACCACAATGCATTTGAATTATTGATTGCAGTGATGCTATCCGCCCAAGCGACGGATGTTTCAGTCAATAAAGCCACTGTCGCGCTTTTCGAAGTGGCGAATACCCCTGAAAAAATGGTGGCGCTTGGGGAAGCGACACTGAAAAACTACATTAAGACCATTGGGTTATTTAATACAAAAGCAAACAATATTATGAAGACGTGCCAGATTCTGATTGATCAGCATCATTCGAAGATTCCCTCCGATCGCGCATCGCTGGAAGCGCTTCCCGGAGTTGGGCGCAAAACTGCAAATGTTATTTTAAATACGTATTTTGGTGAGTCGACTTTGGCAGTCGATACACATATTTTTCGGGTAGCGCAGCGTATTGGATTGGCGAAGGGCAAAACACCGTTGGAAATTGAAAAGCAATTGATGGAAGTGATTCCGAAGGAGTTTTTGCAGGATGCGCATCATTGGTTGATTTTGCATGGGCGTTATATTTGCGTGGCGAGAAAGCCGCGTTGTTCGGAATGTTTGATTCGGGATTTGTGTGAGTATCCGGATAAATAAAAGCAAAACAAAAAAAGCTTAGCACGCCTTCCTCCGCAAGGGGGAAGGTGACGCGAAGCGTCGGATGGGGGGATGTTGTTTATTTTCTCGCAGTTTCAAAAAGCATTTTTGATTTCCCCCCATCCGGCCTTCGGCCACCTTCCCCCTGCGGAGGAAGGCGTGCTAAGCTTTTTTTGTAATGAAATTAGAGAAAATCGTGTCACGCCTCTGTCTTATCATTCATTAGAAATAAACGTCGAACTGTGCTGTCACCGTATCATTAGACTGACCACTCGCTTGCGGAGCCGGCACCAACGATCCCGTTCCAAAACTGCTCGCTGCATAATTCACATCGTGACGGAATTCCAGACTTTGCAAAGTGTCTCTCCAAACCGATGTGTTCACCGTTAATGAATAACGTTGTGCAGGAAGCTGCAGCGCCATTGCATCTTTCGTCAAGCCATAACCAATCGCCACAGCGGTGGGTCGGGCAAACGTTTGGAAGCTGTAAGACAATTCACTGTTGAATGCCTTCGGTCTTGCTCCATGATTATTCATGGTCAAATCATTTTTATTGAATGCAGTGGATGCTGTAATAAACTCAGCCACGAAGTCATAGGCTTGGCCCAAATCCAGTGTCGCTCTGAGATCATACGCGGGCACACGGTGTGCAATTCTTTCATTCCCTGTCCCATTCACGCCACCAAACCCGTTAAACGTATTCGAGTTGTTAGCCACATCTTGCATACCCACTGAATCAGCAATATTCGCAATGACACCTGCACCGACATCACCGCTAAATTCGCCTTTCGACAAACGATAGCCTAAGTTAATACCGCCGTTATTCACACGATTCGTTGCACCTGCGTGAGTATCTCCCTGGAAAATATAAGCAGAAGCATAAGGTGTGTGAGAAAGTTGCGGCTGATAACCCACTAAAATAGCGCGCGCTTTAACACGTGCTAATTGCAAAGTGAGTGGTGCCGTCACCATGTTGCTTGCGTAGGTACCAAATGGAACATAGTACTGACCCACCGTGCCATAAAATGGCGTTTGGGAGAAATTACCAATGGTAAAAAATCCTTGCTTAATATAAACACGTGAGTTCAACACGGTCGAGTTATTAGCAAAGGATCCAGAAACAGGGCCAGGATTATTGTCATACGTAAATGAGATTAACGAAGACAACCACTGACTCGGGCCTAAAATATAGGCATCTAACGTAACATTCGTTAAATCAATATCTGTGCTGTTTGCACCGCCGCCGATATTTTGATAAAACGCTTGACCTTCTACCTGACCGCTCAGTAACACGTGAGGACGATCGGGTGTTTCAGTCACGCCAAGCGCTTGTAAACGTTCGTGAATATTTTTACGAACTTTCAATAATGCAACATCCTGGTTAACACTCGGCGTATTGACGATGAGGTTATTACCCGAAAATTGTAACGGCACGCCGATGTATGGACCGCTCGACACGAAAGATTGTCCAGGGACATCCACGTCAATAGGAATATAAGTTGTACCAGAAGTGGGTAATGTTGAAATCCCTGAAATAGGCGCATTTGCTGCTGCTTTATTCCCTTCTTCTGACGTGTGTTCTGATATATAAGACACATTTTCAGGTGATGTGGAAGCAGAGTTGGCATTGCTTGCAGTCGATTTGGATTTCTTGGTAGTAGACTTGTTATTATGATTCTTCGCACGCAATTGCGCTTGCAACAGATTCACTTGCTGCTGAAGTTGTGCCAGCTGCCTTGCAATTTGATCTACATTTTGGCTGTCAGTCGTAGCAAATACCGGAACAGAAACCATACCTAAAACACACAGACTCGCCACTAAAGGCACCAGCCTTCGCTTCATGGGTCAACCCTCCCTCTCAAAAAATAATTTTTCTTAATCTCCGAAAAAAGCAGAAAACGCTGCGCCCAGAAATTCCATTTTCTCGGAAGTCACACGAAGTTGCTTTGATGAGAATCAAAATAGGACGGTTAACCTAACAAAATTTTTTTAACGGCTCAAGCAGTTTTGGATAATTTTGGATAATTACTTTTAATCTGTACACGACAAAATTGCTTAGCACGCCTTCCTCGGAAGGCGTGCTAAGCAATTTTGTTGTGTACAGAGTTATATCTGATTTGAAAATGTATTATAGTAGCCCGTCAAATAAATCTTAGTGCCCTATGAAACTCAACTCACTTTTTACAACAGGCCCATTGGGCAATATTTTATCGATCATTGCCGGTGTCTTGATGACATTTGCCTTTGCGCCATGTCAATTTTATCCGCTGGCAATGATTCTTCCGGCAATATTACTTGCCTTGTGGCAAAACGTGACACCCGGCAAAGCATTTATGCGCGGCTGGCTCTTTGGTCTGGGCATGTTCGGCGCTGGAGTGTATTGGGTTTTCATCAGCATTCATACCTATGGCAATACCTCTATTTTTCTCGCTGGATTCTTCACCCTCTCGCTGATTGCGATTTTGGCCATTTTTCCCGGATTAACCGGCTGGCTCTTAAATCGCTACTTCCCTCACGCAGACCGCTCTCGGATTTTTTATGCTTTCCCAGCGATCTGGGTTTCCTTTGAGTGGGTGCGAAGCTGGATTTTCACGGGGTTCCCATGGCTCTTGTTGGGCTATAGCCAATTGACCTCTCCTCTCAAAGGTTATGCATCGATCGTGGGAGTCTATGGTTTATCCCTGCTCGTTTTATTCAGCAGCGGTTTACTCTTTCAAATTGTTTTAGAGCTAAAGCGAAAAAAATATAAGAATAGCGCACTCTATCTTGGCATCTTGATTTTGACAGGATCAGTCGGTGCGTATCTGAATACATTTTCATGGACCCATCCTTTTAAAGCACCGATTCAAGTGAGCTTAGTGCAAGGCAATATTGCCCAAGAAATAAAATGGTCTCCCGAGCACACGGAATCCACATTAAACACTTATCTAAAATTAACTGAACCGCATTGGAATAGTCGTATTATTGTCTGGCCAGAATCGGCTGTACCACTTCCCATGCAAAGCGTCGAAGATCTTCTCAATACACTCGATGAAAGAGCGAAAAAACATGATACGGCTTTTATTACAGGCATTCCTGTGCGAGTCGCTGATACGCAAAGTTACTATAACGCTGTGATTATGTTAGGCAGTGGTGAAGGTTATTATTTGAAACACCGATTAGTTCCGTTTGGCGAATATACTCCATTCCAACGATGGTTAGGGAAGCTCCTGGATTTTTTAAATGTTCCCATGTCGGATTTTATTCCATCGCATGAGCGCTCTACTCCCCTAGAAACGGACCACATTAAAATAGCGGCTTTCATTTGTTATGAAATTGCTTTTCCTGAATTGGTGTTATCGTCCGATGCGAGCATTAACATGTTGCTCACTGTCAGTAATGATGCGTGGTTTGGTCATTCGATCGCACAAGCGCAACATCTTGAAATGGCTCAAATGCGTGCGGCAGAAAGTGGGCGTCCTATTTTATTTGTATCTAACAATGGCATCACCGCTATCATTGACGCGAAAGGTCACATCAAATCCGCCGCACCGCCTTATGCACCGTATGTTTTAACTGATACAGTCCAACCCACTCAGGGAAGAACGCCGTGGCAATCGTTTGGTATGGATCCCGTGCTATTGCTGATTTTTATCATGATTTTGTTTGCAATACGCGAACAGCGCGCCATCAAAAAGAAACGATAGGTTTAAATATGAAAGAACAATATCATCCACAAGACATTGAAAAAAATGTTCAACACTTTTGGAATGCACAGAACAGTTTCAACGCTGTGACTGACCCCACCAAAGAAAAATTTTATTGTTTATCGATGTTTCCTTATCCCAGTGGTTGGCTGCACATGGGCCATGTGCGCAATTACACGATTGGCGATGTGATCGCACGTTATCAACGGATGTTGGGCAAAAATGTTTTACAACCGATGGGCTGGGATGCATTTGGTTTACCTGCGGAAAATGCGGCAATTAAACATAATATTCCTCCCGCTGAGTGGACGTATAAAAATATCGATCACATGCGCAGTCAATTAAAAAATTTGGGATTGGCTGTGGATTGGAGCAAAGAAATTGCCACATGTCGTCCCGATTATTATCGATGGGAGCAATGGTTTTTTTTGCAACTTTACAAAAAAGGATTGGTTTACAAAAAAAAAGCGGAAGTGAATTGGGATCCTGTTGATCAAACGATTTTAGCGAATGAACAAGTTATCGATGGTCGTGGTTGGCGCTCTGGCGCACTCGTTGAGCGACGCAATATTCCTCAATGGTTTTTGAAAATCACGGCGTATGCAGAAGAATTATTAAACGATTTAGAAAAATTACCGCACTGGCCAGAGCCTGTACGAACCATGCAACGAAATTGGATCGGTCGTTCTGAAGGTGTGGAAGTGAATTTTCCCTTAGCGGGCGAAGATGAACACTTAACGATTTTTACCACACGCCCAGATACATTATTCGGCGTGACTTATATTGCGATCGCGCCACAACATCCTCTCGCCCAAAAAGCAGCGGAAAAAAATCCTGCGCTTGCCACATTTTTAGAAGAATGCCGTAACATTAAAGTCGCAGAAGCGGATATGGCAACGATGGAAAAACGCGGTGTTGCCACACATTTCAAAGTTGTTCATCCCATCACTCAGCAAGAATTACCCGTGTGGGTCGCGAATTTTGTCGTGATGGAATATGGCTCAGGCGCAGTGATGTCCGTCCCTGCACATGATCAACGTGATTTTGAATTTGCACAACGATATCAATTACCGATCCAACCTGTGATCCAACCCAAAGATCATTCTGCGTGGGATTTTAAAAAAGCGGCATTCACTCAATCGGGAACATTAATCGACTCAGGCGAATTCAGCGGACTCGATTCTTCCACAGCCATCACTCGCATCATCGATCATATTGAAAAATTACACTACGGAAAACGTAAAATCCTTTTCCGTTTGCGCGACTGGAGTGTCTCACGTCAACGCTATTGGGGCACACCGATTCCCATGATTCACTGCTCAACATGCGGTACCGTTCCTGTCCCAGAAAAAGATTTACCCGTGATTTTACCTGAGCAAGTACAATTTGAAGGAATCGCTTCTCCTCTTAAAACCTTGGATTCTTTTTTTCACACAACGTGTCCGCAATGTGGTGAACCAGCTGAACGTGAAACCGATACGTTCGATACTTTTTTTGAATCGTCTTGGTACTACGCACGATTTGCTTGCAAAGACCAGGACAAATCCATGTTGGACGAACGCGCAAACTATTGGACACCGGTCGATCAATACATCGGCGGCATTGAACATGCTGTCATGCATTTGTTGTATGCACGATTCATTCACAAAGCCATGCGTGATGAAGGTTTGCTTCATTCAGATGAACCGTTCACACGATTGCTGACACAGGGGATGGTGCTCAATCACGGTATTAAAATGTCTAAATCAAAAGGCAATACGGTTGACCCTCAACCGTTGATTGAACGCTATGGCGCAGACACGATTCGTTTATTTATTATTTTTGCTTCTCCGCCCGAACAAAATCTCGAATGGTCAGACAGTGGTGTCGAAGGTGCGCATCGTTTTTTAAAACGATTGTGGGCTTTTGCGTATGAGCATTATGAAGCTCGTCACGAACCTCCCATTCAGTGGGACAATGCAACGCGTGAACAACGTGACGTGATGCGTCAATTGTATGACATCGTTGAACAAATAAAATTTGATTACGAGAGATTGCAATTTAATACAGTCGTCTCTGGCTGTATGAAATTATTTAATGTATTAACAAAAACCGTTGACACACAAATCATTCACGAAGGAATGAGTTTATTGCTACGATTACTGGCTCCCGTTGCGCCGCACATCACGCAGCAACTGTGGCAAGAATGGCAATATGAAGGTACGTTGATTAATGCACCGTGGCCAACGAGCGATACGCGGGCACTGACTGCAGATCAGCTTGAATTAGGCGTGCAAATCAATGGAAAAATGCGGACGCGTATCACTGTTCCAGCGGATGCGGATACTCAAGCAATCGAAAATATTGCAAAAAATGATGCAAAAGTACAACAAAGTATCGCAGATCAATCCATTAAAAAAATCATTGTAGTGCCTGGACGGCTCGTTAATATCGTGACTGGAGACAAATAATGTTTTCTCATTTAAGTCGTCTCATGATTTTATGTTTTGTCATATTGGGTTTATCCGGTTGTGGATTTCAATTGCGTGGCTCTGCACCACTCAGTCCACCGCTGAAAAAATTATATATAGAAACAGCCGATCCCTATGGGCCATTAACGCGTAATTTACGCGATTATTTGACGATGTCGGGTGTTGAAATCACTAACACACCGCAAGAAGCTTTCACGGTATTGCACATTATCAGCGAAACACAAAACCAACAATTATTAAGTGTGAGCGGGTTGCAACAAACACGCCAATATAATCTAACGCTCTCAGTGACGTTTGAAGTCGCTAATCCGAAAGGGATTATTTTAATGCCGCCGTTAACGCTCAGTGAAAATCGTGTCTTTACAACCATGTCTGATCAAATACTCGGTGGAACAAACGAACAAAATACACTGTATCAACAAATGCGGCTCGCGATCATTTACGATATTATGAGTCGACTCAGTTCGCGCGATGTGACTGTCTTATTAACAGAACCTAAAAAGACGCCGTAAAAATTATGAAAATGGCTGTTCAACAACTGGAACAACATCTTACGCAATCGTTGGCGCCGATTTATTTTATTAGCGGCGATGAAACCTTGCTCGTGCAAGAAGCAGTCGATCTTGTGCGTTCCAGCGCACAAAAAAAAGGATTTTCTGAACGCATTCGCATCACCGCAGAATCAAATGCCGAATGGGGAAAATCACTGTATGCAAACGCTCACAGTTTTTCTCTGTTTGCAGAACAACGTATTTTGGAACTGGATTTACGCAATGCGAAATTCAATCAGGCAAACACGGATATTTTACAATCGTATGCAGAAAATCCTATTGCGAATACATTATTACTCATCTACAGCGGAAAATTAGAAACAAAAACCACGCAAAGTAAATGGTGCAAAGCGATCGATAAAAATGGCATTACGCTTCCCATCTGGCCTGTCACTATCGAGCAATTGCCACAATGGATTATGCAGCGCGCAAAAAAATCAAAACTCTCTCTGACGACACAAGCAGCTTCACGACTCGCACAATATGTCGAAGGAAATTTATTAGCCGCAGCGCAAGAAATTGAAAAACTCAGTTTATTACAATCTTGGGATGAGTCGACTCTTGAAGAATGGATTGCAGACCAAACCCATTTTGATATTTTTCAGTTAGTCGATGCGGTGTTATCTGGAAATAACAAACGCTCTTTGCATATTTTAAAAAATCTTTTCGCTGAAGGCATCGAACCCACTCTCATCCTCTGGGTACTCACGCGTGAATTGACAACCATGGCGGAAATCCATCAACACACTCAACAAGGTGTTGCGTTATCAACGCTGTTTACTCAATTTCGTATTTGGGAAAAACGTCAGGCACTGGTGCGTGGATTTTTGAAGCGCAGCACGCCTAAGTTATGTTGGGATGCGTTATTACATGCTGCCCAAGTTGATCGGATGATTAAGGGCGTAGAAGTTGGGCATGTGCGGGATGAGCTGGAGCGGTTGGTGTTGAGTCTTACCACAGAGCCGCGACCCTAAAAAGCTTAGCACGCCTTCCTCCGCAGGGGGAAGGTGGCCGAAGGCCGGATGGGGGGAATCAAAAATGCTTTTTGAAAATGCGAGAAAATAAACAAATATCCCCCCATCCGACGCTTCGCGTCACCTTCCCCCTACGGAGGAAGGCGTGCTAAGCTTTTTTGTTTTATAATTTTAAGTGACTGCGAAAAGGTGGATTACGTCGTAAAAAAACCCCGCAACAAGTGCGGGGCTAATCCACCCTACATTTTAATTTCGCGCCAGCGACTAATTAATCCAGAGAAATTATTTGTGATAATTCACATTCGCCCATCCAATAACAGAGCAAAGGCGCTGGTATACGCATGATTTTTGTTTTTGATACGTTTTCAGTATTCAGCAAACCAAAATCATCCAATGATTTTGTAATCACATAGGCGTGTTCGATATTTTTTGCCTTGCATAGTTCGAGCAATCCCTTAAGATCTCTCATGCCTGTACGCTGGGATCGATACTTAACTTCAAACGGGATAATTTGACTACCCATTTCCGCTACTAAATCTACTTCGTGGTCTTTAACTCCACGCCAATAACTAAAACGAACATCTTGAGGATAATAACGCGCGAATAAATGTTTGAATACAGCTGTTTCTGTTGCGATACCTAATGCGCTTGTGTTATCTAAAATATTTTTCCCTTTGAGCAAAACAGCTGGAGCAATAGCAGCGTCAGCTAAATATATTTTATATTTGCCGCGCAATATTTCTTTTCCATAACCAAACGGCTGTAAACGGTATATCAAGTGGGAGGCTTCAAGTAATTCAATAAACCGTTGGGCTGTGGGTCGCGTAACTTCAAGATTTTTACAAAGTCCTTGCATGTCAAGCAATCCTCCATCATGCATGCAAAGATACAAAAAAGTTTGTTCCAGATCGAGTACTCTACGAACCCCAAATAATGCTGTCATGTCTCGTTTCAATACTTTATCAATGATATCTTCACGTAACAATCGTTGAGCCTGTGTGATACTTTCAACTTGAGTGGTTTGTGGAAATCCCCCTCTAACAAGATATTCATGAAAATGGCCAACATACAATACAGCCAATTCAGCGACGCGATAAAATTCTTGTTGCGGCCATTCAAATAAATCTCGCAGAGATTTAAGAGAAGGTGGTTCTGGAAAAGGAGAGGATAGAAATTTTGAAAAATCGAATTTGACGGGATCCAAATTGGACAAAAGTGTCGAATATTTTGGAAAATCTTTGAGAAAATCAATATTTCTAATATTATCAGCATGCAGATTTTTCTCAACGTTGGACGAAAAAAATGTTGAATATTTTGAAGAATCAAAATTAAGATCAAAATCTTTAAATTTATCGATAAGCAATTTCATATGACGTGATGAAGATGATTTTTTTAACTGAAGGTATTCGTAAAATGATAAGGTTGTTAGCCGAATAGTATGCCAACGACCAACTCCTGATTCTTGTTCTGAAGAGATTAAGGGCATTGCGGATCCAGTAAACACAATTCTGCGATTTCTATCAAAATCTACTTTATGTTTGACCCATGTTCCCAGATTAGATATCGACTGCGCTTCATCAAGGAGTAAATACTCGACTTCTTGTGTTTTAGGCTCTCTTTCTCTCCAGGCTTCAAGTATGCGATCAATGCCCGCCATTTTTATAATAGGATGATCAAAGGTTGCATAAAGAATATTTCCGGGTACTACGCCTTCTTTTAATAATTTATCAACAACCTGTAACAGTAAGGTGGTTTTACCTACCTGTCTTGCTCCAGATAAAAACACGGCACGCGGGGCTGGTGGAGTATAAACCCACGTAAACAACTCTTGAAAAGAAGCTCGGTGCCATCCAGCAAGATCAGGAATAGCTTCACCACGCCACCAAGGGTTGAATTGAGATAGTATTTTAATTAATTGATCTGAAGGTATATTCATAATAGTCTATTTTAATAAATTTAGCATTTTAATGCAAGTATACTTTAACTAATTAGCGCTTTTAGTGATAATTTCGCATTTTTTAGTACTTTTGGTAAAAACGAGGCAGCTAGTTTAGAATGAACAATATGTACAACATCCAACAACCCATTGGCCTTTTAGGCGGCACATTCGATCCGATTCATTTCGGCCACTTGCGTACGGCACTCGAACTGTACCAAGCCCATGATTTAGCAGAAGTCCGTCTCATTCCATGCTATCGACCCGTTCATCGAAAATTGCCGACTGCATCGCCTGAGCATCGTCTCGCGATGGTGCGCACAGCCATCGCAGATGAATCGGCACTGAAAGTAGACGACTGTGAAATTCAACGCAAAGGTCCTTCTTACACGATTGATACATTGGAAGCATTCCGTCAAACAATGCCAGATACCCCACTCTGCCTCATCATGGGAATTGATGCGTTGCTTGGATTTCCCAGTTGGCACCGATGGGAAGATATTTTAAAGTTGGCCCACTTACTCGTCGCGCATCGCCCGCAATATCATTTACCTCAAACCGGTATCGTGGCAAATTTATTAAAACAACGATTAAAACATCACTCTTCTGCACTGCATGAATGTATCGCAGGGAATATTGTTTTACATCCCATCACTTCGCTGGATATTTCTGCTACCGATATCCGCAAACAAATTGCTTCGGGCAGAAATCCTCGTTATTTATTGCCTGATTCGGTTTATCAATATATCGAGCAGCATGGTGTGTACAGCATCAGCCGGGTATAATGAGCTCTTTTAATGTGAACTCCGGATAAGAATTCTGTCATGCCAGCATGCTTTTAGCTGGCATCCAGTGCCATTATTTTGCCCTTGCAAAAAGGTCGCTGGATGCCAGCTAAAAGCATGCTGGCATGACCGGATCTTGGTGCCGAGCTTATTTGGAATTTTTAGGAATACAAAATAATGAATACTGAATTATTAAAAACGCTCGCTCTTGACGCTATCCATGATTTAAAAGCCGTTGATGTTGTCACACTCGATGTACGGACTCTCACTTCCATCGCCGATATCATGATTATTTGCAGTGGCCGTTCAAATCGTCACGTGAAATCCATCGCAGAAAATGTTGTGAAAAAAGCAAAAGAATCGCAATTGAAATATATCAAAATGGAAGGTCAACGCGAAGGCGAATGGGTCATTGTCGACTTAGCCGATGTGATCGTCCATGTCATGTTACCTGCGACACGCGAATTTTATAGCTTGGAAGATTTGTGGGAACCCATCGAACAATTGCGCGAAAACAAACGATAACATGATCATCCGAATTTTATCGATTGGAAACAAAATGCCGTCATGGGTTGAACAAGGTTTTCAAGACTATGCAAAACGTTTTACATCGAATTGTTCGTTGGAACTCTGTGAAATTCCCGCCGAAAAACGCACTAAAAATGCTGACACGACACGCATCGTTGAACGTGAAAGTGAAAAATTAATGGCGGCGATTCATCCGTATCATCATGTGATTGCATTGGATGTGAAAGGACATGCGTGGAATACTGAACAACTCGCTGCTGAACTTAAAAATTGGCAGACAGATGGACGTCACGTGGATTTATTAATTGGCGGGCCAGATGGATTATCTAAAACCTGTCTGCAAAAAGCCCATAGCAGATGGTCGTTATCGCCATTGACACTTCCGCATCCGTTGATTCGAATTATTTTAGCTGAACAACTTTATCGCGCGTGGAGTATATTGCAGAATCATCCGTATCATCGGTAACAAAACCATCGGATTTTGTCACGGCGTCATTATTGACAGTGCTGATATTTAAATTATAATCACGCGTAGCAGCAGTTTGGTTTAATAGTTTACTGCTAAATAAAAAAGTAATTTTTGAGGAATGGTTAACATGCCAACAATCACCAAAAACGATTTTAAACGCGAACATGATCTTCTGGAAGCAGGGATCTTACTTAAAGCTCTCCTACCCCACCACCTTGCAGAGCATCCCGATGGGCTGAAGAATAAAACGTATGTGGAAAGTTTAGAGAAAGTAGAAAAAATAAAAATAGAAAATTTGGAGTGGCTCAACAGTGTATTGAGATCTTTATCTAACAATGGTCTCTTAGATCAAGCAAATTTCGATGATCTTATCAGATACAGCAATATTTTATTTAGCTCTCAAGTTGCATCTGACTGCTGGAAAAGAGTTCCGGAGCGCGTATGGAAACAGTCTGTTATAAATGAGATTCTGACAGATGCTGCGCTCGTTAGAGATGAGCCCGATGCTCACCAAAAATTTATTACCAAATTTACTGATTATATAGATCGTGTATTAGTTCCTGAAGCAAATAAATTAATGCTCAGTGATTGCAACAAGATAAAAGAGCACCAATTTGCAACCACTACATGGCGCAATGGAAAAAAAATAGGTACACATTTTCAACCGCCCAATGATGTTGAGCCTTCTGAAGTACTTGGCGCTAGAAATACATCTGCTGCGGAGAAATCACGTTTGAATCCTTCTCCATCGATGAAAAAGTAATTTCTAAGAAATATAAGTGGGAGAATAAGGTTGAGATTTTTTAATCTCGATTTGTAGGCTTTATTTCAAATAAATAAGGAAAATATTATGCTTCACTTTAATCTTTTTCAAGAACAAAACCCTCTAAACTATCCTGAAGAAAGAAGTATTTCCGCATGGAAAACCATACAAGAAAAAATCAATGGTCGCGATTATATAACAATCAGGGAAGGTAGTGATGGTAATCAAAAATTTATTGATAAAACTTTTGAAGTGATACGTTTTCGTTGTGATAGAGAAAAAATCGTTTTTAATTGTAATCGTCCGGTAGAGCGCTCAAAGCTTGAATCACCAGCACTTGCGCTCAAAAAAAGCTAATTAGATTGATAAAAAACTTTGCAAAAACCTCCTAGATTGCTTTGTCGCAAAAAGCGCTCCTCGCAATGACAGGGGTTTGTTAAGCATATGTAACCACAACATGTCCTAACCTTTGTTTTTTTAAAGACGGTTCTTTTTTTATTATGATTTCTACATCCTGGTGAAGCTTATTCAACATATTAATTAATTTTCCAATAGAAAATCCAGAGAATCGACCACGGCTTAATGATGAAATTTTTGGTTGCGCGATGCCTAGAATTTCTGCTGCTTTTTTTTGAGTCCACTTAATAATAGACATTACTAGAAACAAGAACTGCCTTAGCTTGTAGTTCCTCCGCATCTGGAAAACCTAAATCTTTATATACATTTCCAGAACCATGATAAATTTTTATGTCAGTCATAATGAGTTCCTCAAAATTAAAAAACTATTTGTTCCGTTTTTTAATATTTTCTTTTACAACAAGAAGTCGCCTCTTAACTAAATCAATTTCTTTTTCAGTCCTTAAAAACACTAATCTATAAGGGAAATGATCTTTTGCTTAAACAAACCCGATCACGCTGCTTTGATAGAAAACTCAAAGCCTAGTCCTTTTAAAAGAATTCCAATTGTTTGTAATTTAGGATTTCCCTTGCTTGAAAGAGTTTTATAAAGACTTTCACGATTTAGATGTGTTTTTCTAGATAATTTGCCCAAACCGCCTTGCGCCTCAGCGACATGACGCAAAGCCATCAAAAATGCTTCTAAATCATCATCATTTTGATAGGCTTCAAGCGCTACTTGAAGATAGGCGGTTGCTTCTTTTTTATTTTTTAAAGAATGAATTAACCATTCTTCATAGTTACCAGTAGTTTGTCGAATTTTTCGTTTAGTCATAGTGTCTCTCCCGAAATTCGGCCCAAAATTGTTTAGCTTTTTTTATGTCTGATTTTTGTGTACGTTTGGTGCCGCCCACTAATAATAAAATAATTGTCTTTTCCTGTTCTGAAAAATATATACGATAGCCCGATCCCGCACTGCCATTAAGTTAGCGTCTCTACCGAAGCGTCATCCCGCGATGCTCTTTAAGCGGGACCCAGCGACTTTCTTAAATTTTATTCGAAAAATAACTCAAAAAAGCCGCTGGGTCCCGCTTAAAGAGCATCGCGGGATGACGCTTCGGTAGAGCCCACGAATACTTGCTAACTTAATGGCAGTGAGCTCGAGCTGTAGTGAATTCTCAATTCATACCTTTTATTTTTTAATTGTAGTTTGTGGGCTACAAATTTGCAAATAATATTTTTTTCAATTGTTGGTTTTTCAAAAGAGCGAACTTGATACGATAGTAAATGTGTAACAAACTCAGGCTAGTTTTGTGTCGCGCTGTCGGCAATATTGGAAACAAAACGAAGACCACGGTGTCATTGCGAGGAGCGCTTTTTGCGACGAAGCAATCCAGAAAGACATTGCAAAAACCTCCTGGATTGCTTCGTCGCAAAAAGCGCTCCTCGCAATGACAGGGGTTTGTTAAGCATATGTAACCACAACATGTCCTAACCTTTGTTTTTTTAAAGACGGTTCTTTTTTTATTATGATTTCTATATCTTGGTGAAGTTTATTCAACATGTTAATTAATTTGCCAATAGAAAACCCAGAGAATCGACCATGGCTTAATAATGAAATTTTTGGTTGCGTGATGCCTAAAATTTTTGCTGCTTTTTTTGAGTCCACTTTCTCTTTTTAATAATAGGCATTATTCTAGAAACAGGAACAGAATCAAAATTGCGATTGCTTGATAATCCAAACATGAGAGATTCCGCATTTTTAAATAAATGCGTATCGGTAATTTGGATAACTTTAAAATAATCTTTATTAGTTTGCATATTTATTTGTACGCGGATTGTTTATAGTAAATATTTCCCATGTTTCTTGAGAAATATGAGTAGGAAAATAAGGTTGAGATTTTTTGTCAGGCACAAACGCCCATATTGAAAACCCCAAATAAAGCGGAGATGATATTTGGCCATACACTTTTAATGCTGCTTTAAAGTAATCTATTTGACGATAAGAATTTTTTAATTTTTTTCCACCTACTGTTTTTTCTTCCCATTCATAGGTTGTTGCGATCAATGGGATGCCAAACATAACAGGTATATAAGCACTTTGAGCCACTTGCATAAAATGGTCCACTGCAACAGCAAGACGTTGTTGATATATTTCAGGAGAAACAGGAAAAGATTTATCTTCTGAATGATGCAAATCATAACCATATAATACAACAAAAGCATTATTACCCAAACTTTGAAACCATTCTTTATTTTCTTCGCCTGGCCTTACAATAACGGATAAAATTTTATGATGTGTTTTTAAATCCTGTGCTAATGTTTGATAAAATGGCAACAAGGTTGGCTGATACGATTCTAAATCTAAAAAAACCCCATCTGCATTAGAGTCGCTATTAATTTTTTCTGCGATTTGATCTGCTGCTTCTTGATATTTTTTACCGGCCAAGTTTTAAAGTTGGTATGAGCCACCCAAAAACTTAAATCTGGGAGGATTTTCACATTCTTTAATTGTTTTTTATAAAATTTTGTAACGCTTGGATTATATGTCATCAACAAAGAATCTTTTTTTGAGTCAATGTGAATGATGCCCGTTTCAGGAAATAAATAATTTAAACGATTTCGGGGTGCATGGTAGTTATAATCCTTTATCTGCATTACCCAGGTTTCTTCTGTTCCATACAGCCAGGCTGCGCTGCCCTTGGGTAAGGTAGATGCGCTTGCAGGACTTAACAAAGTAAATAATAATATAATAAAAAAATTAAATTGCTTTAAGTTCATTTCTCTCTTTTCATTTTTATTGCGCGCAGAAAAAATGCAGATAATATGACAGCCTATGATCTCTATCCATTTGTTAAAAACAATGTTACCACATTATCAGCATTATTTTTTTCTTTTCTTTTTTCTTCCGCCATTTTTCCAATTTTTCTACCGTGGCTGAAGCCAGTGTTAAATGCTATTTTATAAAGATCAATTTTATTAATTTTTTCCATTAATAAAACATTTTCGCATATTTCTTCTCCTGAAAAAATTTGATAATTTCGTTGATCTGCTAGCACGAACTGATTATTGCGCAATATTTCTGATACACGAAATTCATTATATTTTTGCTCTAATAAGAATTCATCAAAACATATTTTTGTTAAGTCATGTGGATTTATGACATACATTAAACTGTCGTTCGTTTTTATTTGTTGAAATGTTAATTTCAAAAATGAATGATCTCCATATGATTTAAAAAAATACACATTTTTCTTTTGGGTAATATCATGTTCAAAATGATCGAGAGATAGTTGATATCGCGGATTTAATTGATTTGCAATTGATCGAAAAAAATTAAATAACTTCTTCAGTCTCGAATATCCTTGTTTTTGCCTCATATCTGTTTTCCAAAAAATAATAAACTTTAAACCCTGCTTTCTTTTCAAAAGCGATTTGAGATGCCCCTTTTTTCCACTGCAGACTTGTTGCTGGTGCGGTTTCAATAGAAACATTATTAAAACTAAAACTATAATCGTTGTGTACGTGGCCACACATTATTAAATCCACATGAAATTTATTTAAAATATTCCAAAATTCATCTCTGTTCTCGAGAATGTATTTATCTAAAATAGGCGTATTAACAAACATAGGATGATGATGCATGACCAAAGCGGTTTTATTTTTTGACAATTTCAATTCTGAAGATAATCTTTTTAATTCAACATCCGCAATGTAACCGCTATCTCTTCCATCTATTTTTGTATCAACAAAAATAAAATCCCAGAATGGCGTTTCTATTCTCGTTCCGCGATGAAAAATATTTGATTTGTTAAACACTTTTTCCATTGTGGTTAACGAGTCATGATTTCCCGGCAGCCAATAAACGGGTTTATTGAATAATTCGATGCGCTCTAACAAATAAGAATACGATTCAACCGTTTCGTCTTGAGATAAATCACCTGTCAAAAATATAGCATCGGCATCGTGTAATTCAGTATTTTTTACTTGATCCATAACAGCATCAAAATTGCAATTGCTTGATAAGCCAAACATGAGAGATTCAGCATTTTTAAATAAATGCGTATCGGTAATTTGGATAACTTTAAAATAATCTTTATTAGCTTGCATATTTATTTGTACCCGGATTGTTTGTAGCAAAAACCTTAAGAGGATTATAGGATATTCCATAATCGTAATAATCTAACCCTTCAATCATTTTCACATATCGCGAAAGCCATATTCCAATCGGCATTAAAAACATAGCAATAACTACTTTATATACCCAAGTGTGAAAAGCGATTTGAGCAATTTTATCTAATGGATATTGGTGATAAAAAGTAAAAGGGTATGAAATGATCACAAGTACAGCGCTTCCAAAAAAATTAGAAAAAATATATCTGAGCATAAATGCTTTTCCATATAGATATACTTTTAATTTTGATAATACCAAATCATTAACAAAATAGGCTGTTGGTAAGGAAAAACAAGATCCTAACAATATATACCAGTAATTTCCATAAAGATTTTTGTAAAACATATCTTTTTCTGTCCAGCTGGGAGATGGCGGTATTAGCACAAATAAATTTACAGTAATGACAAAAAGGATGTGACAAAGATACTGTATCCAAATAATTCTGCCTGCCAATTTATATCCGTATACCTCTGTCATTATGCTTGCGAGAAAAAAACTAAAAGAATAGATGAGACCGCTTGCAGCAAAATCATATCCGTTAATATTAACAATTTTAAATGCCAGCGTATCACACATTGCCATGATCATTATCGTGAGACCAACAAAAACTCCGTATAGCTTTAACCCATGCATTTTTTAAACCTGTTCCATTATTCGTGAAAGTGTTGAATTGCTTTAATAACGACACCATAAATTGCGAAGTTTTTACTTTTTGATAGTTCTTTGCCTAAAATTTCAGAGACTGGACTAAAGAAATAAGTGTCTTCTTCAATAAACACCTTTCTAAAGCAGTAGGGATAATTATTAAATTTAACCAAAACAATATCACCGTCTTGTGCGCTCATATTCTTGCAAATAACAAAAACAGTTCCTTTCTCAAAAAATGGGGCCATTGAATTATTAGTTACTTTAATGGCAAAACAGTTTTCTTTGAGATGTTGCCCCACATCAACAAACAAGAGATTCTTTTTTTTGCCAGCACCTTCTAGAAAATCGTTAACTTCGTGTAAATCAAAAATAGGGATTTCCTGATTTGATTTAGGCAATGTTGGATAATCAGCGGATAAATTTGTTTCTGTAAGCTGAGTAATCGTTATACCAAAAAAAACAGACAATGCTTGTAACGTCGACAATGTTGGGTTGCCCGTGCCTCTTCTCAGGTTATTTATTGTCGTAACTGCAATACCCGTTTTTTCGCAAAGCTGCAGGGTGTCAATATTCCTATAACTCATCAGTCTTTTCAAGTTTTCTGATAAGCAATGAATGAAGACAGTATTAGCAAATTTTGATTCGACATCGCTTGACATAGGAGCGCCATAAAGTTATAAACATTATAGTGTTTTTAGATCACTATAATGATTTAAAAAGTTATTTAAATGTTTGATATGCGAGCTTATCACTTTTTACTGTCAATATCTAACAGAATGTTAACCGCTCAGATAGACCCGCCTAAGGAGTACAACCATGTCAGCAATAGAACCCCTATGCTGTTTATTAGGGATAAACCCACAAAATCTCTCAAAAGCAGAACATACATTTTTGGAAGCAGAGTTTTTTTATGATCTTTGCGAGCAGCTTAAAGAAATCTTTAGAAAAAAACACAGGGAATTTTTTCGTTTAATGAAACTGACGATTCAATCGGAGGAAATAATGCTGGAAGAAAATTTTATTCGTTTACTAATCAACGACACTTTATATTCCAAAGAGTATACATTGGAAGGAATAGCGCGCTATACCAATACCCATGAAGATGTTATTCATGAAATTGTTGCTGGAAATAATTCCAATCCATCTGCCATGTTATTACGTAAGCTTATTGAATTACACAGATTGGTAAGACGTGAATTGTACGAAGAGTTAATGAAAAATATCGTAGCAAAATATCTGGTCCCGCACTCCTGATTTTTATCAAATCGACAGGCCATGCTATAAATTCATGTTAATCCGTGCGGGCAATGTTCCTTTCATATATAAATTGATATCGTCCCGATCATACTGCTCTAATAGAAAATTCAAAACCCAGTCCTTTTCCAATGGTTTGTAATTTAGGATGTCGCCCCAAAGTTCAAACCATTCACATGCACCCGCGTCGTTTCTCTATTCGTTTCTGCAGGAGGATTTTGCGTCGAAGCAAACAGAGAACGTCCTGTCGGACTGACGCCTAATTCTTCGCTCCATCGCGCTACTCTACTTTCTCTTGTCGAAATAGCTGTGGGTGTTTCTACGATCGCGGGGGATTGTTCCGATTTAACCGGCTCGTCGGTACGTTGTCTTGCTTGGCGGTAGCCAACTTCAAGAGCTTCGAGCTCATCCCTATAGACTTTCAAGGCTTTCAGTTTTTCAAAGTCTATCGGCTCCCCGCTTTCGAGCTTTAGAGGAAGAAGAAGGGACGCAAGATGAATGCGACGCTCTCCATCTTTATTAGGATCCATTATCGAGAGTTTTTGAATCGAGTCTTCTGCAGCCTTCCGCAATGCAAACGCTAGCATGAGCCTAAGTCGCGTTAAGTGGGAATGTAATCTGGAGCAGTCTATTGGCTGCTTGTTTTGCAATGCGTGTTTTTGTTCCTCCAAGACCATTCTGAAAGTGTTTACTGTATCTACTAAAGTCACTCTGGAACAATCAACCAGAGCAAAAACTTCTTGAAGCTTACAGATCAATATTTTGCCATCCTTAGCATTCTTAACATCCAATGGTTTTACTTCAACAGGAACAGCTTGAGTTGGCACTGCTCTACTTTTTCTTGTTGAAATAGCTGTGGGTGTTTCTATGACCGCAGGGGATTGTTCCGATTTAACCGGCTCGTCGGTGGTACCTTGTCTTGCTTGGCGGTAGCTAGCTTCGAGAGTTTCGAGCTCATCCCTATAGACTTTCAAGGCTTTCAGTTTTTCAAAGTCTACCTCCCCGCCCTTTTCGAGCTCCAGAGGAAGAAGAATGGACGCAAGATGAGTGCGACGGCCTGCATCCTTATTAGGATCCATTATCGAGAGTGTTTGAATCAAGTCTTCTGCAGCCTTCTGCAAGGCAAACCATAGCATCTTCCTAAGTCGCGTTAAGTGGGAATGTAATCTCTTACAGTCTATTGGCTGCTTGTCTTGCAATGCGTGTTTTTGTTCCTCCAAGACCATTCTGAAAGTGTTTACTGTATCTACTAAAGTCACTCTGGAACAATCAACCAAAGCAAAAACTTCTTGAAGCTTACAGATCAATATCGCGCCCTGCTCAGCGTTCTTAACTTCCGATGAGTTTACTGCAACAGGAACAGCTTGAGATTGTGGAGGACATTGAATAGTCGGCAACCCGTTTTGAATGGTCCTTAAATAAAGACCCCACTGAAATTCTCCCGCTTTTTGGTTGGGCACATAAACTTCTTCCAGAGAAGGGCGTGCGCTCCGAACAGCATCCTCCATGGCCGTCCTGTCACGTGGGTCATCATCCAGAACATATACAGCCTGTGTACTGTCTTCAAGTTGCTTCTTGCAAAGTAACTCGACTGCTTTCCCTTTATGGGGTGATGGGCCCATGATCGTTAGGCGACCCATTTCATCTGGCGTGAATCCTTGATATTTCAAAACCGCTTCAATATACCAGCGCACGTTTCTACTAATAATATTTACTTTTACATTAGGTCTGGCCAGCATCCCATGTAAAAATTCGACTGCATCTTTGCTCATGAAGATAGGAGATTGAGGAGATTCTGTTTTCAATTTTGCAAATGCTTTCTGAATCTTTTCTTCGTTCCGAATCCCTGCTTCGTTTATGCATTTATCCGACACATACTCATAAAATTGATGCGTCATAAGAGATCTTCCAGGTAGCCCTGTCAGCGTGCCATCAAAATCAGTAAAAACAATAAGTTTGTTCGGGGCTGTTTCCTGTTTTTTATCACCGACAAGAGAGTGGCCAGATACAGATGGGGTAGAGCGCATATTCGTATAACCTCGTTTAAATCTAGAGAACTTATAAAAATTTTGCTCATATTTTACACTGTTTTTCTATTTTTATCCATATTATTATTGCCTGATTACCGGATTTTACCCCGGCCGTCCCGCCCTCCCCGCCGGACAAAAAACAATTTCATAACTGGTTTTTGTATTCGGCACGTTACAGGTAAACGAAGAACTTGGATCATCAAACTGATAGGAATAAGCTGTCGGACACGCTTTTTTCAAAAAAAGAATTCTCGGGAAAACGGTCGCTAACCAATCTGCATTGGATGAAAGACATTTGCTTCCTTCTGCAGTATGCGCCTGACTGCCTTGTTGATCCCAATCATAACAACCACACACATTTTTGAGTGGTCTGTAACCCGTATCCAAACTATCGTTCGATGTCACTCGACAAGCATACATATCCGCATATTTCGCAGATGCTCCGCCTTCTGTTCCGTACGAAGGAGGCAAGGTCGCTTTCATGTATAAATCATATAAATTGATATCGCCCCACTGCCCCGACAATGTGTATCCAACATATGAAGCGAGCGACCAATAACCTAAAAAAGTTCCGCAACGACGATTGATGGGCGCGCTTCCCTCCGCTGTGTTCGAATAAGCCATTCCACAATATTCACCTGGAGCAACACAGGTCGTCGCACAATAACTCGCTGAACCACCTGATACCCACATATAATTTGCTGGCGTATCGATGCCTGCATTCGGCGGTGAAAATGTCCACGGACATATTCCTAATTTTGATCCTTCCGGTTGAATGACTGCACCTGTCGCCTGACCACAACCAAATGGATTCGATACATCAAGCGGCGCGAGCGATTTGATTTCGCCTGGAAGATTAAATCCATTCACGAGAGAAACATCATACACACCATCTGCAGCGACTCGATTCGGCATATACAATTCAAAAATAGTGGTTGGATTCATTGCACCGACACCGACTTGACACGTGCCTGTGCCTTTTATCACAGGACAATTCGCAGTTGCGCACACACCGGTTGTCGTATCACAACCTGTCCGACCATAAATCGCGCCGTTGACATATTCATCCACCGAGAGTGTTTTAGTGGAAGGTGCTGCACCGGTTAATTGCACAGGCAATAAATAATCTGAAAAAGCACGTTGATTGGATGGCGTAGGATCTTGTTTCCCTGGTCCATTACCATTTTGAAATTCATACCAGACATTTTGATCGCATTGATTCACGAACACGATGTGATGTGATTGCGGAGACATAGCGCGCACGACAGTCCCGGTCGATGCTGAAACCGTTCCACCCGCATACGACACATTGGCCATGACGGAAAAATTCGCTGATTCACTATTGGGAACAGCCGACACAGACACAGCACAACTTTGACCTGCACCTAACACTGCGTTTGAACACGTATCATCGCCTTTTGTTAAAGTCGCTGCACCACCTGAAGCAGATAATTGCACGGCATTTAATTTTTCAGACGAAGCACTGCAATGATTTGTGAATACATATTTTATAACATGATCTGCATAGACATTTGTATTCGTTGGCAAAGGAAGTACAACAGCGGCACTCACTTCATGACAATCAGAATGATTTATTTCGGAATTCGTTTGTGAACTCATCGTGATGGATTTTGTACCCTTTTCATAGCGATACGTAACGTCTAATGAAGATTGTCCTGTGTAATGAGGTGAAAAAAGCCCTGACACAACACAAGTCGAATTCGGCGCAAGCGATGTTCGACAAGTATTCGTTGAAGGAATAAAACCGTGCACATCGACTGCTGATGGTGAGATGGAAATAGTTCCATTATTCACAAACGTAAAAGCAACGGGATAAGAAGTTCGTGTATAACTTACACTCGGTAATGGCACAGTGACATGACCATAGATATTTTCTGCTGTTTGTTGAGACAGTGTCGTGGAAGATAATGGAATGACTGCATCATTGAATGTCAGTTGCGCCGTGCTTACTCCTTCCTGAATCGGTTGAAATAATAAATTCACTGAGCATTGACTATGCGGTTGATTTTTTGCTTCCAGTGTTGCGCCGCAATCACTGGTTAATACAAATGTCCCGCCGGTATATTGACCGCTCACAGCAATGGGGATAGCAGCAGACGAATCATTCGTAATGGTATATCGCACTGCATAACTATTTCCCTTCATGGTTTGCAGAGGCAAACCGCTGGAAGGAGTCATGGACCAGTTCAGCGAATTAGAATTTGCATTAGCACATACGAAAAAAAACAAACAGCTAAAAAAAATTTTTTTCATTGCCCGCCCTAATTGAATTAACTATCCACTCAACGAAAATGGAATCCCACTTTCAGTGAGTTTATATATGAGGGGAAGCAATAGTAGCACAATGCCCAAAACGAACAAAGTAACAACAGTTCCGATAGGATAGGCCAAAGGATTAACACGGTATTGCAGATATCTGATGAAGCCTGCAAAGAGACAGGTCACACCAATCACAATCGCACCGCCCGAGAGAAATGCTGATGTAATTTCAACGGGTTGCATTAAATTGTTAGCTACCCCCCCAAAACCGCCGCCCGCATCTGTTCTTTGTTTAGGAGCGAGTTGAGTCGGAGGAGGTATTGTAGCGGTACCAGAAGGAGGCGATGCAAAATAATTGTACGCAGAACTCACATCGCCTTGAGTCACCTCTTCTGCATAATTACTCGCAGAATAACAAAATCCCCCGATCAGAAGGATTAAGTAGACTGTTTGTAATAACATTTCTCTGTATTTGCGCATAGTTAAAGTTGCCCGAAAATGTAGGGTGGATTAGGTGCGCTTTTTGCACCGTAATCCACCCAATAAAAACAAGTGCTTTTTATATTTCTGGTGGATTACGGTGCAAAAAGCGCACCTAATCCACCCTACATTTTTGTCATATACAAAAGTCACTTCATTCAGTTAGTATAGTCTATGCTACGAAAGCACCCTAAAATTTTTCAGGACCCGCACATAGATTACCCTATCTATGATTTTCATTTGGATTTTTCTGATTATATTAAACAATCCGAACAAATCATTGCTAACACTCGCCAAGATCTTCAGCAGCATCCCGAACTCACGATTAAAAGTAATACGCCATTTGAATTGAGACCCAATAATCCTAATGTAAAAAGTGGTGCTTTATTAGTTCATGGATTATTGGATTCACCCTTTATCATGCGAGACATCGGTGATTATTTACAATCTCAAGGATTATTAGTTCGCTCGATTATGCTCCCAGGACACGGCACTGTTCCCGGTGCGTTGCTGAATGTTCAATATGATGAATGGTTACAAGCAGTCAATTACGGAATTGCCACACTGAAACGAGACGTTGAAAATATTTTTCTAGTGGGTTTTTCGACAGGCGCTACTGTGTCGATTTATAGCGCCATGCAAAATCCTGACATCACCGGACTGGTTTTGATTGCGCCCGCCTTAAAAATTAATTCACCTTTTACATTTCTATCCAACTGGGATCGTTTTGTTGCAAAAAAATGGGATCGCGCAAAATGGTTTTATTTGGGTGAAGAAATCGATTATGTCAAATATCAATCGCTTCCTTTCAATGCGATTTATCAAGTCTATCAACTCGGATTAGCGCTGCAAAAATCTGATCTAAAAAAACCTTTATTTATGGCATTAAGCAACGAAGATAAAATCGTCTGTAGCAAAACCAGTATGAATTATTTTCAGCAAAATCCAAACTCTCTTAATCGTGTGCTCATCTACTCATCAAAACCTTTATTTTTTTCAGATGAACGAATCACGATTCGAAATTCTGCTTATCCCGATATGAATATTTTAAATTTTTGTCATATCACTTTGCCTGTTGCGCCGAATAATTTTCATTATGGAAAAGAAGGGGATTATGTGCACGCCAGTCACATTCAAAAAAATGTACGATATGGTTCTTTCGATAAAGCAGATAGTTTTTTTTATGATATGTTGCGAAGATTGAAATTAACGTCTTTTGAATATGAGCGGTTGACGTTTAATCCGGATTTTGAGTTTATGCAAAATCAAATGGGTAAGTTTATCAAAAGTGTATCAGCGCGGAGCGCAGAATCGTAATCTTTTACGTTCCGTATTCAGTTGTTTTAATGTTCCGCTCGTTATGCTGCAACTAAAAAATTCTCTGCTTTTCCAGAAATGATCGCGTAAAGAAGAATCGGATTTTTGCCCAAGACATCTATACAGTAATGGGCTTTTCTTATCATTCGGCAACAATAAAATAGCTTGTGCAAGCAATTCTTTTGAGCACTTTCGAATTAAAGTAGAATATACCTCATCGCTCTTGAGCTTGAGCGCACCATATTCATAACCGTTATAAGAATCATGCGTCCCATCTAGCAGCATTGCTAAATTAGTAGCAGCCTCTTCGCAGTTTGGATTTATTTTTAACGCCCGTATGAAGCTTCTTATTACATTCAGATAAAATTCTACGTGTTTCTCTTCGAAAGCAATATAGCGGCGCATTCCATTAAGAAACAATTTGCCATTCCCGCAATATTCCTCCGCAGCCTCAGTTAAGCGGGGGGAGTTGGGAGCTAACTCTCTTAGTTTTTTATAAACGGGTGCTGATAACCATTTGCTGTTTAAAAATTCTAAACCGATTCGCGCATCGCACGTCCTAAGTGCTATCACTCGATCGTCAAGGTTCTTTTGTTGCTCTATCCGACGACCAAGAATAGGATCAGGGTGGAGCCTCAGATGCTCAACCCGACAAAACTCAGAATGTCTTTTTTGAAGCTCGTCATTATATTTTCGAATTATTTCAGCATCCTGCTGAACATACTGCTCAAGTTGCTCAATAAAATTCTGTGGGAGATGTCTTTCGAAAAGAGCCATCATTTTTTTGATAGTTTTCTCATCGCGTTGCAAAAAATAATGACCCAATACATGCTTTTGATCAAAACAACATTTAAGAAATACCATTTTTAATGGATCAGGAAGCAAGCTTAACAACGAATCTATCTTGCCTGACTCCAACATGTTTAAAATAATAGGCAGATAGTTGTAGTTAATTTTGGAATAGTAAATCGATGAACCATTCAGCAATTCTTCTAAATTTTCAGTAGCTTCTTGTGATGGTAACGCTTGAGCAAACGCTATAATTGCCTCATGGATCTTACGAGCGTAAAAAGAAACATTTTTTGTAAAATGTTTTTCTGTCAGATTGGCAGCCAGCATGTATTGATTACATATCCTTCTGCCTTCTTCATATTTTGCTAATTTCTGCTCTGCTGTTAATACAGGATGATTCTCAGGCTCTGCTGCTTTTTCTTTTCGAGTAAACAGAGCGAACAGACCAAACCTAGCCCACATGTTTCTTATCCTCGTTATTTCCCAGATTGGCATTATATACATGAATTATTAACAAAATCTTAAGATGCCAATCAGTCACGAAAAAAGAAGTGGGGTAAAAAATTTAATAATCAAACGGTTATGTTTTTTCATTTCAACAATGCGTCTATAAACAACATCACTGCACCAACACAAATCGCACTGTCTGCGATGTTGAAAGAAGTCACTTTGGTGGATTACGATGCAAAAAACCCCCGCAACAAGTGCGGGGCTAATCCACCCTACAAAAAAACAATTTTTAATTTCGCGCCAGCGACTAATCAAGCTTTGTTGTTTTTTTAGCTGTTCTGTTATTTGTCTTAGGCCTGTGACGCTCCCTCACGGTCGCGGCTCTGTTGTTTTCTAAATATCTCTGATAAAAATAACAGAGCCGCGACCGTCAGGGAGCGTCACTGCTGTTTAATTCTAATCGGAATCATCCTCGCGGCTCGGATTATCCATAACTCAGGTTAAATTAGCTAAAGAAAAATGGGCTGAATATAAAAACAGAAAACGATCTGAGGTGTAATATGGTATTAACCAATACAGTCACTTGTTCACGATAAAGAACATCGATACACCCATCATGTTATTTTCCGTTTCCGCAACGCATCCATAAACAACATCACTGCACCAACACAAATCGCACTGTCTGCGATGTTGAAAGAAGGCCAATGCAAATCCCCCCAATAAAAATCAAGGAAATCGATGACATAACCATATAGAAATCGATCGGATAAATTGCCGAGAGCACCGCCCATAACGAGCGTGACTGCGATACATAACCAACGCTGTTTTGAGGATAATCGGGATAACCAAACCAATAATCCCACACTCACCAATAATGCAATGGCACCGAACATCCAGCCCTGCCAGCCAGAAGCAGAGTCGAGAAAACTAAATGCCGCACCTTTGTTGTAGGCTAATGTTAAATTGAAATGTTTGATGACGGGCACTTCGGCGTAGGGCGGTAAATGTTGTAATGCCAAATATTTGGTGAGTCGGTCAATCATCCAGATGATTAAAGTGACCCACAACCAGCGAAGACCTGTTGATTTTTTCATTTTTTCCTCTCAAATGCTTTCTGTAACAACCCAGTCCTTTCCAGCAGCACGGCTTATCATCGAAAAATTTTTACTCGCTATATAGCAGGGCCTGTCACCCCGCAAAATTTTTGCTTAAGCGCCAATTTTCTTATGTGGAACCGTTGGCAAAAATTTTGCGGGGTGACAGGCCGTGCTGAGCTGTTACCGCTTCTCTCTGACACCGCTGCCAAAACTCTTACGCAAACTTTCTGATCTCACCCTCACCCACCACATTCACCACACACCGTGCGCACAATGTCGGATGCGAAGAATCACTCCCCACATCTGCACGTCGATGCCAACACCGCTCACATTTTTGATACGTCACAGGATCCACTTTAATCGATAAACCCGGCACTTCAGTCACCACCACATCCGTCGGTAAATGCGCATTCGCCAAATGCACATCCGCCCCTGACGTAATCAACACAAATCGCAATTCATCCTGCAGCGCATCCAATTGTTTTTTCAATTCCACATCACAATACAAATGCACTTCTGCTTCCAGCGGCGCGCCCAACTTCCCTGCTTTGCGTTGTGTTTCCAATTCTTTATTCACCGCATCGCGCACAAGACGTAATTTTTCCCAATACGCTTCATTCATGATTTGATTGTCTGACAAAGTCGGCAATTGCGTATACCACGTATTCAAAAATACGGATTCATTTCGCTTCCCTGGAATATATTGCCAAATTTCTTCTGCCGTAAAACTTAAAATCGGTGCAATCCAACGCACCATCGCTTCAATAATATGAAACATCGCTGTTTGTGCTGAACGCCGCGCCAAACTATTCGTTTGCATAGTGTATTGACGATCTTTAATAATATCCAAATAAAAACCGCCCAACTCCACCGTACAAAAATGATGGACCTTTTGATAAATTAAATGAAATTGATAAGACTCGTACGCTTTGATAATTTCATCTTGCAATAATCTCGCTTTATTCGCTGCCCAACGATCCAGCGCGAGCAATTGATCGAATGGAACCAAATGTTTTTCCGGTTCAAAGCCTTCTAAATTCGCCAACAAAAAACGCGCTGTATTACGCAATCGACGATACGTTTCTGACGTACGCGCCAAAATTTCTTCAGAGACATTAATTTCCGCACGATAATCAACCGATGCAACCCATAAACGCAATACATCTGCGCCCATTTTCTGAATCACTTTTTCCGGTGCGATCACATTGCCCAACGATTTCGACATCTTTCGACCTTCGAGATCGATAACATATCCATGTGTTAAAACGGTTTTATAAGGTGCTTTGTGATGCATTGCCAATGAAGTCAACAAGGCAGATTGAAACCAACCGCGATGTTGATCCGATCCTTCCAAATATAAATCCGCTGGAAAATGCAATTCAGGATTTTTACGTAACACACATTCATGACTCACACCTGAATCAAACCACACATCCAATATATCTTGGCACTTCGAATAATGCGCTGCTTCTTCGCCCAATAATTCTTTTGCATCTAATTCGTACCACGCATCCACTCCTTTTTGTTCGACGCGCTGCGCGACTTTTTCCATCAACTCTACAGAATGCGGATGCGGTTCACTGGTTTCTTTATGCAGAAATAAAGCAATCGGCACCCCCCATGTACGTTGTCGTGAGATGCACCAATCGGGACGCTTATCGACCATACTGAAAATTCGGCTTTGGCCCCAATCAGGAACCCAACGCACATTTTCAATCGCAGCGAGTCCCATCATTCGCAAATTATTTTTATCCATGCCGATAAACCATTGCGGTGTCGCACGAAAAATCAGTGGTGTTTTATGTCGCCAACAATGCGGATAACTGTGCGTGATTTTCGTTAAATGTAATAAAGTGCCGCGTGATTTTAATTCATTGAGGATACGATCATTCACTGTATTGACATGCATCCCTGCAAATAAGGGTGTCGTTGAAATAAAACAACCGTCATCGCCAACCGGATTTTCAAGCGGCAACTGATATTTTTGACCCATGACATAATCGTCTTGCCCATGCGCGGGTGCCGTGTGCACAGCACCTGTGCCCGCATCCATCGTCACATGTTCGCCCAACACGACTGGCACTTGACGATCATAAAAAGGATGATGCAATAAAACATTTTCAAGCGCATCGCCGGTTGTTTTCGCTAAAATGTGCGAATTTTTTATGTCATAACGCTGCATGGCAACATTCAATAACGGCTCTGCAATCACTAAACGTTCATCGTGACACGCAACTAATACATAATCGGTTCGTGGATTGAGCGCAACCGCTTGGTTTGCAGGCAAGGTCCACGGTGTCGTTGTCCAAATGGGAATAGAAATCGGGCCGTGACCTTTCGTCACTTTTTTAAAACGCGCGAGAAAAGCCTCTTCATCGACGACTTTAAATCGCACATCGAGTGCGGGGGATGTTTTGTCTGCATATTCCACTTCTGCTTCAGCCAATGCAGAACTGCAATCTAAACACCAATACACCGGTTTATATCCTTTTTGCACATGACCATTTTCAATCATGCGAGAAAGACTGCGAATCGTATCGGCTTCATATTGAAAATTCATCGTCATGTAGGGATTTTCCCAATCTCCCAACACACCTAATCGTTTAAATTCACTGCGCTGAATATCAATTTGCGTATTAGCATAATCACGACACGCTTGACGAAATTCTGGATGCGTGACTTTGTGACCTGCTTTGCCGATTTTTTTCTCGACTCTTAATTCGATTGGCAATCCATGACAATCCCAACCCGGAATAAAAGGCGCATTAAATCCCGACAAGGTTTTCGATTTAATCACAATGTCTTTTAATGTTTTATTCACTGCGTGACCAATGTGCGTGTGACCATTTGCATAGGGAGGCCCATCATGCAAAATAAATTTAGGCAATTCTTTCGTATTTTCTCGAATCTTTTGATATAAATTCAGACTTTCCCATTTTTGCAAAATGAGCGGCTCACGTTCTGCCAAATTGGCTTTCATCGGAAAATCTGTTTTCGGTAAATTCAGTGTATTTTTATAATCACTCATCACACTTCTCCACGCTTTTCAAAATAATCACGCGCTTCTTTCGCATCTTTGCCAATTTGTTCTTTCAACAATTCCAAATTAGCAAAACGTTTTTCATCGCGTATTTTTTCACAAAATTCAACAGTCACATGACGCCCATAAATCTCTTTTGCAAAATCAAATAAATGCACTTCCAATAAAGTACGTGTACCGCCCACCGTGGGACGGATCCCGACATTCGCAACACCCGGCAATGCTTTTTCTGCAATGCCATGCATTCGCACACTATAAACGCCTTGGACCGGTGTCGCTGTGCGATGCAAATAAATATTCGCTGTGGGAAATCCTATTTGTCGCCCGCGTTGATCGCCATATACCACTCGACCTTGCATTGAATAAGAGCGTCCCAGCAATTGCTCTACTTTTTTATGATTGGATGCGGCCAACGCTTCACGCACCCGCGTGCTGCTAACTCGTTCCCCATTCAACAAAATGCTCGGCATACTGTCAGCGGAAAACCCAGCACGCTGTCCCGCTGTTTTGAGGAAATCAAAATCCCCTTCACGCCCACGACCAAATTGAAAATCATCCCCGACAATAACATGTTTTGCCTGCAGTTTCTCTTGCAAAATCTGCCGCACAAATTGTTCTGCCGTTAAGCTGGCAAAGGCTTGATTAAAACGAACCACCAAAACAGTATCGATTCCCTTTTCAGCCAGCAAGGAAAATTTTTCCCGCCAACGGGTCAGTCGCGGCGAACTCTTTTCACGAGAAAAAAATTCAAAGGGTTGCGGCTCAAATATCATCACTAGGGAAGTGGTTTTCAATCTTCGCGCCGCATCGACTGTTTTTTTTAACAAGGCTTGGTGCGCAATATGCACGCCATCAAAATTACCGATGGTCACCACCGCGCCTTGATGGGCTGCTCTACTATTTAATAGCCCGCGAACCACGACTGTCATGCCGAATTTCCTGATTTTAGAGGGCGTTAGAATACCAGACAGTGCCATGTGAAAACAGTATAAAAAATGCTATATTGTGAGAATAACAAATGAGGTAACGATGAGCGCTAATACCCCTCTCTCTTACAAAACCATGTTTCTTTCTATGGCTAGGGGCTTTTTGGAAGTTCCCAAGAAGGTGCCTGACGGTCGCATGATGAAGCGCGTCACCTGTCTCTATGTCAAATACACACAGATGTTAGAAAAACTGGCTGGATTAAAATTTGGCGAATCCATCAAAGGGACTGCAAAAGAAATGCTGCAACGATTGGAAAGAGCTGCTACGACGACGGCTATCAAATCAGCGTATGATCTTATGGTCGAAAAAAGCAGACCTGCATTTGAAGAAAGTGAAAAATTAACGCAAACATTAGAATCACTCAAGCAAGTTTGTACTGAAAGTCGTGACACCGCTTTCGACCTTTCTCGATCCGCTATTGATTCAGTTGCTTCTGGAAAAAACAAAGAAGATAGCGAGGCAGTATCCACACAATTAAGCACAGCAGAAAAAACGCTCAAATCACCGGAAGTTCAAGTAGAAAGACTGAAAAAAGACCGTGAAGTTTCAGATCAACGGCTTGCCGATATCGCAATGGGTGCTTATGCAGAACTGCCGCCGACCGACAGGAAACAAGTCACTGCGCCAGTCAAAGAATTAAGAGCCAGACTGTAAGCGTGTGGGAATTAATACGTGCCTGGGCCGCATTCCCGTAATCCATAATCCAACAAAATAAAGCAAAACAGCAGAAATAAGTAATCCACTCAAATGCAGCACTCGCCATGAAATGCTTTGTGTAACCCATTCTTGCATATCGCCCGATGCAGTCCATAAAAAAACAGCCAATGCAGTATTCGCAAATAACAAACGACACGAAAAATAACGCCAACCTTCACGCGGGACATAAATTTTACGTTTCGATAAAAAATAAAATAACAAACCACCATTTAACATTGCAGACAATGATGTCGCCAATGCAATGCCTGCATGTTTCAAGGGCCAGATCAATATCACGTTCAATACCATATTCGAAATCATCGCAATAATCCCGATGCGAACTGGTGTACGCAAATCCTGTTTCGCGTAAAAACCCGCTGCTAAAATTTTAACGAGCATAAAAGGCGCGATGCCCAATGCAAACATAGAAAGACTTTGACGAGACATCATCACTGCACGTGCATCAAAATGCCCATGCTGAAATAACGTACTCAAGAGCGGCCCTGAAATCACCGCAAAAACAACACCCGCTGGCAAACCCACCAAGAGGATCAAACGTAAAGCCCAATCAATTGTTTGTGAAAAATCTTCTCGCGCCTCTGACGCGTGATGACGAGATAAGTGCGGTAAAATAACAGTCGAAACTGCAACACCAATCACCCCCAGCGGAAATTCCATTAAGCGATCCGAATAGTACAACCACGATACGCTACCCACCACGAGCAACGAAGCAAACAAGGTATCCAACAATAAATTAACTTGAGAAACAGAGACACCAAACAAGGCAGGTACCATTAATTTTAATACGCGCATGACACCCGCATCATGAAAACGTATTTTAGGTCTTGGCATAAGATGCATTCGTCGTAAAAAAGGAAATTGAAAAAAGAGTTGCACAATCCCCGCGATCAATACGCCCCACGCCAAACTGGTAATCGGAATATGTAATCGGGGTGATAACCAAAACGCTGTCGCAATCATACAAATATTCAGAAAAACCGGCGTGAATGCAGCAACCCAAAATCGGTTATAGGTATTTAACACAGCGCCTGCAAACGCAGTGAGAGAAACTAAAAATAAATAAGGGAACGTAATGCGCAACATGGTCACTGCCATATCAAAACGCGCACCGTCTGTTTCGAAACCCGGCGCAAACACGCGAACAATCCAGGGAGAAAATAGTATGCCCAACACCGTCACACACAATAATACAAAACCGAGCGTGCCTGAGACGGCATCAATGAATTGCTTCGCATCTTCATGCGATTTATTTTTTTGATATTCCGATAACACAGGCACAAATGCTTGTGAAAAAGAACCTTCTGCGAACAATCGACGCATTAAATTGGGAATTCGAAAGGCGACAGAAAAGGCGTCAAACGCGGCTGTTGCTCCAAAGAGCTGCGCGGTTACCATATCCCGCAAGAACCCAAAAATCCGAGAGATCAGGGTCATGCTGGCGACAAGGGATGTTGATTTGAAAAGGCTTTTGCTCATGTGTGGCAGTAGTCCGTCAAAAAAATTTTTCCGAATGCAACTCGGGAACGGGCATCTCTGCCCTCGATGCTTCCCTATGTCCTAGTCGCAACGTCCCTCGTCAGCATTCGGAAAAACTTTTTTGACGAGGTAGTCATTTTGTCAGAGCGGTATCGTACCATATTCCTTGCTTTTTGACGTAGCAAAAGGCAATATTAGCCGCTTTACTTTATTTGGAGTTGTTGGAGGAAAAACCTTGGCTAATATTAAGTCCGCGAAAAAACGTGCTCGTCAATCAGAAAAGCATCGTCAGCATAATGCAAGCCTGCGCTCGATGGTTCGCACATACATTAAAAAAGTCGTTGCTGCTGTTGAAGCCGGCGATAAAAAATTGGCTGAAGATGCATTGAAAGCCGCACAGCCTGTGATTGATCGAATGGCTCAGAAAGGGTTAATTCATAAAAATAAGGCTGCTCGTCATAAAAGCCGTCTTACTGCCAGTATCAAGAAACTGGCTGAGAATGTCGCACCTGTGAAAGCTAAAACAGCTAAAACGAGTCGGAGCAAAGCTGCGAAGGCTGCGGAGTAGTAGTACAGTACCCTTCATTACAAAAAAGCTTAGCACGCCTTCCTCCGCAGGGGGAAGGTGACGCGAAGCGTCGGATGGGGGGATAATTCGTTTATTTTCTCGCGTTTTCAAAAAGCATTTTTGATCTCCCCCATCCGGCCTTCGGCCACCTTCCCCCTGCGGAGGAAGGCGTGCTAAGCTTTTTTATTTTGTTCTGTTAAAGCGTTTCTTGCCCTATGTTTTCTAGGTAACCCATCGCCTCCTGCATTGTCGCAGTATTCATCCACCTCTCTCTCCCACAAGGGGAGAGGTGAAAAGCTCTGCTTAGCACGCCTTCCTCCGCAGGGGGAAGGTGACGCGAAGCGTCGGATGGGGGGATGATTCGTTTATTTTCTCGCGTTTTCAAAAAGCATTTTTGATCTCCCCCATCCGGCCTTCGGCCACCTTCCCCCTGCGGAGGAAGGCGTGCTAAGCTTTTTTATTTTGTTCTGTTAAAGCGTTTCTTGCCCTATGTTTTCTAGGTAACCCATCGCCTCCTGCATTGTCGCAGTATTCATCCACCTCTCTCTCCCACAAGGGGAGAGGTGAAAAGCTCTGCTTAGCACGCCTTCCTCCGCAGGGGGAAGGTGACGCGAAGCGTCGGATGGGGGGATGATTCGTTTATTTTCTCGCGTTTTCAAAAAGCATTTTTGATCTCCCCCATCCGGCCTTCGGCCACCTTCCCCCTGCGGAGGAAGGCGTGCTAAGCTTTTTTATTTTGTTCTGTTAAAGCGTTTCTTGCCCCATGTTTTCTAGGTAACCCATCGCCTCCTGCACCAACCTATCCGTCCCTTTACGACTTACCCCCGATATCTTGAACACCCGCCCCGTCCAGCCCAATCGCTTAACGATATTGTCGCAGTATTCATCCACTTCCTCTTCCGGCAGCAAATCAATTTTATTCAACACCAGCCAACGCTCTTTTTCGAGTAGTTCGGGGCTAAATTTTTTTAACTCTTCCGTGATCGCTTGAACCACTTCAACTGGATCTGCCTCATCAGGCGGAGCTACATCAACCATATGAAATAATAACCGCGTACGCATGACATGCTTTAAAAAACGGATCCCCAGACCTGCGCCCTCGGCAGCCCCTTCGATCAACCCTGGAATATCCGCCACCACAAAACTGCGATGCTGTGAAACCCGCACCACTCCCAAATTAGGATGCAAGGTTGTAAAAGGATAATCCGCCACTTTCGGACGCGCTGCGGAAATCACATGAATCAACGTGGATTTCCCTGCATTCGGCATCCCAACCAATCCCACATCCGCCAAAACTTTTAATTCCAAACGCAAACGACGCTTTTCACCGGGCTGACCGGGAATCGTTCGACGCGGTGCTCGATTGACACTGCTTTTGAAACGCGTGTTCCCAATCCCATGAGCGCCTCCCTTGGCAACACAGGCTAACTGATCATGCTCAGTCAAATCAGTGATCAGTTCATCGGTATCTTCGTCATAAATCAGCGTCCCTACCGGCACGCGCAAAACTAAATCTTCACCCCCCTTCCCTGAACATTCTCTACCCGCGCCTTTCTGACCATTTTGTGCTTGAAAAGCCTTGGTGTAGCGATAATCGACTAAGGTATTAATCCCTTCATCTGCTTTTAAAAAAATGCTGCCACCGTCGCCCCCATCGCCTCCATCAGGCCCGCCATCGGGCATAAATTTAAGCCGCAAAAAACTGCAACTGCCATTTCCGCCATCGCCTGCACTGACTTTGATTTTTGCTTCGTCGATAAATTTCATGATATATCCGCAAAAAAAAAGCCTTGTTTTCACAAGGCTTTTTATTATTTATTTTTTGATTAAGCCGCAGCTTCAGTATCTAACTGCATGGGCTCAATGCTCACACATTGCTTTCTCATTGCGCCTTTAAAACCAAATACCACTTTACCCGGCACTAACGCATACAAAGTATGGTCTCTGCCGATTCCAACATGACGCCCAGGATGAAACCGAGTCCCACGTTGACGCACGATAATTTCACCGGCATTCACTACCTGACCGCCGTAACGTTTTACACCTAAATACTTGGGATTTGAGTCACGACCGTTACGCGTACTCCCACCCGCTTTTTTATGTGCCATTGCTATATTCCCCTAAACTATCCGATCTTGGTAATCTTAATTTCTGTGTAATCTTGTCGATGACCCATCTGTTTACGATGATGCTTACGACGTCTGAACTTTATAATATGGATTTTCTTATGACGGCCATGCGATACGATAGAAGCAGCCACTTTACCCTCTGTTAAAAAGGGAGCCCCTACTTTAATATCATCGCCATTCACAACCATTAATACTTTATTATCAAAATCGATAGCTGAACCCACTTCAGCAGTCATCTTGGCAACTTTCAGTGTTTGTCCTTCGATAACTCGAAATTGCTTGCCGCCGCTGGTAATTACTGCGTACATGATCTATACCTTATGATCGTCTGAAAAGAGTGCGATTATAGGCTATAGGTCAGGCAAAGTGCAAGCCTTCTTGACAGGGGGCTAACATCGCCTCTAGCATTCGTGTTTGCGATAAAAAATATAGGATAGTTGCTTCGATATGCCACTGGAATCGATACGTTCGCTTGTGCAATCCGATTGGGAAGCCACAAACAAATTCATTTCTACCGAGCTCTCGTCAGAGATCCCCCTGATCAATGAGCTAGTTCAATATGTATTAACCTGTGGCGGTAAACGGGTCCGTCCTCTCATTGTTTTACTGACAGCGCGCGCCCTAAACCATGAGGGTCAACAACATATTGATCTCGCCGCTGCCATTGAACTCATTCATACTGCTACTTTATTGCATGATGATATTGTCGATAGCTCCACTCTGCGACGAGGAAATAAAACAGCCAATCAAATCTGGGGCAATGAAGCGAGTGTGCTCGTGGGAGATTTTCTTTATTCGCGCGCCTTTCAATTAATCGTAAAATTAAAAAATCTGGAAATCATGGATATCTTTGCTAGCGCAACGAATTTAATTGCGGAAGGTGAAGTGCTTCAATTGGTGAATTGCCATGATCCCGACACGACAGAGCAAACATATTACGATGTCATTCAACGTAAAACAGCGAAATTATTTGAAGTGGCTTCTCGAGTGGGAACTGCATTATGTGCGTATAACACGCAGCAAATGGCTGCGATGCAACAGTATGGCATGTCAGTCGGTGTTGCTTTTCAATTGGTGGATGATGCGTTGGATTATATTTCCTCTGCCGATGAAATGGGAAAAAACATAGGCGACGATTTAGCAGAAGGGAAATTAACATTACCGCTGATTTATGCTTTACGTTGCGGCACAAAAGCAGAAACCCAACTCATTCGCAAATCGATTAAAACGGGTTCTAGAAAACATATTGATTCCATTCTTACAATTATTGAATCCACTGGCGCCATCGAGTACACTGCCAACGCTGCAAAACAGCAAGCATTACAGGCTACGAACAGTTTGATTCATATTCCCGAATCGCCTTATCGACAGGCGTTGCATGATCTGGCTGAGTTTGTGGTTGCTAGGAAGTATTGATAGTCGGGGTGTAGCTCAGCCTGGTAGAGCACTGCTTTCGGGAGGCAGGGGCCGCAAGTTCGAATCTTGTCACCCCGAGTAGTAAAATCAACTGGTTATATATCGCTATCGAAGTGCAAATAAAAACTGAAGTGAAAATGAAGTGCAGATGGGGTGTATCTTCATGGGGTTCAGTAAACTTCAGCGATCAAAAGTTTAATGGCACAGAGAAAAAATCATGTCCAAAAAAACTGTAACCCTTGGCAAGTATCGACACTACAAATCAGGTGACTTGTATGAGGTTATCGGCACCGCCCTTCACAGCGAAACTCTTGAGGAGCTGGTGGTTTACAGAGCTCTTTTTCATTCCGAAAAATTTGGTGATAACTGCATCTGGGTGCGTCCAAAAGAAATGTTTCTGGAGGATGTAGAGTTCAATAACATAATAATCCCACGTTTTCAGCTCATTGAAACCGCAGAAAAGGAAAAACGAAAAGGTTTTTGCTGAATATGCAGTGAAGGGTATCCGTAGTGTCTTTCCTGCCGAACCACTTGATTAGAAAAGAGATTAATATTTGAGCAGTTGTAGCCTTTGTGCTATAATTTGCTTCCTGCTTTAATATTCATAAAAACGAGGTTTAGGTATGTTTCCGCGACGCTCACCAATCAATTTTGAAGAAGCTAGAGTATTGGCTCTTCAAGGCATTTCAGATTATATTAATAGAGCAGACTTGGGCACTGGAGATCGTTATGGCCAGTATCACGGAGCGATGGGACGTGCAAGAGCCAAGCATCTTCAAAGGTATTTAACGAGCTTAGCAGGAGATCCCGACAAGAAAGACGCTAATTTGTTAGCGCTTTTTTTGGCAGTTTTTACCAATACCCCCCCCCAAACAAGCAATCGTTTTTTTAGTTTTTTTAGCTATCCATTTCGGAATATTGGACGTTCCTCAAAATTAGCCAGTCTCATAGCAGATCGCTGGATTAGCGGAAATATTACATATGGTGTCAATGATAATAATCCGGGTTCTGTTACCTCTACTGTTTTTTCAAGGAATATGCTTAATCGAGTAGTTCGTAATTTGAAAAATTTTCGGAGTGCAGCTATTAACGAGTTTCCTGGTTTTTCCTCTCTTGACCAGACCAAAGCAGTACGCCGAATTTTAAAAGCTGTTTTAAATAGCCCTGCATTTGCAGAGGATAAAGACGCTATTATCAAGTCACTTCCCAAATTGCGGGCTTATTTGGAATCTGATGAGGATCCCCGTCATTTTGGTGGGCTAAAAAAACTACTGCTGCCCTTCCCTGGAGAAATTGGCAGACCGGTTTTTGGAAGGCCACGACTGTAGGTCTTGTTACTTTTCTGAGATCAACTTCTCTTTTAGTAAATCAATTTTTAATTGCTGATACAGCGCTATAAATGTTTTGCTAAATATAAAATGTGGATACTTAACTTTTTCTAAATCAACAATCGTTAAATTGAATGGAAAATAAGATTGCTTGGATTGCAACCGTTGAAAAATGGGGCATATTGCATCAGCCGCTTTGGCGATTTTTGCTTCGATACTTTTTTTATCTTCAAACTCATGCCATAAATCATGTAACTGTTGCCCAAATTCAGGATTAACCGCCATGAGTTTTGTAAGCGCTTCTGTTTCAACCTTTTCTTTGTCTTTTCTCGCTTCAATATCAAATGCCATCACATCACCCGCATACACTTCGACAATATCATGTATAAGAGTGAGTTTAATTGTTTTTAATTCGTTGATTTCAGGAAATTCCTTTTTAAGTTCTTCCATAAGAACCATAACAATCATACTGGCTGACCAAGAGTGTTCTGCCGTACTTTCTTTTCTGTCAGGGCTCGTAATCGTATTTCTAAAAACGAGTTTAAGTTTATTCATCTCTAAAATAAACGGGTATACACTTTGAATATTGGGCATATGAATATCCTGTTAAAATATTTTCAATTTATAATGTCACGACGGAAGCGGTGCATTTAAATTACCATAAAGTTATAGGCCAATCCTGCCTTCTATTATCACATCAGGCTTGAACCACTACATCTTATGACTAGCCTTAGCAGCTTACTTTAATTTATTATTCAGGCGTTGCATGATCTGGCTGAGTTTGTGGTTGCTAGGAAGTATTGATAGTCGGGGTGTAGCTCAGCCTGGTAGAGCACTGCTTTCGGGAGGCAGGGGCCGCAAGTTCGAATCTTGTCACCCCGAGTAGTAAAATCAACTGGTTATATATCGCTATCGAAGTGCAAATAAAAACTGAAGTGAAAATGAAGTGCAGATGGGGTGTATCTTCATGGGGTTCAGTAAACTTCAGCGATCAAAAGTTTAATGGCACAGAGAAAAAATCATGTCCAAAAAAACTGTAACCCTTGGCAAGTATCGACACTACAAATCAGGTGACTTGTATGAGGTTATCGGCACCGCCCTTCACAGCGAAACTCTTGAGGAGCTGGTGGTTTACAGAGCTCTTTTTCATTCCGAAAAATTTGGTGATAACTGCATCTGGGTGCGTCCAAAAGAAATGTTTCTGGAGGATGTAGAGTTCAATAACATAATAATCCCACGTTTTCAGCTCATTGAAACCGCAGAAAAGGAAAAACGAAA
>Ga0207055_1004_pt1 | contig 103689 bp, 93 predicted proteins | sample Alteio_BWMinCont_57_FD_153293 | JGI IMG/M metagenome (GOLD analysis project Ga0207055, IMG submission 153293) | Enriched cells from forest soil in Barre Woods Harvard Forest LTER site, Petersham, Massachusetts, United States -... | ecosystem: Environmental > Terrestrial > Soil > Temperate forest >...
ATACTGTTCGTTCTGTTTATCTTGTTATTTATCTTTTTTGTATAGTTTTAATAAAATTGTTTTGTTTTTAATTAACTTTTGTTACTATAAAATTAAATTATAGTAATGGAGGTTTATTATGAAGAAAGTAATAAAAAATACTAAGAAAGTTCAAAAAACAAAAAATGTAAAAGAAACCGCCAAAGTACAAAAAAAAGCTCAAGCTTTTAAAGTAACAAAATCAAAGAAATCAACATCTTATGGAAGAACGCTTACTGCCGAAGGGTATAAAAGAGCGTTACTGAAGAAATTAGGAAAATAAATAATAACAGCGGGGCTAGCCCGCTGTTTAGTCAAGCCTTTATTTCAGCTTCACAATTGAAAGAGATTGAATGTCTGGGAAAAGAAACGCATTTGCTGTTTTACAACGGGCCACAATCGAAAGGTCTAAATCCTCTTTTACACGAACAATCTGTGAAATTGAGCTGACTCCAATGGTATCATCAAACGCATTCAATTGAATATTATTCGCTAAATTATGAGAGTCTGTGTTGATAAATACGAAACTAGATCCTAGCTGAAGAGCAACATCAAAAAGCACGCCAAAATCCAGCAATCTAACGTCTTCTCTAAATTCTACCTCAAAAGTTCCAGAAAAGGTGACTAAATATTCGCCTTTGGAAAGATGGAAAACTTGGCCTTTTGAATCTGCTTTGATGCCCTTGCCATTTTTATGGATATTCTGTGTAAAGGGGAGCTGAACAAAAGTAGCAGTTGGAGATCCAACAAGTGTGATAAATGTGTTTTCAGTGAATGTTTCAGAGGCGCTATAAAAGGTAAAATTGGCACTTTTACTTTTTTTTAAGAGAGCTTTCTTTTGAATATCTGAAAACTTGATCTCTTTTGCTGAAACTTCAGAAAGTGATAACAGCGAAAGACTTAAAGCGAGGGCTAAAAACTTAAATTTCATAGAATATCTCCAAGCTAAAATGCTTAACTAAGCTTAATAATCGTAAGTGATCTTGTTGAAACAGCAACGGTTGCACTAGGCGTTGTGCATCTAGTCACGACAGAAAGATTTGTCTTTTTGTCTACCTTGATTACTTGTGAAGTTGAGCTGATGCTAATCGGTTCAAACCCACTTGCTAGAGGATCGCGTGAATCTGTATTGATTAAGATCACATCTTGTCCAAGTTGCAAAGCTATATCAAAGAAGATGCCTAAAGCGCTCGTCTCATCGGTTAAATCTGCCTCAAATGTTCCTGTAAACATAACAAGATAAGCTCCCTCGTCTAAGCGGAACTGGTTGCCTGATTTACTTGCTTTTACAGATCCCGTTTCGTCATGGACGAAATCTTCAAATGAGAGCGGCTGAAATGCCGAAGTTGTAGCGCCATTTAAGGTTATAATCGATGTATCCGTGGCATTATAGAAAGGAAGGGAGGAGACATCTTTACTCATAAGCTGAGGATAAGCCTTTTGAAAAGCTACCTTTTTCTTACTGGCTACATTTTTAACACTTTTTGCTTCAGCATTTATTGTAGACAGCGTCATCAAGCACAAGGCATATGCAATTTGTCTGAACTTCATAAAAAATCTCCTATTGTTGCTATCTCAAAATCTCTAACTTAACTTAATAATCGTAATGGAACGAGTAAGTGCATTCAGTGCCGGTACAAAAGAATTTTCTGGCTGCGGTTGATTTGGTTGCGGCACAGGCGCGGGCACTTGTGCCGGACCTTGCGTTGCAGCATCGAAGAATTCTTCAAACTCATTCTGCACGACAACAGAAAGGGTGGTCCTTTCTTTAACTTCTACAACCTTATAAAGATTTGTTAGGCACATGGAAGTAGACTCACCTAGAAGTGACTCAAAATTGTCAAAAATAACGTCAGATCCTAGCTGCAACGCTACATCAAAGTCGGCTGCAGGCTGATTTGTTGAAAATGTTCCTGTAAACAAAACCAAATAGCTGCCTTCGTCTAAGAGGAAATAGTCTCCTCTAGGGCTTGCCTTGATTCCTTTTCCTTGAGAGTGTTTAGCTTGAGTAAAAGTTAATGGGATGACATAGGGAGCAGTGGGCGTCTCTAGTCCACTTGCTGTTTCAGGAAAAAAAAGAGGGGTGTTATCAGAGGCGGCAAAAAATGTTGCGTTTGATTTTCCTTTGCTTAAGGCTCTCTTTTCAGCTTGTAGGTTTGAGTTATTTGCTTTAATCTCTTTGCATGATAGGCTTGCCAGGCACAAGGTGAGGGCTAAAAGCTTACACTTCATAGATTTTCTCCAATTTGTAATTTAAACTTTTTAAAGCGGGCCTCAATTGCCCGCAAAGCTATTTTCTATGTCAGTTTTAAAATCGTAATCGAGCGAAATGATGCATTCACAAAATTGCCTATTCCTGGAGCTTTTGCTACAACTGAAAGTGTCGTAGGTTCATTTACTTCAACAACTTTGGTAATAGCACTCACGCCAGTGGTATCATCAAAAGTATCATGAGTGTCTGTATTTATAAAAATCACATTTGATCCAAGCTGCAAAGCAACCTCAATGGTAGCATAATCAACTTCTTCAACTTGCTGAAAAGGAGAAAATAAAGACTGGACAGCTACAAACGTTCCTGAAAATAGGACGAGATACTTACCTTTTTCCAGTTTAAAATGGCTGCTATCTTCTGCTTTTATGGATTTTCCATGAGAATGCTCGTGCACTTCAAAAGACAAAGGTACAAAAACAGGATTCATGGTGCCGTCTAAAGGAATAGTTGTGGAAGAGGAGGCTCCAAAAAAGTTGGGAGCAGATTTGCCTTTGCTCATACCTTTTTGCATAGATTGTTTTTTGTATGGTGTATCTTTTTGGCCTGCAGCCTGAAGGTGTAGCAGATTACATGTTGCCAAGCATATGGCGAGGGCTAAAAACTTAAATTTCATAGATCATCTCCAAAACTTATAGTTATATCTTTACTCTAAAGCTTAACGATTGTTATCGATCGAGTTGTTGTGGTTATGACAGTATTATCAACTGTACCACTTACAACAACTGCAAGGTTAGTAGGCTTGTCTACTTCGACCACCTTAGAGGTGCAGCAAAGGCTAATCGGGGAGGCAAAATCCCCGAAACCGTCACCGGAAAGAGGATTACCTGAATCTGTATTTATAAAAATTGCATTAGGCCCAAGCTGCAGCGCAATATCAAAAAAGATGCCCTCCTCAGTAGGACTTATAGTAAGATCAGTTTGAAAGGTGCCAGTAAACAAAACGAGGTATGTCCCTTTCTCTAAAAGAAACTGAGTGCCTGTTGCATTTGGCTTTATGCTTTGGCCATGAGAGAGTTTCTGCTGCGTGAAAGGCAGAGGTACAAAATTTGGTGGAGTTACAGAGGATCCTGTAAACACAAATGGATTTGTATCGGATGCTTCAAAAAAGTAAAAGTCAGCAGAATCTTTGCTTAGTAATTTAGAGGCAGGCGAAATCCTTGGATTTTTGGTATTTTTGGCAATGTTGGGCTTTTTTACTTTTTGCGCTTGGGCATTGAGGTTCAGGCAGGAAAGAGTTGCCAAGCACAAAGTGAGGGCTAATAATTTGAACTTCATAGAGCATCTCCGCTATGGTTGTAAAAAAAGTGTAATGGATTCTTTAAACGCATATAAAATTAACTATCCAGTTTGATTATAGTAAGGGAGCGTGTTAGTGCAGTTACTGGGTTTGTGATTGACTCTTGGTCAAAAAAGTTACTTTGATTAAGAACTCTTGCCGCAACAGATAGGTTTGTGGGTTTATTTACCTGAATGACTTTGAAAAAAGTGGTTATACCAGTGGCATCAAAAAGAAATGTAGTATCATTAGATACACCGTCATGCGAGTCGATATTGGTGAAAACAGTAGATGAGCCAAGCCGTAAAACGACATCAAAGAAAAAAGGACCGTTATTTGCTTGAAATGTCCCTGTAAACAAAACTAAGTAAATGCCCTTATCAAGAAGAAATTTATCGCCTTTGCCTTTAATCCCTTTTCCGTGTGCATGGATATGCTGTGTAAAGGTCAATGGAATTAAGGCGCCATTAGTAAACTCTGGTGTGTTAAAATTTACAGGCGCAAGTGTTATCGATGCATTATCTGATGCACTATAAAAGGTGCGGGTTTCAGAATCTTTACTTAAAACATCCAGTGCTTTTGCATGTTTGCCAGCAGATTTCGTATTTTTTGCATTTAGATTTGGGCAGATGAGGGTTGCCATGCCTATGGCAAGAGCTAAGAATTTGAACTTCATGGTACATCTCCACTTGTGTTTACAAAGAATAGTTTGAATATAGATGTTTTTTGATTCTTGTCAACATTAAATTAGAAGTATATTTTGCTTTAAAATATTTACTTGATAATGTATGAGGTAAAAATATTGAAGTTGAGGAGAAGATGGTGAAAACATTTGACTTGAAGATCATCAAGGAAAAATCGCAACTTGCCTTTTTTCCAACCATGGCAGTTGTAGAGATTCTAGACAACAGGCAGCTTGCCCACTTTAAGCCATTTTTAGAAACCTTAAAGCATGTGCAGCATATTGAGGGTGTGATTGTTGTTACTGATTCAAATCCGATAAATAATGAGATTGCAGCGTTTTGTAAAGAGGACTCTCTTCACCTTGTGCGTGGAAAAGAACAAGATCCGCTTGCTTGGTTTTATGCAGCAGGAGTCTCTTTTGATCTAGAGGTCTTTATCCGCGTCACATCTCACTCCTTAAAAGTCCATCCAGAACAGATAGAAAAGGCACTTTTTTGTTTTCGACAAAACTATGATAAACTGGATTACCTTTCAAGCTCTCCCAAAAACAGCGGACATGCGCTCGAAATCTTTCGCTTTAGTGCCCTGCAAGAGGCCTTTTTTCACGCAACAGGCGATGAAAGAAAAGAGGTAACTTCTTACATCACCAAACACCCCCGCCACTTCCGCCTCGGCACGTTCTAACAGGATCCTCAGGATCAACACGGATCGGAACAGGACAAAAAAAAACAGGATAAACAGGATGGACAGTATAGCCAGGATCAGCACATTATAAAAACTGAACAGGATAATCAGGATAACCAGGATCAGGGCAGGATAAAATAGAGTTTATATTTTCTTTATCATCGATTCTTAGTTTCAAGAGCTTTTTACATTATCCTGGTCATCCTGGCTATCCTGCCTATCCTGTTCTTTTTCTTGTTGCGGATCTTGTTTATCCTGTGCTTTTTTGTTCGATGTGGGCGTTGATTTTGACCCAGTCGGGATGTTTTTGTAAAAGGTCCAGGATGTCTCTTAACACAAACTCTGGGTTTTTGAGATAAAGCTCATGAAGGAGAAGGTTGATAAGCTTAAAATCATCTTCTGTATCTACCGTCAAGCGAAAGCCGGAATTGTCTTTTTTACAGGCTACATTTTGCAATTTGAAAATCTCAGGGTGTCTGTACATGTAAAGGGTTACATGTTCCTGTTCCTCTGGGGATTTAGCACTAAGATAAGTCTTCTCTAAAGCATCATATGAAAACACTTCTGTGTCCATACCGCGAGGATAGGTACGCTCAAGGGTGTTAGAGACATAGTCCACATTTGGAGAACTGTTTTTGTACTCTAAGATCACCTCATCGATAATTTTAGGATCGATTAAAGGACAATCAGAGGTGACCCTGACTATAGCATCAGGTTTTCTTTCTTTGGCAACTAGGTAGTAGCGCTCTAACACATTGTCCTCAGGCCCTTCATAACAAAGAATCTTGTTTTCTTTACAAAAAGCGCGAATCGGCTCGTCCTTAGGATTGGTGGTTGTCAAGATGGCAACAGTGTCTGCCTGATGCGCCCTTTTGAGACGCTCAGTTAAGTAAAAAAGGAGCGGTTTGCCAAGAACCTCTTTTAAAACTTTGCCAGGCAAGCGCGTAGAAGACATGCGGGCTTGCACATAGATTTCTATGCGAGATGTTCCCATGAGAGAGGAGTTCCTACTTTTAAGTCTTTTTTCACTTGATGGCCAACAACGATGTCAAGATACTTTGGCTGAAGCCCGCCGCCGGGACGGACTGCTTTTATATGTTCTTTTTTCAGAACTTCACCTTTTTTGATATCTTTTTGAATGTAGAGCGAGCGTCTATTGATATACTCGGTCTGTTCAAAATCGTTTGCACCATAAAACACTCTTCCTTGTGCTTTCCAAGCACTTAGACTTTCCTCAGCAAGCGTTTTAAACTCTGAAGGCTCTAAAGAAAAAGCGCCATCAATGGCCTTATCTTTTCTTGAAAGTGTGATGTGTTTTTCAATTAATGATGATCCATACGCAATGCTTGCAAGCGGAACACCTAGTGACAATGAGTGGTCTGATAAGCCCACAATAACCTGAAAAGCTTCTGCCATATGTGGAAGCGTTTTAAGATTAAAGCTTTCAACAGGGGCAGGATAGGCACTTGAACATTTAAGAAGAATGATGTCTTTGCAGCCATTTTTTCTTGCAAGTCGCACCGCCTCATCTATCTCAGAAAGGCTTGCTCCTCCTGTAGACATAATGAGAGGCTTTTTTGTTTTACTTGCCCTGGCAATAAGCGGATGATTGACAAGCTCTAAGGATGCAATTTTATAGCAGGGAACATGGAGCTTTTCTAAAAAATCGACACTTGTTTCATCAAAAGGGGAGCTAAAGGCTATAAGGCCCAATTTTTTGGCATGGTCGAAAAGCGGTTTGTGCCACTCCCAAGGCGTAAAAGCCTCCTCATATAGGCTATAAAGGGTTCTTCCACACCAGAGGCTTTTTTTGTCTTCAAGTAAAAAGGGAGGCTTTTTTAAATTGAGCGTCATGGTTTCTGCTGTGTAGGTCTGCAGTTTTATTGCTTGGACTCCTGCTTCAGAGGCAGCGTCAACAAGCTTCATCGCTTTTTTTAAAGACATCTGATGGTTGCCAGAAATCTCTGCCACTATAAATGGCGGATGTTTTGGTGAGATGAAATGTTTGCCAATTTTTACTGCTTTTTCGTCCATGCTACTACCTTATCTGTGGGATATCGAATCTGTCTTACTTCAAAATCTACTCGTTTAAATGGGTAGTTTGTTAGTTTTTCGCCTTGGCTTTCAAGTAAAAACCAGTAAAAGCTATCTAGCCCTGAGCTTACGCTGCAGGTGGATGCTCCGCCAAAGCGGGGATTACATTCAACAATATATGGTTTTCCATCTTCATCTGAAATAATCACCTGAATGACAGCATGCCCATAGATATCCAGAAGGTCGGCAGTTTTTGCGGCAAGCTCTTCAAGCTCTTTGTTTTGGATAGTTGTTGTGATCTGTGCTTCACCATCGATGATTAAGTTTCTTTCTCGGACAACGATGCCATGCACCTTTTTCTCTAAGCTTCTGTAGAGATCGATTGTGTATTCTTGGCCCGGGATGAAAGGCTGAAAGATAGGGGAGCTAAGGTTTTTAGCAAACTGTTTAGCCTCTTGAGGCTTAAGTTTTAGACCCAATTTTTGTGATCCTGCCCCAAAACGCTCTTTTACCACAAATTCGGTAAATGAACACTCTTCATATGTTAAAAAAGTTTCAATTGCCAAAAGTTTGTGCTCTGTTAGAACATCGTAAAAATGCTTTTTGTCAAAGCATATTTCCACCGTTTTTTGGTCTGACACCATGACGTGGATGTTTTCTTTTTCAAGGAGAGGCTTTAGTTTTGAAAAAAACTTTAGCTCGCCATCTCTTGTGGGGATGATGCTCGTTATCTTGTTTTTTTTGGCATACTCTAAGATATCGCGAGGGGTCATTGCAGAAGTATCTGGACAGTGCCAGAATGTATTTACAAAGTACTTTCCGATAATGTTGTCGCGGCTATCTGCTCCAACTACTTGAATAGTTCCGACTTTTGAAGCTGCCGTTTTTACTGCCTTTAAAAGTGGAATTTTTTTGGAGATAGAAGTCACTAATACGGCTTTATTTTCGACTCGTGGGTTATGTAAAAGGCCGTAAATTAAGGAATCGATAAGTTTATTCGCTTTAAATTCATGATCTTTAAGTTTTGCCTCCAGTTGAAAACCAAACTCTTCTAAAATATTGGGAACTTGCGGTCTAAATTCAAAGACTTCAGCTTCAAGCTTATTGAAGCCAAGGTCAGAAAAGGCAACCTGAATGAGAAGAGTTAAAAAATGAGAAAAGCAGCTTGTAAACTGATTTGAGCCCTCTTCAATTTTTGGATCGAGAAGAAAGGAGACTTCGCCTCGTTTTGCTTTCCAGTTAATGTGAGTTATGCCTCCATAACCAATAAGTGTACCTTGAAACAAAAAGCTAAAGAGTATCTGCGCTGGGTTTTCTTGTGAAAAAGAGGGGATGACTATTTGATCAAAATAGCTCTTTTGATCTTCCTGAGTTAAGGGTGCAGATTGTCTTAAGATATCTAACTGGCTATTTCGCCATAGGCGAATTTGCTCTTTGTCATCTGGACGAATGGCTACAATCTGATAGCCATCTTGATCTTCAAATTCATTTTTTTTCAGGCATTTATACATAATCGAGTGTGTCTTTAACGGTATAAAAATTTTATCTCTCACGAAGTGAGAGATGGAATGTAGCCCAGCCCGATGCGAAGGCATCGTGCTGGGAATAAAGTGAACAAAAAATTGCACTCTCGAATGAGAGTGCTGGAGTTCTAGAGCATCTCCACAATGGATGCCTTCGTGATTCTCCAACACTCTCATTCGAGAGTGTAATTTCGTTCGTACGTATCAATTCCCAGAGCATCTCCTCATCGTCGATGATCTGGGCTACATTCCATCTCTCCCTTCGGGAGAGGGAGTTTTTTGCTACAAAATCCTATAAAAAGCGTAAATTACGGGATTTTAAAATTTTTTACCAGAAACTCTCGTTTTTCTGTGTTGACTTAACGCTCCTCGTTATGGTAAAATCTTTCTTTTAAATTTATTTATTGTTTATATGAAGAATTTTTTTAAACAGCTTCCTGTTCAATTGGTTGTAAGCATTCTATTTGCCTTTTTTCTGGGAAGCGTGCTGGATCTGACTACGATTTCATTCTTTTATACAGTAAGTACCTGTATCATTAAGCTTTTAATCTTTATCTTACCCATACTCGTTTTTAGCTTTATCTTTCGCGCGCTCATTGTGAGCAGCACATCGCTTACACTACTTTTGCTTATTTTTGCTGGTACCACAATTTCTAACATCGTAGCAGTCCTTGTCGCCTTCTTCTTTGGCAAAACGTTTTTATCATCGTTTGGAATGACATTTTCCCAAGATTTTGCAGAAAAATTAGCTTCGCAAGTGCCACTTTTGTTCCAGTTTAATCTGCCAAGTCTTTTAGGAGCAGAAAAAGCTCTTGCACTTGGTATTGTTTTAGGTGCCTGCTTCAGCTTTTTGAAAGATGGAACCAAAGTGAAAAAAATAGCTCAAGAGGTATCATTGAAGCTTAATTTAGCAATTGGTTTTTTCTTAAAGAGAATTTTTATTCCGCTGCTTCCTCTTTATGTCTTTGGTTTTTGCCTGAAGCTTAGCTATGAGCGCTCTTTACTGTACCTCTTCCAAGAATTTGGCAAAGTCTTTATCTTTGGTATGTTTATTTTGCTTTGCTATCTTTTCCTTCTCTATTTTCTCGGCTCAGGATTGAATGTAAAGAGAACAATTTTTAATATAAAAACCATGCTTCCTGCAGGGTTAACTGGCTTTAGCACGATGTCATCTGCTGCAACGATGCCAGTAACACTCAACTGCACAGAAGAGGCAACGCAAGATAAAAACTTTTCTCAGCTCATCATTCCTGCAACCTGCAATATCCATATGCTTGGCGATGACATTATGATTGTGATGAGCGCGCTTACGCTCTTATCTGCATTTGGCATGGAAATTGCTCCATTTATGGAGATGATTCCCTTTGCTTTTGCCTTTTCACTTGCCAAACTTTCTTGCGTTGGTGTGCCTGGAGCATCCGTGCTCGTCATCTTGCCAGTGCTGCAAAGCTACCTTGGCTTTTCATCAGAAATGATGACCATCATTACTACGATCTACATTTTACAAGACTCATTTGTAACAGCCTCAAACGTTATGGGAAATGGCGCCTTTGCCCTCATCATCCAGCGCCTCTACTCGCGCCTCAAAGCCCTCCGCTTCGCCACCTAACAATCTTTGCTTTTTTGGCTGCTAACTACACATTGTAGCTTAGACTTTAGAGGCAGTTGCAAAAATCAGGATGCTTAGAAAATTGCAGGTTTTCATGACCGTTTTTTTGCACTTTTTTACGACATACTTGAGAAAGTAGGCTAAAAAAGTGCAAAAAAACGGTCATGAAAAGATGCTGTTAGATAAGCGTCATCATTTTTGCAACTGCCTCTTTAGTCTGAGCTTGTTTGCGTAGGCTTTAGCCTGCGCCTTAAGCGATCTTTTTGCAAAACAATCCTTTGCGTAGGTCATTTGTGTAGCATAGACTTCAGTCTGTGGTTTACCGCAGACTAAAAAGCCAGTTGCAAAAATCCGAAAATTAATCCCGGTAGGGATTTTGGTGCCCAGCCCCGGGTAGCTTCGCTACCCGGGGTACAATGGTGGATTTGAAATATCTGCTGCGGGAGCAGCAGAGCTCTGCCCCTGCCGGGGCAGCAATTTCGGTTTCACATGTTTCCCAGGGTAGCAAAGCTACCCTGGGCTGGACACCAAAATCCCTGCCGGGATTTATAAGCTCAGGATTTTTGCAACTGCCTCTAAAGTCGAAGCGTAAGTGTGTTGGTATAATTTTTTGAAGCTTGTTGTCATTTCTGCGAAAATATAGACTGCATGTGAACATTTTGGAAATTGTGCCAAAGTGTTTTTATGTAATGTATAATTTTTTTATGGAGAAATTTGCATGACTTTAGCTGCCAAATTACTAAGTGCTGTAGATGATATCATAAGCCAACAACAACTCATGAAGGTAGGGGCATTTGCGCCGCATGTGCAAATCAGTATAAAGCGCGATGGCATCGCAGGCGTTGCAGGAAGAGTCGCTCCAGAACCTAAAGTTAACCATTTTTGGATTGATGCATTATTTGCGCAATATAAGAGAGTTGTCTGTTTTTCAATCGTAGGCGGAAAAACACCGACATGTGATGGGATAGAGATGGTAAAGCTTCGTCGCTATATTGAAGTTCTTAAAAAAGCTTTAAACACTGAAGCTGAGCCCTGCCTTATTTGTGTGCATATGCCAAATGATCGTGATATAGCTGGCCCATATATGGCGGAATGTGGTCTTCGTGATGATGTGATGGAAATTTGCGATCCAAGCGGCGCTTTTTCTTTAGAGTTAGGAATTGCTTTTAACGGCTTTACTGCAGGACTAGATAAAAATAGACATCTTCCTCTCGTTGTTCCTCATCGTACTTGGACCTATTGGGAGACTGAAGAGGTCGGCGAGGGTTCAGCAAAAGTGAGAAGATCCGTTTTAAAGTATCTCGAGCAAGAAGAGAAAGCGAAAGAAAAAGGCGATAAGGTGTGTGAAAAAAATGATCCTGCGAATGTTCTGAAAACAATTCAGAGCCTATCAGTTGAATCCGTTACAAGCGGCGTTGCAGGCGTTAGCGTCTACGATGAGAAGAAAAAAGCTTAAATCACCCTTACAGGAGGCTCACTTTGGGCCTCCTTTTCCTCGAAGAAAAATAATAATATAAAAAACAATTAACAATATATATAATTTATTTTAAAATGATCTTAATGGATAGTAGGTGCTATTTTATTAAATAATGGTTAAGTATGTCTGATAGATTAGAGGCAACCCCGTCCCCAAAAGCCGGGCCTAGTCAAGAGCCGACAAAAACTCGCTCTTCTGAGGCGCGCCAAAACATACATGCAAAGTTTGTGAAAGTAGTTAAAGCTTTTATCAAGAGTGACAAAGCTAAAAAGAATGAGGACAAGGTATTATTTAAGTTAACAGACATTGCTCGGTCTCTATCATCAAAATCCGATGTAAGAGAAGAGAGCCTCTTTGTTCTGAAGCAGGCCCTTGCCTCTATCGAGCAGATTGAGCAGGCGCCCAAAGTTGAACGGGTCGCTCAAGCCCGAATGCCTACTATACAGGGAGCTCCTTCAAAGGAGGTCGCCCCTCCAAAAAGCAGGGAGATGGAAAAAGCTCTTTCTCGATTTGATACGGAAAGGCTGTTTTCCCTTTTAAACAGTGAAGAAGAACTAACTCCTGCACAAAAGAGTGAAGTGCAAAAAATTGTTCAAAGGCTTCCTTTGGCTGCCTTCAAAGAGATGGATAAGAATGGAAATACAGTTGCCATGCTTCTTTGTATCCGTTCAGAAGAAGAGGCAATACGTGGATTAATTGATTCAGGGAAAATAGAAGTTTTCACAATAGGCGGTCGTGATGGGAAAACCCCTCTCCATGTATTTTGTGCAAGTGCTTTTCATGAAGCTGATTTTCCTGAAGAGTGGTTTACGATTTCACAACTACTCATTAAAAATCTTACTCCGGGACAACTTGAGCAAGAAGATCATAACGGCTTTCGATCAGTTGATCTTGCTTGTACGAAGGGGCATCCTCGGCTGCTTCAACTTTTTGTAGAGAGTGGTAAGGGCGAGCTGCTTTCAAAGCAAAATATTGATGGTCAGACTCCTCTTCATCTCCTCTGTATTCATCAGACTCCCGAATTTCATACGAGTGGACATACTCAAGTGGTGGAGATTTTAGGCAACAACCTCTCTACTCATGAACTTTCAAAAAGAAATAGTCTAGGAGAGTCTCCTGCAGATATTGCATGTCGGTATGGCCAAAAAGAGATCGTCCATGCACTCATAAGAACAGGAAACATTGAACTCTTTTTAGACCCAGATATGTATGGCGACACACCATTTCATCTGCTTTGCAGCTTGCCCCCAGAAAAAATGACCGAGTATCACTTGGCAACCGCACAATTGCTTATAGAAACAGTTACGATGAGTGGATTAAGTGAGAAACTACTCAAGCAAAACGATGCAGGAAAAAGTATTCTGGATCTTATCAAAGGAAATACAAGGCTTAGAGCGGTATTTGCTGATAGGTTAGAAGAATTGGAAAGAGCTGCACATTCTCGGGTAGAAACAGCTCAAACAGCAAAGGTTACGATTGTTCAAGACATTGAAGACATTGTGAATTTAGTTGCGACTTTTGTTAGTAGTGAGGGGCCTCGAGATGTTGAGGCATTTAAAAGGGATGCTGAGAATTTTAATGAAACATTGGAAATGTTAGCAGAAATTGCTAAGACTTTGCCTGAAGATTCAAGAGCCGAATGCTTAGCTTTTATTAAAGAAGCTCGTAATTTACTTCGTGAAGCCTTAGTCAATCCGCACGCGCCCTTAAAGCATAAACAATTTGTAATTAAAAAAGAGGTAGCTCTGCCCACTCCTCCCGTAAAAGCTGAAAAAATTCAACCTGTTCGAATAAGAGAAAGTGAGATTAAAAAGCTATTTTCTCTTATTGGCTCAGGAGATGTGCTTACAGCTTCTCAAAAAAAAGAGCTCACAAGGATTCTTAAAAAAATACCTACAGATCATCTTGCAAAAATGAAAGGCCTAGATGGAAACACAGCGGCTTTGCTTGCGTGTAGCTGTATGAATGCGGATGCAATTCAAGCTTTTATTGATGCGGGGAAGGCAGAAATTTTCACAAGAGTTGATCAAGAGGGGTTAACTCCATTTCATCGACTCTTGCTAATAGGTGAACGAGATAGTGCGCTTCCAGAACAATATTTTGATGTAGCCGAGCTACTTATTAAAAATCTTACTCCTGATCAACTTCAGGTCGAAGATAAGTTTGGAAGAAGGTTAGTTGATCTTGTCTCTGCTATGGGACGACCCCGTATTCTTCAGCTTTTTGTAGCATGTGGCAAAACAGAACTACTTACAGAACCAAATAGAGTGGGCAATACAGCACTCCATACAGTTTGCTTACGAGATAAATTAACGAATGATCATATTAAAGTAGCAGAGATATTAGGAAACAACCTCTCATTTGACGAACTTGCAAAAGGAAATAGAGAAGGTGACAGTGCAGTAGATATTGCTTGTAAAAAGGGGCATAAACAAGTAGTAGATGTACTCATTAAAGCAGGTAAAATTGATCTGTTTTTAGACCCAGACAAAAATAATATTACATCGCTTCACCTATTTTGTGACACGCCAGAAGAACAAATGACAGAACAGCAAAAGGCAACTTTGAGATTACTTATAGAAACGATTGTTCTAGACGCGGATCGTAAAAACAAGCTGCTTATAAAAACAAGTGAAGGTGACAGCATCGTTTCGCTTCTCAAAGCAAAGCATCCAGCCCTTGCAGAAGAACTTAGGAATTCTCTTCCTTAAGTAAATTATAAAGCCGGCTCTGCCTTTTGGACGGGAGCAAGTTGGGGCACAAGATTTTTCAAAATCTTTTGGCGATAGCGGAAGTAGTAGATGCCAAAGGCTGCCATGTTATAGAAGGCTAAAATCATCCAGGCGTGGTTCGCGCTGCCATTATAAATGCCAACTACAATGTAGACAGGAAGCACATAGGCAACCCAGTTAAAGGTTGAGTTTACATACATAATGAATTTGGTGTCGCCTGCAGCCGTAAAGAGGCCAAAGAAGATCCAGCAGAAACCATCGAATAAAAAGAAGATCGTCATCCAGAAGGTTGCTTTCTTAATTGTTGCAAGAAAATCTGGACGCAAAAGAAGCGCTCTTTCTTGATCGGAGAAAAAGCAGCTGGCAACCTCTTCTGTAAAAATGAGCATAGTGGCTGCAAAAATTACAAAGAGGATGGTGTGCAAAAGGAGCGATGATCTGAAAACTTTTCGGACAAGCTGCTGTTGATTTGCTCCAAATAGGTTTGAAAAGACAGCTGTTGCCCCTTTAGAAAGGCCGTCGATGATAAAGCCGATAAGTAAATAGAGGCTTTGTACAAGCGTTGCCGCCGTCATTGCTTCTGGGCCTGCCATAATCATAATGCGGAAAAAAGTAAGGTGGGCAAGAACTTCAATAAAACGGCCAACACCAGAAGGGACTGCAATTTTCAGACAGTCAGTAACGAGCTTTTTATCGAAAGAAATTTTGTGAGTGCCATAGGTTTTTCGATTCTGCTCTTTCAAGAAAAGCACAAATAAAATAACTACCTGCACGACTTGTGAAATACCTGTAGCAAGGGCAGCACCTTTACAGCCCATAGAAGGAATAAGCCCAAAGCCAAAGATAAAGGGAATGTCCAACAGGATATTTAAAACATTGCCTATGATCATGGTGTAGGTAACTACTTTCATCCGTCCTGTGCCGATAAAGAAGCCGCTTAATGCAATAATCGTAAGAAAGCAGGGGGCAAAGTCGCACATGGTAATAAAATAGTCCGATTCAAACTGCGTGTTACCTGTTCCTGCAAAAAGGATAGGAGCAATAATTCTTGAGCCAATTGAGTAAACAGGAATTGTAAAAATAGAAAGCCAGATCATCTGCCAGACAGGTCTTCCCACCTCTGCAAGTTTTCCTTCGCCATTAAATCTTCCCACAAAAACTTCTGTAACCTCGACGATAACAAGAGGAAAGATGAGCGCGCCCCATGTGGCCATGCCAGCATTGGCTGCGGCATTCATCGCAAGAAACGAAAAGTGTGCTAAAATTAAGCGGTCAGAAAAGTACATGAGAGAGGCCGAAAGAAGACCTAGCATGAGGGGCCAAGAAACAGCCCAGATCTCTTTCAAGCTACCGATTGGGTGCTTGGTCAGTTGATAAGTTGGTGTGCTCATACAGTCCAAAAGTCTTATGCAGTTTTAGTTACTCGCGACTTCAATCGTCTTTACAGTCTCTTTTTTCTTTATTTGAGAGTTATACATCTCAACGTTTAACTCGCCCTCGCGTTTGGCAATATACACGGCGCAAACAGTATCGCCTGTTGTGTTTAAGAGAGTTGTTGCCATATCGCGAAGTCTATCAATCCCAGCTAAAATTGCAAGTCCTTCAAGCGGAATTCCAACGGAGGCAAAGACGATTGAGAGCATTAAAAGGCCAGCTCCAGGAATACTTGCCGTGCCAAGTGTTGCTAAAATCACAGTTGAAGAGAGGATGATATAGTGAGAAAGATGCAGCTCAATTCCATAGGCTTGAGCAATAAATACAGCTGCCATTGCTTGGAACATAGCAGAGCCATTCATATTCAAAGAACAGCCTAGAGGAAGCAGAAAATTGGCCATATTCTTTGACATGCCGAGCTTTTCGGTTGCGCAAGCGATATTTACAGGAAGCGTTGCCGAGCTTGAGCAGGTAGAGGCTGCTGTTGCCATAGACTCTGCCATACCTTTAAAGAAAGGAAGAGGGGAGAGCTTTGCCATAAAGAGAATGCCGCAGAAAACAATGATCATAAAGACAGCACAAACTGCATAGTAGCCAAAGAGGAACTTCATTACGGGAAGCAGCACTTCAAGTCCAAAAGCACCCGTTGTCCAGGCCATAAGGGCAAAGACACCAAAAGGGGAGAAGGCCATCACGATTTGCGTCATACGCACCATAGCCGATGATAGTGCCTCTAAAAGATCGGTAACTGGTTTTGCTCTTGAGCCCAAGAAATTTAAGCAGATGCCAAACAGGATGCTAAAGAGGATAATCTGTAGAACGTTACCTTCTGCAAAACTGTGGATCGGGTTTTTCGGCACCATGGAGACAATTAACTCAGAGAATGAGGGTAGATCTTTTACGTGCGAGGCCTGTGTTGCTGTAAAATTGAGTCCGTCGCCAAGCTGTAGCCAAGAAGAAGCAGTAAGCCCTAAAACGATTGCAAAAAGAGTAGTTACCCCATAAAGTAGTAGCGTTACAAGACCAACTCTTCCTAATTTTTTTGTGTCTGGCGAGTTTGTGATTCCCAAAGTCATGGAAGAAAAAACAAGGGGGACGATTAACATGTTGAGCAAGTTTAAGAATATGGTGCCGATAGGCTTTAAAAATTCAGCTTGTGGACCTAGTACAATACCGGCAGCAATACCGCAGAAAATTGCAATTAAAATTTTAACCCATAACTTCATAATGTATATTGTTCCTACTAATTGCTAAGTACTATAGTATATCTTAAACGAATCTTAATTTGCAAGCGAAAAAATCAATAAATTATTTGAAAAACTATGAAAGTTACCTCTTGGCAAGCCTTAGAAAGAGAAATTAACCCTCAGCTTTTACCCCCTTTAATCCTGATACAATCAAAAGATACCTTTGAGCTCAGGGAAACTAGCCTCCTCCTCTTGGATAAGTTAAAAAAGCCCTATAAAAGGGTCTCAATTGAGGATATGGACCATCTCGTAGAGGAGATGTGCTCTTTTTCGCTATTTTCAGCGCCTCTTGAGGAGCTTATCTTTATCGAGCATATTGAGGCTGTAAAGTCGCTCCACGACGAATTTTTCCAAAAAAGGCAGGGAAGGTGTATTATTGTGACATCGACAGGGACTCCTGCCCAACTTATAAAGAAAATAGACTCTTTTGGGCTTATTCTCGATATCCCAGAGGTAAAGCCCTGGGAAAAGCAGGGAAAGCTGCAAGACTGGATTATGGCTTTAACGGTTAAGCAGGGCAAGCGTATCCAAAGAGATGCGGTAGAGCTACTAGCAAAAGAGTATCTAACCGATCGTTTTTCTTTAGAAAAGGAGCTTCAAAAGCTCTATCTTTATACAGCTGAAAAAAATGATATCACCCTTAAAGATGTGCTCGAGATTTCCTGCGTAAGCGATAAAGCCAATTTATGGAATCTTTCAGAGATGATTTTGCAAAGAAATGTAAAGGAAGCGCTAAAAATACTAGACGGCCTTGATTTTAACGATCTACATCCTCTGCAAGTTGTAAGGGCGCTTCGTAATCAGATCAGAGAAGCACTTGAGCTTTCAACTCTCAATGATGCAAGAACAGCAATTGATGATATCAGAGAGCGCTTTCCTCAAATAAAAGGCAAGTTTTTGGATAAGAAACTAAACGCTGCAACGTATTATGGGACAATGCCGTTAAGAAAAGCAGTTGTTGCCTTAGACAAGCTGGAAGTTGATTTAAAAAATGCATCTCTTGATGAAGAGCTTGCTCTTGAAAAATTAGTTATAAACTTATCAACAGCCATATGACACACACACTCCATTTACTTCCGAACGTTTTAGATGAAAGCCAAGATCACACGCTCTATCTGCCTGCCATAATGAACGAAGTTGTAGCTGCACTTGATGGCATTATTGCTGAAAGTGAAAAGGCTGCAAGGCGCTTTTTAAAGCGCTTTAAAACGAAGAAAATTCTGCAGGAGATGCCTGTCTATCTTTTAAATGAGCACACAAAAGAAAATGACTTAAAAGAGCTTGTTACCCTTTTGCAAACGGGAACATTTGGCCTTGTCTCTGACGCCGGCCTTCCTTGTATTGCAGATCCAGGAAGCGAGCTTGTGCGCCTCTGTCATAAACAAAATATCAAGGTTATAGCCTATCCTGGACCCTGTTCCATTATATTAGCGCTTATGCTTTCAGGCCTTTCTGGCCAGCGCTTTTCCTTCCACGGCTATCTACCCAAAGAGCAAAAAGAACGCTTTCGCCAAATCAAACTTTTTGAAGATTCGGCTAAAAAATTTTCAGAAACCCACATCTTTATTGAAGCGCCCTATCGCAACCAAAATCTTCTTGCAGATTTTCTGAATGTGCTTTCTGATGAGACAAGATTTTGTGTCGCTTGGGATTTAACACTGCCCACACAAGGCGTTATTTCACAAACAGTCAAAGAGTGGAAAAAGGCAGCTCTTTTAGACTTAACCGATAAACCCGCCATTTTCCTATTAAGTTAGTTTCTTTTTTTGCTCAGAGTTGCAAAAGAATAAGGAGTTCACCAGCTTTCAAGGCTGTGGAATTCTTGCCAAAGGTTTTGCATGTGCTCGTTGTGATGGATGCCATCAAGATTTTCTCATTGCTTTTTCTTGCAAGGGGAGGTGTGTGTGTCCTTCTTGTATCGCACGAGTAATGTGTCAGACTGCAGCGCATTTAGTAGAAAACGTTATTCCAAAAAGTAGAGCTGTGTAGTTTAGCCGAAAACTATTCTTTTTTTTCTGGCGGTTTATTTTTTGTACCACAGGCCTTTATTGCTCTTTCCAAATCTAGCTTAATTTGGTCCACAGTCCATTCGTGTAGTTGTAAATCTAGTTCAAACAATGCGGAGGCGATGGTATTACAAACGCCATCTGGGTTACGATGCGATTCTTGAAACATTGTTGCAACTTTCTCGATGATTTTTTTGTCACTACTATGTGGACTTTTCATTTTTTCTTTAGGATAGTTTGTAAGGTGGGAAACAATTACATCATAGGAAGGAAAATATAAATCATATTTGTACTTTGCCAAGTCCGCTGCGGAGTCTGCTATTGCTGACATAAAATATCCTTGTTAATAGGTTGTTTTTATTATATAGTATTGTTTGATATGTGGCCTAAGATTTTTTGTCTTGTTCAAATAAAAGAGGATTTACCGCTGTGCGGGAAATCCTCTTCTGATTTGTTTAGAGTAGTTCTTATGTTAGAAGCTGAGCTTTTGAACTTTTGCATGCTTTGCGTAATTGTACATCCAGAGTTGCTAGAGGATAGCCAAAGCGTAGTGCCAGATCTAGGTAGGCAGTATCATAAGAAGAAAGCTCATAAGATCTTGCAAGAAGTAGTAAAGCTTCTGTCTTTTGCCCAGTTAGTCCATCATCAACCTGAATTGGAAATGAGTTAAGCGTCTCTAAAAATCTTAAGGATTGCGCTGGGGTACAGCGTTTTCTCTTTTCTGCAACCAAAAGAACATTTACAACCTCTAAATGCCAAATTGAAGGAACCAAAGCGCCGTCTTCTTGCAACTTATCCAATACTTTTTCTGTAAAGGCTGTTTTTTCGTCTTCGAATAGCCAAGCCATGGTCACGGAGCAATCTATTATAAACATGCTTATTTTCTACCTTCTTTTTTCGCAAGTTCTGTAGACATATTTTTTCCCCAGGTAATTCCTCGACGCCATTTTCTTAAGTCTGCGATCAGAGATTGAATATCTTTTTTCTCTTTTTTTTGTGCAGGGATAAGTTCTGCAACAGCTTCTCCTCTTCTCGTAATAATAAAAGTTGCGCCAGTTGAAACCGCCTTTAATAGCTTAGGCAGATGTGTTTTTGCTTCAAAAGCACCTACTTCTTTCTTCATACGACACTCCTTAGTCATAAGACTAGTCTACACGACTAGTCTATTTTTTGTCAAAAAGACCACGTCCTGGAGTCAGGGCTGACCCCATTTCACGCACAGAAAATCAATGCCTTTTGTGCTCTTTTCCTTGCAAGAAAAGAGCACAAAAGGCGTTTATTTTTCTATCCTTCAACTTTTTTATTTAATTAATAAAAAATTATTGAAAATATAAATATTTTTATATATAATTTTATAAAAAGTTTGGAGGATTTATGCTTGTATCTGGGAAAGCATCTTTCGGGAATAATGAAGAATTTGATGTAAATAAGCTTTATGATAGCGACGACGACAAGGTGCAGGAGCTTTGCCAAGCGCTAGATAAGACCAAAATATCTGAAGGCAACGGAAGGCTTGCGCTTTTATCCAAAGATCTCGTAGGACATGTGATAAGTTTCTTGCCTCTCAATGAAAAACGGCAAGCTGCTCTGATCTGTAAAGCTGCATATAATGCCTATCAAACTGTTCATGCTTTTAAAGGCTACGATGATAGCGCTCTAAACGCTCACCTTCGTAAATTGAAATACCCAGTTAACAATCCATCATTTGTGAAGTACTTTAAACTATTTGGCCCGCAAATGAGACTACTCGAGCTAAATACTGAAGTGCCTGAGGCTCTGCTTGTTACTCTAAAAAATTTCGTGCCAACTATTCAAGAGGTTCGTCTAGCCGGGATCGCAGATGCAAATACTCTTAGAGGGGTTGTACGTACTTGGCCAAAAATTGTAGGGCTAGATGTAAGAGAGTTCATGTTTGCAGAGTCCTTTTTAGCTCATATAACCTCTTGCTCATACCTACGAACGCTTCAACTTCCATACGCTTTATTCGATCACGATCTAGAGAAGCTCAAGCCTCTCTTGCATAATCTTGAAGAGCTTTGCGTAAATGCTTTTCGTCACACTGTAAAAGGCTGGTCTTTTCTTGCTCGCGAATGTCCCAATCTGAAAAAGCTTCAAATGTATGATCAAGTTGGGAATTTTTACACAATTACCTGCAATTTCAATACAACTACTTGTCCCTACCTTCAAGCCATTCAACTATATAACCATTTTTCCAAAGATAAATCAGTTTTGCACAATATAGCTGAAACGATGGAAATTGAGCAAAATAATCGAGCGATCTACATGTTTTTCCTGGAAGGCTATTTTAAAGAGGGCAAACTCGAGCGAGCGAGAGAGCTATTTAACAACATGAAAAAAGATAACCTTCCTCTCACCCCATGGATCTATGCAAGTTTCATCAAAGCTTATGCTGCAGCAGGCAACTTCGTTGAAGCTGAAAAAATGCTTCAAGAGATGAAGAATGGGCATTATGGGCCTTACAAACGTGTAGCTAGCATAGAGACTGACGAGGCTCTCGCCGCTCTCATCGAAGCCTACCTCAAGGCAGGTAAGTTTGAGGATGTTAAAAGATTGGAGCAAATGATAGAAAATGGGGTCAGGACTGAATTTATTGTAACCTTTGACGTAAGCTCAACAGGTTGAAGACACATACGTAAAGCAGCCAAACCTTCAAAACTTTGAAGTCCAAGCGTCATAATAGTGCTCCTTATATTTTATAATATTAAAAAAAATTAAGTAATGGTAATGTTTTATTCAAAATAATAATATAAATTATAATTTGTTAATTGTATATAAATTTAACATACTTCTGTAAAGAATTCCTGTAGCTTTGAGGCTCCTTTTTCAGTAGTTAATTTTTTTATTGTAAAATTTGTTGTTTATATGTATAATTTTATAAAATAGTTTAATTTAAGGCTTTTATTATGTCATCATCATCTGTTTCAAGTAGTAAAGATTATTCTTATTTATCTATGTCTTTATCATCATCATCATCTGCTTCCAGTAGTAAAGATTCTGATTTACCTTCGGAGCCTCCTTCCAAAAAGCAAAGGGGAGAAGAGGTATTAGCGGAAGACCCTAACAGAGCTGCGCTCACTCAATCACCTTTTGGAAAAGGAAAATTTTCTTCGAACCTTTGTCTTCAGATCATGCAATTTGCAATAGATCCTCAAGATTACGCAAGGTCAAAACCAGAAAATAAAGAGACCGAGAGAGCACTCTTCAGAACATGTAGGTATTTTCGTGAGCTTGAAGTGCCATTCATGAGGCTAGAAAAGACAGCTGTTCTGAATGCTTTTATTAACCGAGATACCATTAAAGGGCAACTCACCAAACTTCGTAATTACAGCCTATTACAAGATATGATGAAGCATCATCACACCTTGATAATAACAACTAGACTCGCTGTTGAGACCTTCAACATGTTTCCGGCTATGTTCCCTGCCATCAAAACAATACAAATGTCTGGAATCTGTACGATAGGTGATCAACCAAGACGATTTGATAATTTTACGAGGCTCACAACGCTTGAGATAACTATAAAAGATGTTACTCTTCAGAAAGAACTAGAATACATAAGTCGCGCTCAATCCCTTGAAGAATTACATCTTTATGATAACGAACCAGGTACACCTATTGCAATTGAAGATCTAAATGTTGTTTTAAAACAAGTTCTTAAATTAAAAAATTTACATATTTTTAACTGTGGTGCTTATGATCACCACGATGTAAGCGATGATCAAATAACAACAGAAACTTTTGAACAGGTGATTGCTCATCCACGAAGCTGGACAAAATTGCATCTTTTTAATTGTCAAGGTATCACAGAAGATCAGTTTACGAGGCTTTTTTCTCGTCATACCGAACTTCAAGTTCTAGAATTTCTGGCTTTTACTGAAGCGCCTGGCTTCAGGGGCAGGGCTATTAAGCAACTTGCACAATCATGTACGAAGCTTCAGTCACTTACATTCTATCAAGATGAAGAAGATGAAGAAATGGAAGTATCTTTTGAAGAAGCATCTTATCTTGCTTCTTTAAAATCGCTTACAAAACTTGATTGTAATGGCCCTTGGCTTTCAGACAAAGCATTGGCGGAATTTGCAAAACTTACAAACCTTACCTCCTTGAAAATTGATACTGGTAGTTCATTGACAGATAAAGGCTTTGAGCCATTTACAAGCATGTGTACAAAATTTGTCAATTTTAATTTGACATATAATTGGAAACAACCAGGTGGTATTTCACCGACTGTTTTGCAGAAATTTATTGCGAATAATCCCAGACTTCAAAGTCTCGAAATAACAACCAAACAAAAACCCCCAATGCTTATGACTCCTGGCGTTATTGACGCTCTCATCAAATGCCAAGATTTACAGGTTCTATCGATAGGGAAGCCTCCAAAAATAGAAGATATTCACAAATTGGCGGCCTTTCGTAAAGAGGTCATTATTAATGATAATCCTTCAAAGAGGAATGCTGAAACCATCCATATTGAGTTTCCATGGCTTGGACGTAAGCATGAATATGATGCTGAAACGAGCGAGTATGCTAAGAGGCTAAGAAAGGCTAGCGATATTTATGCGCAGATTGTTAAAAAAATAGCGAAGGGATAATGCAGGAAGCTTTATTGGATCAGGCCTAACTGAAATATGTGATCCAATGTCTGTTATTTTCTGAATAATCATTGCGTACTGAATAGGTCATTTTTTGAAAGGGGCCGGGCCCTGTTGAAAGGGGCCGGGCCGTGCGATTATGAAAGGGGCCGGGCCGTGCGATTATGCGATTTGTGTGGTAATAGAATCTAATTTGGGAAAAAGCAGAGGAACGCTTTCAAGGCCCGCAAGTCGCGCACAGCGACGACCTGAACTAATTGCTTTTGTTCAAAAGACATTTACTACATAAGAAATTATTAAATTGCAAGATCGCAGGGCCAGGCCTCTTTCATAAATCGACAACTTTGGCAGCCTCGGGAATAGCTTTTTTATGCAATACATGCATAAAATTTGCATATTTTATGCCTTTTAAGTTATAAAATTTGAAAAAAAAATAACAAAAATGGTATATTTATGAAAAAGGAGGTGATTTCATGCTACCCGCAGAACAAAAACTTATAGACAAGCTAGTAAAAGTCGGTCAAAGTTTGCCTAAAGAGCTGATTGGATTAACACCACAATTTCTTATTCGGGCTCTGCGTAAAAGATTGCGCATGACTCAGGCTCAGCTTGCAAAACGCTTAAAACTTACTCAATCCAACATCGCAAGAATCGAATCTGGAAAGTTAAGTCCAACTATCGAAACCTTTGAAAAAATACTTCGCGGTTTGGGCTTTTCTCTTGCTATCTTACCTGTTGCAGAAAGCCATCCCGATGAACTTTTAGAAAAGCAAGCCTATGAAGCCGCCAAGACAAGGGTCAAATATATTGCAGGCACAATGTCTTTGGAAGATCAATCACCCTCTTTAGAGGCAACGACCGAAATGATTGAAGATGAAAAAAAGAAGCTTTTAAATTCTAAAACCTCAAAGATTTGGGATTTTTAATAATGGTTTTTTTATTTCCAGAAGGCGCAACACCAATTGATGATATAAGCGACTTAAAACTTAGTTGGGTAAGGACTAGAGCCCAATTAAATCAAGTTGAGGCAGAAAATATTTTGGAGGCCTATTCTAAGTACTTTTATCGTTTTAAAACTCCGAACAACTGGCTTAACGAAAAGTTTTTCAAGCAAGTACATTTCGATATGTTTGGCAAGATCTGGGAATGGGCAGGATCTTATTACAAAGGGCCAATGCGCAATATTGGAGTAAGCTCTTTCCAAATCCCTTTACAAGTTCAAGAGCTTTGTCAGGATATACTTTTCTGGTTAAATCAGATGAGTGATTTGACATTTTTAGAACAAAGTATCCGCATACATCACAGGCTTGCGAAAATTCATCCCTTTACAAATGGCAATGGCAGACATGCCAGATTTATTGCTGATTTTTATCTTTACTGTCTTCAAGGCAAAAAGCCTTCCTGGCCGGAGCAAAATTTGTCTACAGAGAATTTTGAAAGAAAAAAATATATACTGGCAATGAAAAAAGCAGATCTTGGAGACTATTCCTTACTTGTAGACTTGGTAAAAAGTTATGGAGGAAAAAATCCAAGCATCGCTGATGTTTTAAGCCTGCCTTTCTTTTCCAAAAATTTTACTCAGAAAAAAATATGCGAAATTATAAACAATCTTATAAATTTTGGAGCGGATATTAACGAACCTTCATCTTTTGGCTTATGCCCATTAGCCATTGCCAAGAAAAAAGATTATGCCGAAGTTGTGAATTTGCTCATGCAAAAAGGAGCTTACCTTACAGTATAGGGCATGTTGCAAGAGAAGTAATTTTGTCATTACTTACAACTTTTTTTGTAAACAAGTTGTCTGTAAGCGAGTGGCGACTCATCGAAAATGTGGGTGTACGTTAAGACTATTACCAAAAAATTGAATAAAACTTACACCAATCGTGGCTTTAGGAACACGCGCACATGCTCTTGCAAGCCGAAAGCACACGCGCAGGACAGGACATCGAAAATGCAATTGAGCGCCTGCTTATTTCACATGACACCTTGTGCATTGTTTTTCCTTTCCTTCAGCTGTGGTTGCAGAAAATTTCGTAAAAGAATATCGTTAAATCAAGCGCATATATATGAGCAAACATACATGGACTATGACAAAAAAATTGCAAGACTCTTTCTTTTAAATTTTAATGAAGTCTATCGCTCCGCTAAACTGTTACTTATGTCGTATGATAGGCTAGCTAATCTTTTTCCCTTAAAAGCTGAAATTTTAAATACATTAAAGCCAGATGACTTAGATAAACTTGATGCTTTTCGTGTTCGTTTTTGCGATTTACAGGATGGCTTGGGCAATAAAACGTTTCGATCCATATTAAATCTCGAAGAAGAGCAGACAGGATCAAATCTGGATGTACTCAATAAAATGGAGAAAAGAGGAATCCTAAACTCATTCGAAGAATGGAAACAGCAAAGAGAAATTCGAAATCTTTTTTCGCATGATTATCCCGAAACTGATGAAGAAAAGGTCGAAACTTTAAACGTGGCGTATGAGAATTCTCTAAAATTAGTGGGTACTGTCGACAGTGTTATAGAGTACATGAAAAGGGCATTGGGTTTTTCTATGGATCAATTTCCTTTTCTTTTGCGCCATAAGGGGACAGCATGAGGCTTACGAAGCAGCAGATTCATTGTCTTATTGATGCTACGCGTAGCTGTTTTGGCGATAATGCCGACATTTGGTTGTTTGGATCGCGTGTCGATCATACTAAAAAAGGAGGCGATATTGACCTCTACATTGAAACAGATCTAGAAAAAAACATAGTTGTAGCAAAGCTTGAAATGCGTCGATTAATCTGGCCGATATTTGGAGAGCAAAAAATCGATATTCTCGTAAGAAGCAGAAGTCGAGAGTTTTCGCCTATGCACGAAATCGCTAGATCTACTGGTCAAAAATTAGCCGCTTAAGTTGCTATGTAAGATTAAAGTGTTAAAGAGGGAGGTTAGTATGGCTAGTGAAGTAGGAAGAAATGCACCCATTCAGCCGCTGGGGGATAAGGCTACTGACAAATAGGCAATTTGTAATCAGCTTTCCCATGAGGATACGTCATTATCTTCAAACTCAAGAAATTCTACAAAAAGTCCTTCAGATAGTTGTAGATGAGATTCGGAAAAAGTTTATTGCTTTATGTTCTCATGTTCCAAGCCCAGCAATCGGTGCAGTTAGTTTTATTCAATTTTTCGGTAATAGTCTTAATGTGCATCCTCGTTTTTATCTTTTTGTTGTTAATTAATTTTGTTGATCTTTAACATTTAAAAAAATATACTTTTTTTAGTTTTTTATTTTTTTGGGTAAATGGGTAAATGATATGCTATCATCTTTGTCTGAAATAACAACATCTTTACAAAAAGCTACACTTGAGGATGCACCTGCAGGCGCGCCTGCAAGAAAAGCGACGTCTCTGTCGCGAGTAAGTACTGCTCTACAAGGCCGAAAAGTCCTCCCAATAGCAGAATTTGGCACTCTTGGCGAGGCGCTTGCAGATGGACTTCCTCTCTTTTCCCTTGACCTTGTAGCGCTTGTTGCAGAATATGCATTATACAAAGGTGAGGATTTATGTTTTACAGATGGATTGATTGAAAATAGCGATCGCTTGCGTAAACAACCTGGCAATGGACTGTTCCGTCATTTCTCAGGGCCACTACAGCGACATTGTCAAGAAATGGGCCCCTTCGTAGTAGGCCCTCTTAGTCTTAATTGCTGCTATCAGGATCACAGTACATATTTTTACTCGCATGATTTTAGTAGCAGCGAATTGGAAAAACATATTATCCCACATTTTGTGAATCTTAGAAGCTTACAAATTCGTTGTACCGCTGAGGCTGCACTGCTTTTGCATAAACTGCCGCGGCTTTGTCATCTTGAACTATTAGAAGATCCCATGAATGAGAAAGATTTTGAAATATTTGCAAGGTCATTTCCTGCACTTCGAAGTTTAACGCTACACGGTAGAGCAGCTGAAAATCCAATTGTCACAAAAATGAAAAACATTAACTGTTTTCAATACTTTAATGTGACAGAGCTTTCTCTTGTCAGTCCTGGCTGCGTAGATCCCGATCTCTGTGCAGCATTACAAAAGATGCCAAGGTTAGAAAAACTACATTTTTACATTCCCACTTTTAACTACACAAATTTGGAGAATATTCCTGTAAAAGAGCTCTGTATTGAGTCGTGTTATTTTTGGCAGCAGCTTACATTGCCAAAAACCCTACAAAAAATTATATTTAGACATTGTTTGGGTGTTCTAAAAAAAGGCGACAATTGGACCTGGATTCGTTCGCAATGCGGAGGCGTTAATATAGAATGTTATGAGGGCAGTAGAAAAATGGAAGTCGCAGAGGTCGATGCACATGTGAAAGAATACGCACAACGTTCTTCAAGCCAACAAAATGAAGACACTTGCGTTATCATGTAGCTTCAATTTAAAAAGACTAAAGCATAGTTTTATCTTTACTATTTCTTTTATTTAAAATGAAAGGGGGCCGGGCCCTGCGATTATGTGATTTGTGTGGTAATAGAATCTAATTTGGGAAAAAGCACGGGAACGCTTTCAATGCTCGCAAGTCGCGCACAGCGACGACCTGAACTAATTGCTTTTGTTCAAAAGACATTTACTACATAAGAAATTATTAAATCGCAGGATCGCAGGGCCCGGCCCCTTTCACACAGGGCCCGGCCCCTTTCACAGGATCCGGCCTCTTTCATGAAAAGAACTGACAAAAACTATTGAACAGATAACTAGCTTTAGGTATTATTTCTAATAATAATATTTAAATTTTAAGAACTAAAAATGAGAACTTAATACTATGTCTATGTCAGTCACAGAAGCAACAAAAGGCTTTCAAGCACTTTCAGTATCAGCAGCAGCTGAAAGCGGGCAAGGCGATCTCGCAGGTCATACAGTAAGAGAAGAAAACAAAAGAAATACAGAAACAGCCGTAGTTGCAATTGGCAGACAGACCAGACGCAAAGTAGGACTCACTGTTGTTGGAGAGATTCTTGAAAACGCGCTGTCTTGCTTGTCACGGGATCTAGTAAAAATAGTAGAAGGCTATGTTGTAGGGGCTAAAAAAGATTTTGGACTTACACGACAATTAGGAGTAGAGGAAGACTTTTTAAAGGAAAATAAGCTTTATGATGTAGGCGTACATAGTTGTTCGATTTTTTCAAAAAGCCAAACTGCTTCTGATTTTTTTATTTATGGAGCACACATAAGGCGCCTTAATCTTTTGCTACCTTGTCTAAAAAAAACTGATAGAACAGAAGGACCTGATGGCAGAAGTGAGTGGTCTTTGCAAGCTAGGACGCGTGTTATAACTATAGGCAGGGCAGCTGTTGATTACTTAACTAAAATGACTCCAAACCTTACATCGTTAGATATTCAATGTACGAGTGATTCTGTAACACTTTTATCTCAGTTTAAAAAACTGAAACATTTGGGCGTTGGTTATGATGGATTATCTCATCAAAACAAATTGGCACTGACTGTAAAGCATATGCCTCAGCTGAAAAGTTTAACTGTAGGTCACAGTGACTCTGAAGCAATTGAAAATCTTGACCTCCTTCCTAATCTTAAAAAGCTTACGTTCTGTTCCATTATAATTATTCTAGATAAAAAAAAGGAAAAGTTATCTCAACATAAAAGCCTTACAACGCTCTACCTAAGCGGCCTAGGTAAGCAGTATATGAGGGTCATGGATGCTCCTGAAATTAATTTATTAGCTTTCTTGCCTCCTCAACTTCAAACACTTTGCTTTGACAAGTGTGCTCTAGATTGGAGGCATTTAAAAGATAAAAAATTCTTCACTCCTCCTCAAACGCTTCAAAGAGTTATATTTAAATGCTGCGAAATAGGCGACAGTGAAAAAAGCGCAATCGAAAAAAATCTCAAAGAAAACCATGAAAAGCTTCAGGTAGTATTTACTGAAAAAGGTCGTAAGCGTCGAAATTCCGAAGCTTGCGTGGTAATGTAACTGGAAGGAAAAAATTTTTCCCGTTGATTAATTGCGTGCTTTATTGGGGCTCGTTAGCTGCTAGCCAAAACCTAAATTGGGGTCAGGCCTGACGTCTGAACATTCTTTTCGTTGACCAATCCTTGACCCTCATCTTTTTTTAATACTATTTAAAAAGGCTAAAGCATAGTTTTATCTTTACTATTTCTTTTATTTAAAATGATTTGTTAATATTGCAGTTTGTTTAAAAAATATGCATCCATAAATTAATAGATAGGTGATATATGAGTATTTCTGATGTAACCCCAGCTGTAGAAGAACACAAAGCGCCGGAAAACCTTTCTCCCGGTGTTTTAGAAGGCAACACATTTGGCGGTTATGCTGAGCAGTACAAAAAGGGACGCAAGGGCTATCCTGAAGAGCTCTTTACTTACCTAAAAACACTCTGCAGCAAAAAAGGTCCGGTCCTAGATTTAGGCTGCGGCACAGGGATTGCAACAAGACAGCTTCGCCAAGTATTTTCTAAAGTAAAAGGCTGTGATATCGATCAAAAAATGATCGCTGCAGCAAAATCAGAGGTGTCCCCAAAAATCACCTACAAAGTAGCTTGTGCTCAAAAGCTACCTTTCAAAGACAAGGAATTTCAACTAGAGACTGTGTTTCTCGCTTTCCATTGGATGACAAAAACGAAAGAGGATACGCAAAGATCACTTGAAGAAATCTCTCGCACCCTTAAGCCTGGCGGCTATTTTGTAGTTATCGCCAAAACAAATGCGCAATCGTATCATAATAAGGGCTCCGATATTATGAAAAAGTTCATCAATAAATCAAAGTCTGAGGTTATTGAGCCTAGAGATGATGTAGAGCACTTTAAGAATATTCTGGAAACACATAAGTTTAAAGACGTTTCTGTAAAATCATTTCCAGCTATTGAGACTCGCACGCTCGATGAGGCCCTTGCACAGTATCAGTCTATTAGCAAATGGGATCTGATAGATGAAAAAGACCGTCCTCAAGCACTTGAAGAGATCAGACAGTGCCTTACAAATGTGCTAAGGGAGCAAGCTGAAAAAGGCCAGAGCGCAGATATACTATCACGTAAAATAACTGCACATGCAATCATCGGAAGACTTCCTGAGGCAAAAGAAATTGCAACACGGAGAAACTCGGTCTAGTTTTAAGGAGAGTTATTGGAAAGAATCTTCTCATCCACGATAGACCAAGCGGGAAGGATTTTGATTACGAGCAGGCCTGATCAGTAATCCAACTTCAAAAAAGAGCTTAAGTTGCTGCAAAGTACAGATCGATTGCCTGTCTTATGCATCATTTCTTCAAAGGCCTTCAAGGCAGTCTAATCAAGAGGGAGCGCGTCGCTGCGGTTTCGAGCGAACTCAATAGTAGTTGGCTTTTTTAGCGAAGCACTTCGAGGGCGTTGATGAACTCGAAGGCCAGCTCTTTTAATGGCCTTGTCCTAACCTCATCTTTTGTTAAAAAGCTTGTCCATTCATCAGCCCAAGGCTTGGAGGAGACTGATTCTGATATTGCATCCCACAGCTTATTGATATCAGCGGTTTTAATTGTCGAAAGTCTTTCTGGAGGAAAGTGATAATGCTCATCACATCCCAAAAGCTTTTGGTAGGCACTTAATGTGCCAGTAGTCTCTTTTGTTTTCTGACGTGTCACCGCGAGATAAAAATCGCACTTTTTTACAAACTCTCCAAGCTTCATCAGCATAAGCGCTCTCTTTGCTTGTAAAGTTTCGGGATTTGTTTTGTCTTGATGCACTTTAATAAGATGCTCTGCATGAATTAAGGCAGCACCAATCTCATTCAGACATTTGCTAATAGATTGCGCACTTTTTGCTTTTCCAAGCTCGCTATTCAGCTCTTTAAGCCGATTATACACGCCAGCGTAAACACCACGAGAAAGGCTTCCTGTATGAGATGCTCCAAACTCTGTTTCAGCTCCAAGTCCTGCAAATGTTTGAAGCTTCGATAAAATGCCTGTCGATCTTGCCGTCTCAATGCCCTCAAGTGTTTGGAGATAGCTTCTAAGTTTGGCTGAGATCGTCTCCTTTTGCTTTCTTAAAAACTGCGTAGCCTGTGTTTCAGATGAAAATTCATGCTGCGAAAGGGGAACTTTTAAAGTTCTGGCAATAACAGCATGAAAAGGGGAGAGCTCCTTTAGGGATACTTTGTCAAACTTTTTACCCGCAGCCATTTCATCTCCTCGAGTTTTAACTGCGGCCTTTCCAGCAAAAAGCTTATGAGAGATTTGACTAAGGAGTGTTTGTGCTTCAGAGAGGTTTATATCTCTTGTTTGCAACGTGTGAGAGTGAGATGCGCTCGCTTGTTCTCCAAGTTCACTCTTAGCGTGCTGAATAAGAGTTGTTAGATTATCTGAAAATGCTTGAAGAACTGGATGAGAGCCAGGATCTGCTACTTTTTGGCTTGCCTGTTGAAGCTTCGAGATTAGGCTTGTCATGTTTTTTTCAAATTTCAGATTTTTGTTATATAGCCCCTGGGTTGCAAGTTGGGTAATAAAGGCATTACTTCGAGCAGAGCTTGGATCAAGGCATTCTTTGACCAATTGTTGAAGAAGAGCTTTATTCTTATTCTCAGTTGCTTTTAAAAAGGCAGCGTTAAATTGTTCAAGTTGATCGACAGGACCCTTTGCACCATAAGCTGAAACTTGCATATTAACCCCAATTGTTTCTTATAAACCAATATTAAAATATTTATTATATATTTAAAACATTATTTTAATTTTCAATTCAGGATGCGGCTCTTTTCATCAGGGAGAAGTTTTGTAATGGCATTGAAAAATTGGGGAGGCTTGAGGACAAAATCTGTAAAGATTTGATGTTGCATGGATTAAAGCCATCCCAAATTGTTTTTGCTTTTTTTGTTATCTTCATTATGATGCCGATTGAAATTAATGAAAGGAGTCCTTTTATGCTGACAGCAAAAACTGGTAACTGTTGTACAACACCTTCTTGTACCATCTACGATTGCCCATTTACAGTAGGACATCCTGTTTGGGTGACAGGTTTTGTAGGATCTTTGGTATGCAAAGCAGCTGGTGTAGTCACAGCTCCCTATGCGACAACCGCGGCGGTTTTTTTTGGCGTACTGGGAGCAGTTAGCTGTTATGGACAGTATAGATCGAGACAAAATTATCTCGCCGAAGAAAAGCTAGTTACGAATATCACGGATCAGAATACGGAGATGAAAGGTAACCTTCGCGATGTAAGTGCTAAAACTAGCGCTTTGACAGCAGTTGATCAAACGTGGAAAGAGAAAGCTGAGCAGCTAGAAAAAGACAAAAGTGTCCTCGGGCAAGCAAAAGAATCTCTCCAAAAATTAGTGGACATTCTTCGACAACAAAATGCACAATTAACTGCGAATGCAAGCTCGGCTGCAAAAGGTGCACAAGAAGATGATGCAGAAGTGAGGCAACTTCACGTTGAGACGAGCTCTCTTGGATCAGAGCTTACTCAAGGAGTCGCATCTCAAGCAAAACTAGATGCAGATGTAAGAGGAATTTCTGGAGGTCTTGCTGATGTCAAGGAGCAAACCGGTATGCTACAGCAAGGTATTGCGCAAGTCACAAGTCTTGTGAACGCTTTGCGCAGGCCATCTGCCGGAGGGATTAGAGCAGGACAAGATGCTTTAGCAACTGCTGGAAGCTTAGAAGCATTAACTAAGAGCGCACAACAGCAAGCAGACGGCCTTGTTTAGACATTCTTTAATTTGAGGGTATATTTATGAGCGCAAATTCCGCTGCGGTTTCACTAGAACCATCATCCAATTCTTTCGGCATTTTGAGCTTCCTTTCAGGTGGAAGCTCATCATGGCTGGGAAGAATTTGCATATGGATAGATCCCTGTCTTATGGGATGTGCAACCCTTTTGGCAGTCCTTGGTGTTGCAGCCTCCTTTTTCCAGGTTTTAGTAAGCGGTACAACGCTCTTTGCTGTCATCGGTACTATCACAGCCTACTTTACGCTGAAACTTTTATTTACATCCGAAGACCGTATACTTGATGAAGCAACTCTAAATTTACAAAAGACCGAAGAGGGTTTAAAAACAGAAAATGTGCGCTTGCAAAAAGTGTCAGCGCAGCTTACAAAAGATTTGGCACAGGCTCAGCTTGCCTTAAAAGACTATGAAAGTGCCAATAATAGTTTAAAAGCCTCACTCAGCTCTGTGCAACAAGAACTTACAAAAACATCTGCTTCAGCACAAAGCCTTGCGAGCACTAATAAAGAATTAGCCAGCGCCAACAAAGAGAGAGACAGCCAGATAGCAGTCTTACAAAAGCAATTAGATGAATTAAGTAAACTTGATAAAGATTCAGCTAAACAAAAGAGTGCAATTGCTCAAGAAGTTCAGCAACTTGTACAGCAAAAAGCAAGTTTTGAGCAATCGGCTGAGGCTCTTCGCAAAAGCATAGAACAGCTTGAAAAGCTCGCAACTCAGAAGCAGCAAGAGCTTGAGCAGGCTTCAACAAAGCTTCAGCAAGCAACTCAAGCTGCAAAGGCTGAAGAGCAGCGCTTGACAGACAGCATCACAGCAAAATTGAATGAGCTAAAAAGTCTTACACAACAAATAAAGGACAAACAAGCAGCGCTTTCCTCACTGCACTAATCCTTTTACATTTAATTGCTGAAGTTTTGGAAAAGCCTTCCTAAAAGCTTCAAGGAGCTCTTTACTCATCTTGCAATTTTCAAGAGATAAAGATTCTAGATTTGTAAATCTTTTTAAAAATTCTAATGACTCAGCTCCTAGCGGTATTCCGTGTAAATCTAAAACAGTAATTGAGGGGATAGCTCCAATTAATAACCTAAACAACTCTGGAGGCAGGTTTTGTTCAAGTTGTCTAAAATCAGGAAACTGTCTCAAGAGGTAACTAACAGTTCGATTTTGACCTCTGAGGTCTAGCTTGCGGTGAATTGTTGGGTTAAAGTGTGCAGGATCATCTAAAAATGTTCGTATTTCTTTTTCTTGATGTCTTTCTTTTAGTAGGAACAGTTGATCAGGCAGAGCTTCAAGCTTCGCACAGCCTCGTACATCAATCTTACGAATAGAAGCACTTCGGCTAAGAAGCAGTTGGACGCTATCTATTGAGACATTATCACAGCTCATAAGACTTAAGTTTGTCAGCGATTTTGCCTTGTCGTACTCCACGACTTGTCTATCACCTATTGGCGAATTATTGAGACTTAAAGCTTGAACTTGCAAACGCTCGGGATTTACTTGGTGGTCTTTTGGACCTCCAATACGAAGTTTTTTTAAACCTTTTAAAGAAAAGATAGCGTCGAGTCCTTTAGCTGAAAAATCGGAGCAGTCAGATACATCAAGCTCGCTTAGATCTCTGCAATGAGTAAGCCTGACTAAAAAGTCATCATTAATTGGGTTATTTGACGCAACAAGCACATCAAGATCTTTAAAACGATCAACTGCAATATAATTAACTTGTGCTCCACAGTCTGACATGTATAGATTTCTAAGAGTTGTCAAAACATTAATACATCTCACACCTGCCTCTGATAAGGGAGTATTTGATATGTTTAACACTTCAAGTTTAAACTGATGTATCGCTACATTAAAAACTGTTTGTAAACAACCCGAAAAGTTCAATTGTGTAAAACCTTGCATAGTTTTAAGTATGTCGATAGCGCTATCTTGAAACCTTTGGCCCGACGCGTTGAGACTTTCTAAGCGTTTGCAATATTTTTTTAAAAAAGAGATCGTTTTTTCGCTGATGCTTGGTTCATGGAGCCATGGTAGGTTAAAATGCTTCATGCGTTCTAATTTCCTTAGAGCGCGTTGGGCAAGATTATCATCAAACCTTTGAACTCTTCCAAGAGAATATTCGGCAAGTTTGATAAGATCATAGATGTCTTGTGAGTTATCAAATGTACAGTCCTTGAATTTGCGCATATTATAATGACGCATTTGTTCCTGTGGAATAGCATCAAACGGCGGTGTATCAATAGCTAGTCCTTCAGACTCATCTGCTAGGGAAGCAGAAGAGGACTGAATCGCGGCATCTTTACTTAATGCACCCGTCGAAGTAGGGGTTGCAATTGCTAGTTTCTGCATATCATCTGTTAAAACTGTAACTTGCGATGTGGAGGCAGCTTGAGTACCAGATGCTGAAGCGGTACTCGAAGAGCGATCAACGCTTAAGTCATCAGAAAAAAGATCAGAATGTTGAGTAAAATGAAACTTGACTGCGCTTGCAGCTAATTGCATATAATACCTATATTTTTATTTCTAATATTTTATAAAGTAATTTAAATTCGGCAAGGTGCATTATAAATGCTTATTTGTCTTGTATTGTTTTTAATTAAACATTTTTAGATAAATATAATAAAACATTAAATTTATATCAACGACAATATATAGGTAAAAATAATTTGAAAAATAGTTTACAATTATTAAAATTATTTATATGATAAAAATAGGTTATGAAGGAGGGTGAGGTTATGTCAGAAGGGAGTTTACACGCGCGTCCAGATTTTACTTCTACTGCTAGAGCTGATCTTGCAAATATTAACAGTCTTGATTGGAAAGAAAGTGATGGTTTTCAAACTTCTAAAGTGCCTCCTAAGGCATTGGAATCTATAAAACGCGTGTTTGGAAAAAACATTGAGCAGTATGTTGATTATAATGAGGATGGTGAAAAAAATCTTTGGGTTTCGATAAAGAACGAAACCTTTACACAAAAACTTGATGAACTAGGCTCGGAAAGGTCTTCAAAAGCTAACACTTTGTCTACCAAAAATGCCGTAGAAGGGGTGACAGGTCGCAGCGGTACTAGGCCTCCCGCAGACAAGCTGGCTCAATGGAAAAATAAGGCGCGTAATAAGAAAGAAGAATAATTTCTAACATTGGTCAAAGTCATAAAAAAAGCGGTAGACCCTAATCTGGCCTGAATCTAAAAAAACAATCGAGTTCACTTAAAGTTTTGGATGAGGCTTTGCTTTTGGGCTCGGCTCATTTTCTTTATTTCAATCTCGCGCTTTGTAGCTAGTGATCTGTTGGGATAGACTTCTTGAAATACAATGCGCTCAGGTTTTGAAATATGAAAAAACTTGGCGCCCTGCTTGCCTTTCGTATGATCAGCGAAGCGACGCTCTACATCTGTAGTGATGCCAGTATAAAGCTTTCCAGAAGCTGTTTGAATTATATACACGATCCATTTTGCTGTTGTCAAAGTCACGCATCAATTCCAATTTTTTGATGACTATATAGGCAGCTGCAAGATTTTGCAAAGCTGTTAGATCAATTTTATTGATCTTCCTCCGGGCCTCCTGGTCTCACAAAAAATTTTTAAAAATGAGCATGTTTACTAAATTTTCTTTTTATAAAAAATTCGATAAAGCGATTATGATGGAGGCAACAAAAAGGCTGAAGCACACATGGAAAAAAAGGCATATACTGTAGAAGAATCTTCAGCATTTACTCAAGTTTTCGAAATCGAACCTACTGGAAAAGGAGAGCTTGATGGCCTCAGCTTTGCTGTCAAAGATCTCATCGATGTAAAAGGCTTTAAAACCACTTGTGGCAATCCCTCATGGGCAGAAACTGCTCCAAAATGTTTCGTGAACGCTGTATGCGTTGATCAACTACTTTCTTGTGGTGCAAAATGTGTTGGCAAGGCTCTTACCGACGAGCTTGCCTTTAGTTTGGGTGGAGAAAACTATTTTTATGGCACGCCGCTTAATCCAAAAGCGCCAAAGCATGTTCCTGGAGGCTCTTCATGCGGATCTGCCTCAGCCGTTGCCTGCGGGCTTGCTGATTTTGCTTTGGCAACTGATACAGGCGGCTCAATAAGAATCCCTGCAAATAATTGCGGCGTTTATGGCATGAGGCCGACTAGCGGCAGAGTTTCTGTGGCTGGCGTTCAGCCTCTCGCTCCAACTTTCGATACTGTGGGAATCGTTTCCCAAACTTTAGATGTGCTGAAAAAAGCAAGCTCTTGTCTTTTGGGTGTCTTGCCAGTTGAAAGAGAGCTTGGATCCATCTACATTATTGATGAGCACAAAAAAGTATTAGACGAGGAAGTTTTTAACTGGTTTTCTCAATATGAAGAAAAGCTTTTAAAGGCCTTTCCAAATAGGGTCAAAAAGATTGGTCTGAAAGATATTGAAAATGATGAAGAGTTTCTAAATTTTGAGAATTGGCTCAGCTGCCAATCAGTACTTCTCAGAGCAGAAATCTGGAGCATACTTGGGACTTGGGTTGAAAGTGCAAAGCCGCAACTTGGCCCGCGAACAAAGGTCAATTTTGAGCTATCTAAAAATCTCGACCGTTCTGAGATCAATCAAGCTGTAAGGAGAAGAGAGCGCATTTTTAATGCTATAAATTCATTTTTGTTGCCTAATGATCTCATTATTATGCCAACTGCACCAAGTCTTGCACCGCTAAAAGGAAGTCTTCCTTTAAATCGTCATGAGGATCCCTACTACAAAAAAACGAAATTTCTCATGTCACTTGCAAGCCTAGCGCGCCTGCCGCAGATTTCCTGCCCAATAGGTTCAATTGATTCAATACCTCACGGTCTATCTCTTATCGGCCGAACTCAAGAGGATGCTTTTCTCCTAGGAAAAGTCAACGAAATCATGAGGCGGTTATAACCTAATTTAGCTCTATTTCTTTTGGAGTTTTCTCTTTATGATGCATAAAAGTCTGAAATTTTTTGACTTTTATGCACTTTTATTAGAAATTGAAACATTTAAGTCCAAAAAAATTGGACTTTTGTGTATCGTAAAGAAAAAGGCATTTTATGTTAAGAGAACTTTTAAAATTTGAGACCCCTTATATCGAAATGCAAACTTTGCGTGTATGGCTCGAGGGGTATCAAAATCCGAAGGATTACGTTTCGAGGCTTGTGAAAAATGGAGAACTTGTACGGCTAAAAAATGGATTTTTCATCATAGCTGATCGGATCAAAGATAAGCCTATCCCTTTTGAGCAGATTGCAAATCTACTTTATGGTCCTTCGTATATCAGCCTCGAATATGCTCTTTCTTACTATGGGATGATTCCCGAAAGAGCATATGTGAAAACTTCAATAACCACTAATCGAACCAAGCATTTTCATACTCCTATTGGCACTTTCAGTTACCATTCTCTCTCTTTAGAACGCTATTACGTTGGAGTTCATCACAAAGAAAACGAACTTGGAGGATTTTATATGGCAACTCCTGAAAAGGCACTCGCTGATCATGTTTTCCAATTATGCCAGGGTCTTAATCGAGATGAGCTTCTTATAGACCTTACCGAATCAAAAAGAATGGAAATGACGACGCTAAAGTCACTCGACAAAGCATTGATGCAGCAAATCTCTTCCGCTTATCGTTCAAAAATTGTCAAAACTCTCGCAGAGGTAATTATAAGCCTATGAATACGAACATTAAAGATCTCTTACAAAACTATAAAAATATTCAGGTATCAGAAACCGAAAAAATGCGCGAGATTTTGCAGCAAGGAGCTCTCTTAGGTCTTTTTAGAGCCAATTTTTTTTCACATGCAGCCTTTTATGGAGGAACAGCTCTTCGAATTTTATATGGAATGGATCGATTTAGCGAAGATTTAGATTTTTCCCTTCTTAAACCAAATGCAGATTTTGATTTTACACCTTTTCTGAATAGTTTAGAAAAGGAGATGCAGAGTATGGGTTTTCAGGTAACGATAGCTGAAAAAGAAAAAAATGAATTTACAGGTGTCCTTTCTGCCTTTCTCAAGACCAATACACTTGATCTTCTCCTTACGATTCAACCCAGGGATTATCGTGGAAAGGTACATCCTGAACAATTGCTGAAGATTAAGATTGAAGTAGATGTAGACCCGCCGGTTGGTTTCCGCCCGGTAACAGTTGTTGTTCATGAACCACTACCATTTCCGGTGCTTACGTACCATCAGAGCGATCTTTTTGCAGGAAAATTGCACGCCTGCTTGTATAGAGCCTGGAAAAATCGCATTAAAGGAAGAGATTGGTTTGATTTTGTTTGGTTCATCCAAAAAAACATTCCATTAAATTTTGATCATTTCAAGAGGCTTGCAAAGCACATTGGTGATCGAGAATTTTTAACAAAAGAAGATCTTTTTACTGAACTCAGCCAAAAAATTACATCTATAAATTGGGAACTTGCGAAGAAAGATGTAGAGCGATTCATCCCTGACCCGAGAACTGTTGCTTTATGGTCTTCTGAGTTGTTTTTAGGCCTGATTAAACACATTAAAATCGAAGCTTAAAAAGTCTTAGGATTGGGGTCAGACTGACTTCAATGTTGACCCCAATTTGACTTAAATTTTATTTACATTTGATTTTCTTGACGTCCAGAAATGTGTTGTTTTTAGCTTGGTTTGGGGTTGTTACGGTTAAGAGCGTTGGCGCACACCCAGCTTGAGTGCAGCCGCATTGAGAGCAAGCATTGCATGTAATTGTACGCTCAGCTCCCGGCTGTTTTAAAATGGCAATGTCGTTACATTTCGAGACGATATGGGCCCAAACAGAATCGATATGATCCCAGGTGTCAAAGCCAACTTGACAATTTTCTGCGATGCAGTTCAGATAGAGAACGTTTGTAGCAGGTACTAGAAATAATGGTCTTGGATCGGGCGCCCAGCCAAATCCTACGCCAAATCCGAGAAATGGCTCGTACTTGCCGTGAGCGTCGACTACTTTGACATTTTCCGCTTTGCACCTTACGAACTTAACATCATTAGCATCAGCCACACTAAAGCCTGCTGCCTGTAAGTCTTGCGGATTAATAGCCTTAATATTTTTAACGTGGCAATCGGTTACGAGTACCTGGCTTGCGTAAACTTCTATTCCCGTTGCTTTGGCGCCCGTTTTAGCAGCTCCTTTGCCATCCAACACATTCTTGACCTTGCAATTCTTGACGAGGCAACTACTGCAAATAAAAAGACTAAGTCCATGAGCATCGTCGCAGCATCCTGTAACATTGGAAATATCGCAGTCTTCAATCTTGATAGTAGTCGACAAGAATGGGAAGATGCCGATTGATGTATGTCCCGAGGTGTTGTTATTATTGATGAATTTGGTTGTAATACCATCTATTTTGCATGATTGAACAACACAGTCTATGCAAGAGGTATGAGCGATGCCTGAGCAAACTCCATCACGATTGGTAAGATTTTTGGTCTGACATTCGATGGCTTTAGCCGGAGTTGAGCTCGTAAATTGAATACCAGAGGCAGAGGCTGTTTCAACATTTATATTTTTGACAACGCATTTGAGAGCTAGGGCATTTTGACAACCCGTCACAAAAATTCCTGCGGCTGCTGTTAAATTGACCGTGTCGTTCACATTTAGCCCATCTACTGTGACCTCTTTTATAGTAACATTATTGCATTTGTTACATTGAATGCCATTAAGTCCCATATCGCGTACTTGTCCATTTTTGATTTCTAGGTCAGTAGTTGATTGGCCTAAAATCCCTATGGTCTTAAAGGTAGTAGGAATCGATTTCAGAGTATGGCCCTGCATGTCGAGAATCACATCATTTGCAGTAATAGTAATAGCGGCGCCTGCTGCAGTTGGACTCCAGGTAATGTTATTTTCAAAAACATATGTCCCAGGCTGATTGAGAACGATGCCACTTGAGGGAATGTTTTGGATGACTTGTGCTGCAAAAACATGTGCGCTCGTCCAGAAAGTCAATAAGACAATCCAAAAGAGAGCCGCTTGTACTTTTTTCATTTTAAATACCTTCTGTTAATTTTTTAAGCGTTGTGGCTTGAGCTCGTAAAAAGCGCCAAGTCTTCCAGGATAAAACATATTGCCGAAATAATAGGGCTGTACCATGCTTCCATCGGTAATGGCAGGAAGTAAGGGGGAGCGAGCAAGTTCTGCTCCAGTTGCTGCATCTCTCCAGACTACAAAGTCATTAGTATTATCGCCGGGAATTTGACTTACTGGAATATCTGTTCCTACAATAGCCCGTTTTTGTTTAGATCCTATGATAGCAATAGATTCAGTCGTCGTCTGGGAGGCCTTCCATAAAGTTGTAAATCCATGAGGTCCCAATTTGAGTGCTGCAATTTCGCCTGGCAAGGCATCCATTGCATAAATAATATTGCTTTCAGGATCAATAGAAACAGGGGATGGCATCCAGCTGACTGCTGGCTCGCCACCCGGTGCTGCGAATGAAAAGGCTGCAGCCACAAGCGGGGGAATAGGATCGCCTAAAAATGGCTGGATAGAAAACGTTCGCAAGGCGTCGCTTTGGCTGACCGCCACGACACTTAAAGCTTGAGCTGCAGGTGTCGCATTTGTCTGACCTACAACCCAATCATCAAAGACAACAAGTGTGCTTCCAGTTGTTTGTCCGGGCAGAATGAGTGTGCCAGGATTCCATGAGTCATCGAAACAAAGAGCGCCCTGTTTGTTTACGAGGTAGCGTATGTAGGTGTCGTTCGAAATCAGATAGGCGTAACTTTTTTCCTTATGTTTGCCAATTGTAACGCGTCCAAAAATGGTTGTTGGCAAGGTTACTTGGTCTAAAACCTTCATCTTATCTGGATCAACTGAGACTAAAATAGATGGCGGAACATCTGTAGGATCAGGGCAGTCGACAATTGCGTCTGGGCCTTGAAGCGTGCAGCCTGCCTGACGGTAGATCGACTTCATTACTAGGACGCCATCAGCTGTTGCATCAAATCCATTATAGACAGTGTTTTCAAAAAGAGCGCCTCCTGTCGGAAGTGTGAGGGTTGCAATGACGCGGCCAGTATCGGGATCGAGTTTACTTAAACGGTATCCATAGATGACATAGAGATGTCCCTTATGCAGTATGCCCATAACGCCCGGATAGTCCCACTCATTAACAATGTTAATGTCGGCCAATTGGTGATACCATATTGGCTTTAAAGTTTTGGGATTGATTTTTGCAACAAAGGCACCAATTGATCCTGGAACGTTGCCGTAGCCGCCGCCATAGACAAATATCTCTTTATGGTTGAGATAGGTTATGTTGTAGACTGATGGATAGGTAAAGGGAGCTAGGTTTGCAGTCACTGTATTTGGCTTACTGAATGATCCGCCAAATTTGGCTTTATCAAATAGGTGAGTGCGGCCTGAGTTATAGTGTTCAAAGGCGTCTATTGAAGGATACCAAGGACGATTCTTCTCATTTTTTGCTGTTAGCGAATTCGGAAAGAGGAGAGACATCATTGTCAGATATACCGCAAGGGAAGACGCAATCTTTTGTTTAAGTCCCATAATCACCTTTATTTAAATACATCTAAAAGCTTGAGAAACTCATGCTAGAGAGCCTCTCCAGATCTGTACCTATAAAATCTATTTTTTAGCAAATATTAATTTTAAAAAAACATTGCATAATTCAGGGTTTCATCATATATCGAAAAAAAAGTCTTTCATACCTTTAGGAGGTGTTCCATGACAGGATCTTCAGATTTTCAGCTTACAAAAATTAAGCTCAATAACGGCCGCCAAGCAATACCTGCACTTGGCTGCGGCACACTCATTCCTGACCCGAACGAAACAAGAGAGGCGACTAAAGATGCGATCGTAGCCGGCTTTCGGCACTTTGATTGCGCAGAAAGATACCGAAATGAGGGTGCAGTTGGCGAAGGATTCAAATTAGGGATGCGTGAGGCAGGGATAAAGCGAGAAGATCTTTTCATCACGACAAAGCTCTGGAACACGAACCATCGGCCCGAACGTGTAAAACCAGCCTTTGAGGCCAGCATGAAAAGACTTGGAGTTGATTATATAGATCTCTACATCATTCACACTCCGTTTGCATTTCAACCAGGAGATGAGCAGGATCCTCGCGATCAGAACGGCAATGTCATCTATGACAAGGGAATAACTCTTCTCGACACTTGGAGAGCGATGGAGAGCCTTGTAGACAGCGGCAAATGCGGGGCAATTGGACTTGCTGATGTTGGCTTAAAAGAGCTTGTACCTGTCTACGATGGTGCACGGATCAAGCCAGCTTCTGTCCAGGTTGAATCACATCCATATCTACCTGAAGAGGAGCTTTTAAAATACTGCAAAGAGAGGGGCATTGTGCTAATGGCGTTTGCACCGCTCGGTCATGGAATGCGCCCAGGACTGATCGAAGATCCAGTCATTGTGAATATTGCCGCACGTGTTAAAAAAACGCCTGCGCAGGTGCTCTTAGCATGGGCAGTTCAGCGCGGCACAGCTCTTCTTACAACCCCCAAAAGTGCCGCTCGTGCTAAAGAGAATTTTGATATCGCAGCGCTTCCAGAAGATGCCTTTAATGAAATCAGCCGCATACAGACTCGGCAGAGGCTTAATGAAGTGGTAAAGACTGGCGTTCCAGGTTTCATCGCAAGAGGTAGTTGAATAAGAATTATCAACAATTACTCAACGACTTTAGCGTGAGCTCGCAAAAACGCTCTCTCCCTCCGGAGAGAGCGTTTTTTTATTATGAAATCCTATACGCTATAGAGATAATGTCTAAACTCCAGGCTTCGGATTTGACTAATCCGATGTTTTAAAGCAAAATTCTTACCTTTGGTTATGTTTTTACGAGAATAAGTTTTTAATTATATTGTAAATAATTTATTTTAATTTTAATTATTTTAGTGTTAGTATGTAAGTAAGGGTAAATAAGGAAAATTGCTAAGAAACTAGCAATCTAAAAAATGTAACTAACTCATAATGAGGGTCTTACCATGGGTGGTCGACTTGATGCTTATCTTAATTCTCCAGCTGGAGGCGAGCCAACTGGCTCTTTTGGAGGTGTCGAGCACGGTTCAGCAGGAGCCGCTCCATCGAGAATGACTTATCAAGCACACCCGCATGAACCAATTAATTGTGAAAAGTTTACAGCCCCTTGGTACCCTCCGAAGGATTTTGCAGATAAGTTCAAACTATTGGATGGGGCTCTACAGGTGGCACCAAAAGAAAAAGAAGCTTGTGCCTGTTCTCAGGCTTATAGAGACAGCTGTGTCCAAAGTGTCTGCAGTTGCTGTCATCAATTCGAGGCAGGAGGGGCTACTGGCGGCGAAGCTCCGATCCCATATTATCATTGTGCGAGCACAGGAGGCGGCGGACTTGCGTATGTCGGTGGTGTTGTTGTCGATGTGCTTGCGACTAGCGTTTCGACTCCTTCTGCAGATGAACCTTCTAGAGATTATGGAAAAGAGCATCGAAAACTTGACGAACAATTTCGAGGCAATAAGTTTGAGTTAGATCGTGAGGTTGCAGCAGGGTCTCTTCCAAAGGCGCAACTTGAAGAGAGAAGAAAAAAATTAGAAGGTCTTTTTGTCAAAACAGCAATAGAACAGTTGAGCGCTATGGAGAATGACGCTGATTTTCCTAAAGATCTGAAACGAGTGCTTGTAGGTCAGTATCAGAATCTTATGAAAGCTGCGCTGCAGTATTTTGACGATGTAAAGGGACAAATTGCCGCAAAGCCAGAATCCCCACAGCATCGTGAAAGACCAACGCCTGGACCAAGATTACAAGCTACGCCTTTGCAAGCTACGCCTTTGCAAGCAGTACCTTTAACTACAAGGCATATTCATGCACCCAGTACTTCTCCTTCACTTCAAATGCTAAGTGAGCAATTTAATCAAATGGAGAAGCTCTCCAGTCGTCTTGACCAAGCTCAATCACATGTTGATTTAGATAAAATTGAGAAAGAAAGAAGCAAGCTCAAAGCTGAGATCTTAACCACATTAAAATATCTAGTACCACTCATGAAGGAAATGGGCCATAACATGATGCCTGACGAGCAAGAAGAGCTTGCTTCAGGCATTAAGAGGGCAACGGAAGATGCTTTTAGACAAAATCAGGCTATTATTAAAAGAATGGAAGAATTAAGACACACGCTGCCAGAAGCCCTCGCAGACTCAATGTAAACACTTAACATAATTTAACTTGTTGGGAGGCTTATATAATATGTGTTTTGAAGGCATCTTTTTCAACTAGCGCCAGCTAAACTCATCAGTGTCCCCGACGACTTCATGAAGCCTTTAGCTTAATTATCATTTCTTCTGAGCACTGCTTAGAAGGAAGCTCTGCGCATTTTGAATTTTTTTGTCGATCTGTTCTTGTTCAAAACTTGAACAGGATTGTAGATTTATATTTATTCCATACTTATAATTACTGCCTAACTTTTTAATTTTAGTGGGCAATGATTGTTCTGATTGATTCTAGTAATGTAAATTATTATAGAAATATTTCAAAAGAAATAAGTAAAGCACAAAGCGAACAAAATAATGACGCAAATCCTATTTATTTAGATTTTCAGAGAAAAGGCGTTTTAGTAGGAAAAGTTAAAGAAAATGAGTGGCGTGTTTCTGATCTTTCAAAGTTTTATAATGGGGTTGAAAAACAGCTTGATAAGGCTCAGCAAAAGCTAGATCAACCTGAAGCAACCTCAAATACATATAATTTACGTTCGAAAAAAAACTGCCAGAAGGCAGAGCTTCCCATTTCTGATCTCGCGGGTATGCTTGAAGCCTTTCAAAAAATTGAAAAAGTAGCCAATGACTTGAGCGAAAAATCAGCTCAGCTTTTTCCAAATAAAAACAGCACGAAAAATAAAAAAATCCAGAAAGATGTTCACGAATTTGTCGCTAAAATCAGAATGAGTGCTTGTAGAATTCTACAAAATGGTGATGAGAACATAAACGTTTCAGAACTTGTAGAAAAAGAGGGCTCCTTTCTGAATGCAGCCATCTCACTAAATAAAAGAGATCTAATTTTTAAGCTCATCGAAAGCGAAACTAACCTTGACTCTTATAACTCTCAAGGGAAAACAGCTCTCACTATTGCTTGTAAAAAAGGTGATTGTGAATTAGTCAACGCTTTAATTGCCAAAGGCGCTGACGTAAACAAGAAAGAGATCGATGGCACAGCTCCTCTCCATTTTGCCATTTCGTCTCGTAAAAAAGCGATTGTTGACCTGCTTTTGACACAGGGAGCTCAAGTTGACATTGAAAATTGTTTCGGGACAACGCCTCTTATTTTTGCCTGTCAATATGGACAATTAGAAATGGCTCAAGCCCTATTAGCTCGAAGTGCAGAAATCAATAAAAGAGACAAAAATGATTGGACAGCTCTTCATATCGCCTATTTGAATAGCCACTTCCACATTATCAATTGGCTTTTAGAACAGGGCGCTCAAGCTGACATAGAGGGTCCTGAAGGAGAGACACTTTTAATCCAAGCTTGTAAGGAAGATCGTGTAGAAGTAGCCCAAGCTCTTGTTGCCAAAGGAGCAGATAAAAACCAAAGAGACAAATCAGGCATGTCTGTTCTTATGCGTGCCTGTTCAAAAAATCAACTCACACTTGTAGATTGCCTTTTAGCTCACGATGCCCAAGTGGATATTGAACACTCTTCCGGAAGCACATCATTTGTCTTAGCGTGTCAGAAGGAATACTTTGAGATAGCTCAAGCTCTTTTAACCAAAGGCGCTGATAAAAACAAAAGAAACAAACATGGAGAAACGGCACTTTTTAGTGCCTCATCTAACGGCAGATTGAACGCTGTTAAATGGCTTTTGGAACTAGGCGTTGAGGTTGACAGAGAAGATTCAAAGGGAAATACGCCTTTAATCTTAGCATGTAAGAATAGGCACTTCGAGATAGCTCAAGCCCTTTTAGCAAAACATGCTGATGTAAATAAGAAAAACGAAAATGGCATCACGGCACTTCATTGGGCATGTTGTAATGGCACGCTTGACATTGTGCAAGATCTTTTGGCGCATGGCGCTTTTGTTGACTCAGAAAATGAAAATGACTCAACGCCTCTCATCATAGCTTGTCAGGCAGGTCACTTGGAAGTTGCTAAGGTTCTTTTGGCTCGTGGTGCCTCTATAAATAAGATTGATAAAAATGAATGGAGTCCTCTTTTTATTGCCTGTAAGAATGGTCATCTCAATGTGCTTAAGTTGCTGCTAGAAGAAAAAGCTCAGGTCGATCTTGAAGATAAAGATGGTGTTACACCCTTTGTGTTTGCCTGTATAGAGGGTAATTTAGAAATAGCAAAAGCCCTTTTTGCCAAAGGTGCGAACATAAATAAGCTGACCAACTATGGAGAAAGTCCACTTTTTATCGCCTGTCATGAAAATTATCACAACTTAAGAGATTGGCTTTTAGAGCAGGGAGCTGAAGTTGATATAAAGACTCTTAAAGGAACAACCCCCTTGATTTACGCCTGTGAAAAAGGCCTCTTAGATTCGGCTCGAGCCCTTTTAGCAAAAGGTGCGAGCATGAGCCACAATGATCAGGATCAATGGTCCGCACTACTCGCTGCATGCGATAAAGGACATAAGAGTATTGTTGATTTGCTTTTAGACAATAATGCTCAAGTTGACATTGAAAATCCAACAGGTAGGACACCCTTAATTGCTGCCTGTGATTCGGGTTGGTTAGATGTTGCTAAAGCTCTTTTAGCAAAAGGTGCTAATATCAATAAAAAATCTAAAGTTGGCTCATCACCTTTGCTTGGAGCAAGTGTTTGGGGTCACTTGGAGCTCGTAGAGGAGCTTTTAAAACATAGGCCAAACATTGATAATGAAGATATTGATGGATTTACGCCCTTCATCTTTGCCTGTTCTCAAGGCCATTTGGATATAGCTAAAGCTCTTTTTGCAAATGGCGCTGATATTAACAAAAAAAACAAAGCAGGGGAGTCTGCTCTCATGCGTGCCTGTAAGAAGGAGCGCCGAATTATCATAGATTGGCTTTTGGAAAATGGGGCACAGATTGACTCTGAAAACAAGGTAGGAAAAACTCCATTTATTCTTTCTTTTGAAGATGGCCGCCTAGAAATAGCCCAAGCGCTTTTAGCAAAAGGCGCAGATATAAATAAGAAAGACAAAACTGGAAAAACCCGTCTTCACATCGCTTCGAAAAACGGCAAACTGAACGAAGTAAATTGGCTTTTAGAACATGGCTCAGAGGTTGACTCAGAAGAAACTGATGGAACAACGCCTTTGGCGCTCGCGTGTCAAGAGGGTCACTTAGAGATCGTAAAAGCTCTTTTAGCAAAAGGTGCCATGATCAACAAGCAAGACAAAAAAGGTGTAGCTTCCCTTCATCGTTCAAGCGCTAAAGGTCACCTCAACATAGTAGAGGAACTTTTAAAACGAGGAGTACTTGTTGACATTAGAAACTCACACGACACAACACCCTTGATCTTGGCGTGCATGAACGGCTACTTAGAAATTGCCCAAGCTCTTGTAGCCAAAGGCGCCTATGTAAATAAAGAAGACAAAGAACATTGGACTCCTCTTGTCATTGCTATAGAGAAGCAAAAGCTGAACATCGTTAGCTGGCTTTTAGAACAAAACGCTCAAATTGACTTTGAAGATGATCAAGGCACAACTTCCTTAATCTTAGCCTGTCAGAAGGGCAACTTAGAAATCGTTCGAGCTCTTTTAGCAAAAGGTGCTGACGTTAACAAAAAGAACCGTAATGGGTATTCTGCAATATTTTTGTCTTTACAATATGGCTTTCCCACTATTGTCGAAGAAATTTTCTCACAGAATATAAATGAGAGCCAGCTTTTCACTTTTATAAAAGGAACAACATGCCTCCACTGGCTTTTTGCAAATCCAGCTTTATTAAAACCAAAAACGCTTGCTGCCCTCTTTTTAAAGTTATCTCAAAATTTTGATGTGGCCTGTAAAGACAACTCCAATAACACACCTTTTAAGTACTTCCTTAGAATTCAATATGTGGAGCCCATGCGCTGTGCTGCTGAGGTCATAAAAGAACATTTTTCAGATTTTGAAGATATTGAAAACATAGTTAATTTTTTTGGGCTAAATGGTTTTCTGGATTATTTTACAGAGCACCCTGAGGAGCTTATTAAAAAGAGAAAGCATGCCTCTGCAAATCCTTTTGCCTTTGCATTCTTGTTTGATGATAGAGCGCTTGCATCAGCGCTTGCATCTAAAATGTCAAGAAATGAGTTTCAAGCATGTGCCCTAGAGCTTGAAAAAAGCTACCCGAAGAGTCAAGCTTTTGAATTTATGTTCAATATTGAATATTCCATAAATTTTGAGCATCTTACAAAAGGGATTTTTACAACTAAGATTGCTCCAAAGCCTGAGACAAGCTCCCCAGATGATTTTTTAAAACTTTTTGAGCAGGTGAACTTTTCAAAGCCAAATGAGCCGCTCTATTTTGATCCGACAAAACTTGGCTTGGGCAAAGAAAAAACTGCTGCTGATTTAAGAAAGATTTTAGAAGATTTTGTCACGAAAATCAAAGCGCGCAAAGGTATTCCTGGAGATCATCAAGAGGGAACTCTTCTTCATCAAGAGTTTTACGAAACGCTAGAGAATGGCGTCTCAGGCATTGCTCATCATCTTCTTAAACAAGATGACAACAATGAGATCAAGCTTGTGAAAGCTAAAACAGTTATCGAATTTCTAAAAGACGTTCTCTACTGTGGTCCCAAGGTTCGTGCAACGTGCGTTCGTCAGTACAACAAAATTGTGAGAAACTATGCTCACACTTTTGACAATCTTCTTTTTGCCTCTCTGACAGATTACCGCACGCTTATCACAGATGCTGTCACACCAAATAGCCGACAAAGCGCGCATGACTATCTTTCAGTTGTAAAACATCTTGGAAAGGATTTTGGCCTAGCTGAAGCTGAAGATCTTGAGAATTTTGACGATCTCTTTAGACAAAATGGAGCTGGCATAAATACTGAGCAAGTCAAAAATGCCTTTTTTGAAATCTACACTGCCTACAACATCCTAAAACAAACATCTCTCGAAATCAAAGAAAGCCACGAATTTCGCGAACAGTACGCCACCTGGTGGCAGGAGCGCGCTCCAAACAACTGGCAGGGCGATTTACTAGACGTTATTGCAGAAGTCAAAAATCTACAGAAAAACAACACCCCTTTACCTGATATTCAAGCCTACTTAAGCAGTAAGGATATTGTAGTAGAAAAAGACGACCAGCCTGAAGATGTGCTTGAAACCTTGCGCCGCCAAAATTTTGTCTTACAAGAAGTCTATGAGAACATAGCCAACAACAGCTTCAACAGAAGATACATCATTCAAAGTCTCGAAAAGCTCAACGTAGTAAAACCTGCCATTCTTTTTGCAGATTATTCAGATCTATTACACTCCAGTTGAAAAATTTCAATTCTTCAACTGAGGTGTAAGTTAAGAATTTGAGAGTTCCTTAATTTCTTGAACGGAGATTATAGCTGCCGTTTCCTCGAACCTGAACTGTTTTACAGAAGGTATGTACGACAGCAATTTCACCAGGCTGTTTCGTTCGTCGATCATACTTATAGAGAGCATCTGGATATCCCTTTCTCCAGTAGATGGCATAACCATTAAAGCGGGCAAATTTACTGATATCAGCTTTTGAGACTTTGCAGTAGCGCTTGAGATTCAAACAATCCGAAGAGATGCCATTTATATGCGGGCGTATTCCATGCTTCATAAAATCGCTATAGTGCCAGAATTCAGCTTGTACACTTTTTCGAATAGTTTCTTCTTGCGTGCCTAAACTGGCAAAACCATGAGATACAAGTTTTCGTACTACCAGATTTGCGACTCGCTGCATTTCTAGCGTAATCCCATCGGGGACATTCACTCCTGCCGGATTTGCAGGATGTTGAATATGAAGCTGATTTCCAATGTGAGCACCTACTGCTGCCATAAGATTCTCCTTAATTAATTTTTATTAGCTTTACTTGCTATTGACTTCCGTTACATAAAAAGGATAAAAAATGAAAAATTAACAAACAACAACAAAATTCCTCAGAAAATTTAATGAACAGTTCTATATAGTAAGAATTTCCCTGTTCATGTCTGCCGAGGGAGTGAATCGTGTATTGCGAGGATTAGGAGGAGTGGATAGACTGTCAGCTTAACGCTTAGTAATTAATAGGAGTAGGGCAATGGGAACATCTTCTGCAAGTTTTAATCATTCAGCAGGATCTTCAGCATCTGGAAATTGGGGTATTAGTGATGGTTTTTCAAGAGGGCTTGATGATGCGCTTACTCTTTGCAGGATGCAAAATGTTTCGTTAGGGGAAGATATGGCGATGGTTTTTGCGGGCTTCTCAGAACCGCCTCGTGTGAGAATGGATGCAATTAGACGAGAGATGGCAGCTGAAAAAAATAAAGCTATGGGCGATGAGTCATTAAAAGACAAAACAGATGAAAGCGTACAAGCTGTTTTTTCGAAAACTGTCGTTGTTGAAGAAGAAAAAGCTCCTGCTTTGAGTGAGGCAGAAATCCAAGCACAAGCCATAAAACAGAAGATGGCAGAGGAGCTCAATAAGCGGTTTAAAACACTACTTGATGCCTATCTTGCGCTTGTTAAAATAGAGCCTTGGACAAAGTCGCTTCAAGCATCGATGGATGCTGCTTATAAAGAGATGCAAAATTTTGTTGGTGTACATCCTGAATTTGATCCAAAAGTTCCTTATAAATCTCCTTATGCACGATTTGATGATGAAGTTTTGGAAAATAAATTTAGAAGATTAATGAAGATTTATGCTCGGGCAGACGATGCACCTGAGCGTAGCCAAACTGCAGTAACTAATGCCTACCAAGCATTGGAAGACTTTGCAAAAATACATCCAGAATGCGAGATGCGCCTTCCTTATTGGCTTTAGTCCATAAAAAACTTTGCTTCTATGGATTGTAACTACACATTGTAGCTTAGACTTTAGAGCCAGTTGCAAAAATCCAAAAATTAATCCCGGTAGGGATTTTGGTGCCCAGCCCAGGGTAGCTTGCTACCCTGGGTAATGAATGCGTAATGCAATATCTGCTGCGGGAGCAGCAGAGCTCTGCCCCTGCCGGGGCATCACTTTCGGTTTCACATGGTTCCCAGGGCAGCAAAGCTACCCAAAGCTTACCACCTTAATCCCTGCCGGGATTATAAGCTCGGGATTTTTGCAACTGGCTCTAAAGTCTACGCTACATTGTGCGCCAGAAAATTTAATCGCATACCCCACTTTCTTTTCTTAATTTTTTATGCAAATAGTAGGCAATGATTGACGATTATGAGTCTTTTATGTTAATAAAAAATTTAAATAGAGGAGATATTATGGTGCATAAAAAGAAGAAAAATGATCCTGCAGATCCAGAAAGTCTTAACTTTGATCATGATGAGGAAAAAGGACCTAGTGATCATTTAAAAGAGCCGTTTATGACTTCTGAAGACATGAGGGGCGATAATAAAGATGATCAGTACTACGAAGAAGAAGAGTCTATTAGTCCTGAAGAGAATCAGCTGCAAAAAGAAGAAGATGATATCTAGGGAGCAGCTTCTCAATACTTTTCCTTAAGAGCGAAGAAGCAAGAGAGTAGTTATGAAAAACGAAAAATCTGCGGGCAATCAAAGACTTGCCAAAGTGACTTCCACTATTTGGACGATACTGTACTGTTTTGCTTTTCCTTTTCTCCTTATGACCGCACTCTCGAGCCATAGCATGCTTACAAATCCAATGGTGACTTACTTGAGAGGCATGATTATTATCAGCATGGATTATATAGCTGCATTCGTGATTCCACTATGCTTATACTTGATGTGGAGTAACTACAAAAAGGGTAACTACGACAGATGCCATCTTTTTGGAGCGTTACCTTTTATATATTTTATTGTATATATTTATTTGCGTGTCGAGCTTTTGGACCTGTTTTTGCAAAAGGCAGCTAATTCCGCAACTCATTGATGATAAAATCCAATTCTTTGTTAGCTATTGCACAAAAGAGCGTAAGCATATAGCATTTTACTGTTGAAAACTCTACGCTTAATTTATGATTCAATTTGAAAATATATTTCTTGGCTTTGCTGGCCACACTCTTTTTAAAAATGCCTCTTTTGCGCTTCAAAAAGGCGAAAAATGCGGATTAGTTGGAAGAAATGGTTCTGGTAAATCTACCATCTTTAAGCTTGTTAACAAAGAGCTTGAAGCTGATAGCGGCATCATAAAATGTGCAAAAAATTACCGCATAGGCATTTTAAAGCAGCATATTCACTTTACAAAGCCTACACTTCTTGAAGAAGCCGTTCTTGGTTTAAAAGATGAAGATCAAGACAATGTTTATAAAGCTGAGAAAATTCTTTTTGGCCTAGGCTTTACTGAAGATGACCTTCAAAAGCCCCCTCAGGTTTTCTCTGGTGGCTATCATCTGCGCACGCACCTTGCAAAAACCCTTTTATCAGAACCTGATTGTCTTTTGCTAGATGAGCCCACAAATTATCTTGATCTCCTTTCAATTAGATGGCTTGCAAATTTTTTAAAGAAATGGAAAGGCGAGCTTATTTTGATCTCTCACGATCGCGATTTTATGGATTCTGTTACAACACATACAATCGGCGTTCATAGAGAAACAATCCGTAAACTAAAAGGTTCATCAATCGAATTTTATAATGCCATTCTTGAAGAAGAAAGAGTTTATGAGAGAACAAGGGTAAAACAAGAAAAGAAGCGAGATCACCTTGAAAGCTTTGTAGAAAGGTTTGGAGCCAAGGCCTCAAAAGCAGGACAAGCGAATGCGCGCAAAAAAATGCTTGAGAGAGATCCTGCGCTCGAAGAGCTCCAAGCAATATCTCAGCTTGGTTTTTCTTTTAACGAAGCTTCTTTTCCTGGCAAAAAAATGTTGGATGCCAAAGAGCTCTTTTTTTCTTACAGCGAGATGCCTTTAATTGACAATGTTTCTTTAGAGATTGAAAAAGGGGATAGGGTTGCCATTATCGGAAAAAATGGACGCGGAAAATCGACACTCCTTAGGCTTATAGCTTGCGATCTGAAGCCGAAACAGGGAGCGGTCGAAATTTCTAATAACACAAGTGTTGGCTATTTTGGGCAGACTCATGTTGATCGCTTACATGTGAGCAACACAATTGAAGAAGAGCTACAAAGTGCTAATTCTTCATTGACCTCAATGGATGTGCGCTCGATTGCAGGGCGCATGATGTTTGGCGGTGATCTTGCAAAAAAGCCAATATCAGTACTGTCTGGGGGCGAAAGAAGCCGCGTACTTTTGGGAAAAATTATTGCAAAGCCCTGTAATCTTCTTCTTTTGGACGAGCCAACTCATCATCTTGATATCGAATCGATAGAAGCATTAATTGATGCATTAGAGAATTTTTCAGGTGCAGTTGTCATTGTCACACATAGTGAGCTTATTCTGAGAAGGCTTGAGCTGAACAAAATTGTCGTGTGCGAAGATGCCAAACAAACTGTTTTCTTAGGAAATTATGATGAGCTTTTAGAAAAAAATGGTCTTCACGAAGAAGAAAAACAAGCACAGCCCAAAAAGAAAGAGGCAAATTCAAGGCATGAAAGAGCCCTTTGGGTTCAAGAGCGATCAGCAGCCTTAAAGCCGATTGAAAAAAAGATCCAGGAGTGTGAGAAAAAAATTATGGTTCTTGAAGAGCTGCAAAAGAAAGATCACAATATACTTGAAGCTGGATCTTTTTCAGCAGAGCTTATGAAGGCAATTGGGCTTAGAACAAAGGAAATCGAGCTTTTTGAAACTGAGCTTTATGCTCTCTACGATCAATTTGAACTAAAGAAAAAAGAGTTTGAATGTTCATAAAAAAATCTTGTAAAAATTATTAGTAAAAGTATAAAATTTATTATTAATTTTATTTAACTTTTAATAATTATATAAAGAGACATTAATATGGCTTTAGCTCCTTTAAGTTCAGCTCCAGTTCTAACCGGAGCAGTGTCAGATAGCGGTGTACTAGTTCCAACAACAACTGTGTCAGACGTAGACGTTGGTTTTTCTCGACTATCTTTTACCTCAGATGCAAGCGATGATTCCCAAAAATATCATCCAAAAAAAGACTGGAGGGAAATCAGTAGGATGGTCTCTCAAGTAAGTGGTGATCTTTCAAAGCTTCATTCGAAAGATCTTGAGATCATTTCTGAAATTGCTACGGCAGTTGAAAGTCTTGAATTACAATGCGCTCTAGAAATGCCACATGAATTTTTTGCCCTCTTCCGAAATGTAAAATATTTATATATCCAAAAAGTAGATGATACGGTACTTGTAGCGTTGACAAAGTTGACATCATTAAGAACATTGATACTCAGGAGTTGTGAAAAAGTCACAAATAGGGGAATGCTACATCTACGAGTTCATTTAAGCTTAAAAACAGTGAGAATGTATGCTTTGTCAAATACATGCTCTGGCTTTTCGTACTTAAGTGCTTTAACCAATTTAAGAAAGCTGACCTTCAGCACAGGCGCGTTGCTTACTGAAAAAGAGCTTTTGCCATTATTTTCTTGCTTACCGAAACTTGAATTTGTTGAAATTGAGAAATGTCAATTTAACGTTGTAGTGGGAGGCGAATTTCTTCGGGCCTTAATGGCAATGAGGAGTCTTAGAGTAATAAAAATAAGAAAAATTTCATGGCAACTAGATCCAGAATATTTTGTCGGAAACGTCCTCCAATATCATCCGACACTTCAAAAAATTAATAAAGTTTCTTATCAGAGACATACAGATGAAACTTTTCTGCGATGGCTGGATACTTTAGATCCCAATTGTGAAGAGTTTGTGGCAACGGGCTGTTTCGGCCTTCAGGCAGCTTCTCTAGAATTGCTTCTTCAAAAATTTCGAAAACTCAAAACAGTCGAACTTCATAACTGCTCTCAATTTAATTATATTGGTTTAATTAGCTTAACAAAGCAGCTTACTGGTCAAAAAATTGAACTTTTTGGCTGTCAGTTATGCGAGTCTTCAGAAATCGAGTATGAATCAGGCTCAATTAAAATTAATCAACCGAACGCGACTCCAAAGGGCTTTCTTACTGCCATCAAGAAAGAAAAGTCCATGCCAATAAAAAGCGAAAAAGACGAAAAAAAGAAACCTGAAATGATGTATCTAGATGAGTTCTGAGGCTATGGTGTCGTAGAAGAAGAGGCCTTTCTCTGTTAGAGAAATAATACCCTCTTTTTCTTGAAGTAAGCCTTGAGCTTTGAGAGTTTGAAGTGCTTTTAGAGTATCGCTTTCGAGCACGCCATTAGCGTTTTGAAATTCGTTTAGATCTACACCTTTTAAAAGCCTTAAGTTAAGTGCCAAAAGCTCTTTTCGGCGATTGCATATGGAAACATCATCTCTAAAATCAATAGGGGACTCGTTATCATCTAAAAGCTTTTTATAGCGGATAAGATTTTGAACATTTTGAAAGCGCACATTGTTCAAAAAGCTAAAGGCAGAGGGGCCAAGGCCAATAAATTCACGAGCTGTCCAGTAGCCAATATTGTGGTGTGAGTTGAGATCATTTTTACAAAAGGCGGAAATCTCATACTGCTCAAGACCCATGCTTTTTAAAGTAGTGATCGCATCCTTGTACATCTGAGCGCTCGTTTCATCATCAGGCATCAAGCTCTTTAAGAGTTTTTCTTTTTTCTCAAAAGGAGTGTAGGGCTCGATTGTTAAATTGTAGAGTGATAGATGAGTGATGGGGAGTGTCTTTACTTTATCTAATGACTTTTGAAAGGTATTCTTAGTCTGTTTCGGTACATCATACATAAGATCAATCGAGATATTCTGAAAGCCAGCATCAAAAGCGGTAAAGATTGCCTTTTCTGCTGTCGTTACTTCATGATCCCTTCCCAAAATCTCAAGTTCATTTTGCTCAAAGCTCTGTATGCCAATACTAACTCTATTAACTCCAATTTGAAAAAGCTCCTTAAGTAAATCCAAGGATACATTTTCAGGATTGGCTTCAATTGTAATTTCTGTGCTCTTTTCAATTGGGATAACTTTGTGAATTTCTTCTAAAAGCTTTTGAACTCTTTTATTTCCAAACAGAATGGGCGTTCCGCCGCCTAAGTAGATAGAGAGAAGCTTTCTGCCATTAAGAGTATTTTTCCATCTCTCTAATTCTTGTAAGAGCCCTTGTAATAAAATATCTTTCAGCTCTTCTTTATCTTGAACGACATAGAAATGGCAGTAAGGACATTTTTTTGTGCAAAAAGGAATGTGGATATAAAGACTTATCACCATTCGTCTGCGTCAGGATCAACTATGCCGCCGCGTCTCCAGCGGTTACGCTCTGAAAAGTAGGATTCATCTTCATCATCATCTTTTTCTTCTTCTTCTACTGCTCCCTCTTCGGCATCATCAGCCTCTTCAAATTCTGCAGTCGAGTAGTACTCTTCTTCTTTTGTCTCATCTTCAACAGAGGTCTCTTCTGTAATGTAGGTGTGCATCTCATAGCCGCCCTCTGTAAGGCCAGCTCCAGTCTCTCCAACATCTACATCAGGTATGGTCGGCATTTCGTTATAGGCGCCTTTTTGAGGAGCGCGCTTGGGAACAATAAACTCCTCGCCTTCGCCGCCCTCTTTTAAGAACTGCAAACGCTCTTTTTCCTCTTCGATCTTTGATCTGAGAAGTTTGATCTCTTCTTTATGCTTTTCGAGGTCTTTTTTAGGCACCAGTCCCAGTCGCATCCATTCTTCCAAGTCATGTAGTTCACTTTCAAACTTTTTAAGACGCTCGCTTTTAATTGACTTCATTTTCCTAATCCACTCACTTACAAGAGTTTACATTTTAAAAAATTTCCCTTTACAGAAGGGTTCGCTATTTTGCCAGAAAACTACATTTTTTCCCTACTTTTTTCATTTTTTATTTTTTTTCAAGAAAAAATTTTTAGTTTCCTGTATGTGTAGCTTGGAAACGGGTATGTAATGGAAGATTCATTTTTAGAAAATATAAATTTCGAAAATAGAGAGCTTATTGAGCAGTATGAATCTGCACGTCGTGAGAAAGCGCTTCATTTAGACTCATCCTGGCAGAAGTTTTTTGAAACACTCAGTGTAGGCGACAAGGCGCTTTTAGAAAAAAAAGAGTCTCCGGTGCAACCATCTACACATGAAGATCAAAAGGCTCGAATTTTACTTTTAATAAACTATTTTAGAACTTTTGGGTATTTGTTTGCGAACGTCAATCCATTGGAAGAAAAAAGGGAATTTGATCTGCATCCCGTTTTACAAAAATTTGGATTTAGCAAAAGCGACATGCAGGAAGACTTTCCTACTTGCGGGCTTTTAGCAAAAGAAATTGCACCACTTCGAGAGATAGTAGCTGCCCTTCAAATGATCTACTCATCCAGAATAGGCATTGAGTTTTACCCTTTTACACCTCAAGAAGTATCAAACTGGGTTGAAGAATATTTAGAGCCTTTAAAAGGAGATATACCATTAACAGATCAACAAAAAAAAGAGGCCTTTGAAAAACTTGTTCAAGCAGAAATTTTTGAAACATTTTTACATACCAAGTTTGTTGGTCAAAAGCGCTTTTCTTTAGAGGGAGCAGAAACTTTAATTTGCATGCTCTCTGCAATTATTGAAAAAGCTGCCCAAAATGGTGGGCGAGAATTTGATATTGGCATGTCCCACAGAGGAAGGCTCAATGTGCTTGCCAACATTTTTATGAAGCCGTTAAGTGCCATCATGAAAGAGTTTCATGATTTAGAGATTGGCGCAATAGAAGGAAGCGGCGATGTCAAGTACCATAAGGGTTTCAAGTCAACAATTGAGACAAAAGCTCAAATGCCCTCTAAGCTTTTTATGGCTTCAAACCCAAGCCATCTTGAATCTGTAGATCCAGTCCTTTCAGGCTATACGCGGGCAAGACAAGATGAAACTGGAAAGGAAAATGTACTGCCTATTCTTATTCATGGAGATAGCGCTCTCTCTGGCCAGGGAGTCGTTTACGAATCGCTTCAGCTTTCACGTCTAAATGGCTATTCAATTGGCGGCGCTGTTCACATTGTCTTAAATAATCACATCGGCTTTACAACGCTTCCAAAAGACTCTAGATCAACACCATTTTGCACAGACATCGCCAAAACTTTTGAGCTGCCAGTATTTCATGTCAATGCAGAAGATGTTGAGAGCGCAGTTTTTGCAGCACTTTTGGCCCTTGAGATTCGAAATCGATTTCAGATAGATGTCTTCATTGACTTGAACTGCTACAGAAAATATGGCCATAACGAAAGTGATGAGCCGGCATTCACACAGCCTCATCTTTATGAAGCGATTCGAAAAAAGAGAGGGATTTTAGAGATCTATTCAGAAAAGCTTATGCAGGAAAATGTGCTCACGCTTGACGCTATAAAAGAGGCAAAAGAGAGCTTTCGTAAAAAGCTTCAGGAGGCTTTTGACGAGGTGCACCATAAAAAAGAAAGCACGCATTACGAAGATGAGACCTCTTTTTCAATAAAACGTCATCAGAGCCTTATGCGTAGCTCTGATACAAATGTAGACAAGGATTTGCTCATTGAAATCGGCAAGAAAATAAGCAGAGTGCCTGAGCATTTTACCCTTCATCCGCGCCTTAAAAAGAATGTAGAGGCAAGATTTCAAGAGCTCACAGAAAAGGGCTCACACTATAAAGTCGACTGGGCTTTTGCAGAAGCGCTTGCTTTTGGCTCTCTTCTTCTACAAAAATGTCCTCTAAGGCTTATCGGACAGGATTCTAGGCGCGGCACCTTTAGCCAGAGGCATGCTGTGTGGATTGACTCTCGAACTGAAGAGTGTTATGTGCCTCTTGAGCATTTAGATGAGTCGCAGGCACATTTTGAGGTGTATGATTCACCGCTTTCAGAATTTGCAGCACTTGGTTTTGAGTATGGCTACAGCTTAGCTATCCCAAAAACTCTTGTGCTTTGGGAGGCGCAGTTTGGTGATTTTGCAAATGGCGCTCAGGTGATTATCGATCAATATATTGCCGCAGGGGAGAGCAAGTGGTCAGCAAAATCAAATCTTACCCTGCTTCTTCCGCATGGCTATGAGGGACAAGGGCCTGAACACTCCTCTGGACGTATGGAGCGCTTTTTAGACCTTTCAGCTGAAGACAACCTGATTGTTGCAGCGCCGACTACGCCTTCACAGTATTTTCATCTTTTAAGGCGGCAGGCAGAGTCGAGCGAACTAAAAAAACCGCTTATTGTATTTACGCCAAAAGGATTACTTCGTCACGATGCATGTGTGAGTTCAATAGAAGAGATAGCGGCATCTCACTTTGAAAATATTATAGACGAGAAGATCTCATTTGAAAAAATTGAGGCTGTCCTGCTCTGCCAGGGCAGGATCTATTATGATTTAGTACATGCAAGGGCAAAGCGCGAGTTTCCTATTATCCGCATGGAACAGCTTTATCCCTTCGATATTCAAAAATTTGTAGAGATTATATCGCGTTATCAGCATATCAAAGACTTTATCTGGGTACAAGAAGAGCCCGAGAATGCAGGTGCCTGGAGGTATATAAGAGAAAAAATTGAAGCGCATCTTCCGAGAGGAGCAAAACTTCACTATATCGGAAGGGTAGAGACAGCATCTCCTGCAGTAGGCTCCCATGAGCTTCATGCCAAGGAGCATGCTATAATTATAGAATCGATTTTTAGGCGCAAATATGAGAGTTGAAATATGAAAGCTGAACTTAAGGTCCCATCAGTTGGCGAGTCCATTACTGAAGTCACAATTGGCAAGATTTTAAAGCCAACAGGGACAGCTGTAAAACGAGATGATGAGGTTATAGAGATTGAAACAGATAAGCTCAACCAAGTTCTCTATGCGCCTGAAAGCGGCATCATCACATTTACAGTTAAAGAGGGCGATACTGTTAAGGTAGGGGAGCTCATTGCAACAATAGAAGTGCAAAAAGAAGCTGTGCAGCAGGTAACGCAGAAGGTTGAGCCGATTATGGAAGAGGGTGCAAGAAAGACAAAAGAGGAGTGGCTAAAAGAGGCCAAAGAGGGCAAAGGTAAAATTGAAGAGACAGCACATGAGATAAAAGAGTTTCCCATACAAGAAAAAGTGACGCGCAAAAAACTTTCTCAGCTTCGCAAAGTTATGGCAAAGCGTTTGGTAGAAGCCAAAAATATGACAGCTATGCTTACAACTTTTAATGAAGTTGATATGACGCATATTGTCTCTCTTCGTGAAAAATATAAAGATGCTTTTCAGAAAAAGCATGGCGTAAAACTTGGCTTTATGTCCTTTTTTGTAAAAGCCTCCTCATATGCACTTAAAGCCTTTCCTGAGGTCAATAGCTATCTTGACGATGACTCGCAAGTTTTTCATAACGCAATCGATATTGCTATTGCAGTGTCAACTGATAAAGGACTTATTGTTCCTGTTTTAAGAAATTGTGCTGACATAAGCTTTCAAGAGATTGAGAAGAAAATTGATGATTTTCAAGCGCGTGCAAAATCGGGGCAGCTTGCAGTTGATGAACTAAAAGGCGGAGGCTTTACCATTACAAATGGAGGCGTTTTTGGCTCGCTACTTTCAACGCCAATTTTAAATCCGCCACAGGCTGCTATTTTAGGCATGCATAAAATCGAAAAACGAGCAGTTGTTATGAATGATCAAATCGTAATCAGGCCTATGATGTATTTGGCGCTCAGCTACGACCACAGGATTTTAGATGGCAAGGAAGCAGTCAATTTCTTGGTTCATCTTAAAAACAGTTTGGAAGATCCAGAACGCATGGTGCTTGAAATATGATCTATGATGTTGCTGTAATTGGAACAGGCCCTGCAGGCTATGTTTTTGCCCTTCGCGTAAAATCCCAGGGGTTATCTGTCTGTGCCATTGAAAAAGATGACACACTCGGAGGCGTCTGTTTAAATGTCGGCTGCATACCATCTAAAACCTATCTTCACTACACAGAGCTTAAATCGCTGATTGAGGAACAAAAAAACCTTCTGGGAATAGGTGATGGAGAGCTTAACTTTTTAGAAATGAAACAGAGGAAAGGGCAGGTTGTTGAAAGTTTAGTTGCTATAGTCCGCTCGCTATTAAAGCAAAATGGGATTGATGTTGTAAGGGGAGTTGCTTCTGTTGCATCGCCCACCACGATTAAGGTTATTCAAGATGGCAAAAGAGTGGAAGTTTCTGCCAAAAATATTGTGATTGCAACAGGTTCAGAAAGCATAGCACTTCCCTTTTTGCCATTTGATGAAAAAGTTATTGTCTCCTCAACTGGAGCTTTAGATTTTAATAAAGCGCCCTCTTCTCTTTTAGTTGTAGGGGCAGGCGCTATAGGTTGCGAGCTTGCCTCTGTTTACGCGCGGCTAAAAAGTAAAGTTACCGTTGTTGAACTTCTGCCAACTATTTGTCCTGGATTAGATAGTGACCTTCAACGAGGGCTGCAGTCTGCATTAAAAAAACAGGGGATTGAGTTTTTCCTTTTAACACAAGTTACAGGTGCCAAAAAATTAGAAGATGGTGTTGAAGTTACAATCAAAGGGAAAGAGGAATTATCTAAGAAATTTGATGCTGTTTTGGTTGCAATTGGAAGAAAGCCGCTCACCCACGATTTGGGCCTAGACAAGCTTGGAGTTAAGCTTACTGCTAAAGGATTTATTCAAGTAGATGCCAATTTTCGTACAAATATAGAAAATATCTACGCAATTGGCGATGTGATTGAGGGGCCTATGCTTGCTCATAAAGCGTCTGAAGAGGCAATGGTCGTTGCCGACTACATTGCAGGAAAGACCTCATCTATTGACTACATGACAATTCCCAATGTGATCTACACAAATCCTGAGTGTGCAACTGTTGGGCTTACTGAAGAAGAAGTTAAAAACTTGGGAGTCGACTATAAGGTCGGAAAAAGCTTTCTGAAAGGAAATCCCAGGGCCAAAGCAACTGGATATGAGATGGGTTTTGTAAAGGTCATTGCAGATAAAAATAGTGATCTTCTTCTTGGCATGCATATTCTTTCACCGCATGCATCAGAGCTTATCTCTTTTGGCATGCTTGCTCTTTTTAAAAAGGCAACTGTAAAGGAGCTTGCCTCGCTTGCCTTCCCGCATCCAACCCTTTCTGAGGCCATCAAAGAAGCCTGCATGATGGTCGCGTAATGTCTGCAACTATGATTTGTAACCGCACATTGTAGCTTAGACTTTAGCCTGCGCTTTACACGATCTTTGGCCAACACGATCTTCTGCATAAGGCACATATTCAGGCAACGGACTAAAGGCAGTTGTTACAAGCGCAGACTAAAGTCTACGCTACATCGTGAAGGATAAAATTTGCACCTGAAGTTCCCGATTTTTGCAAGGGTCTCTAAAGTCGCAGTGTAAATGTGAAGCTGAAAAAAATCTATGTAGAAATTCTAAATTAATTATGTTATGTGTTAAAAACTATATCTAGTATGAGGATTTTATATGATGCTGCAAAAATATTATAAACCGATTTCAAAGTTCTTGCTGCTATTTTCTTTGGCGACAACGCAGCTCATTCAGCCTCTTTCTGCGGTTACAAAATTAAATTCCTACTATCTTGCTTTCCCTGAGATTTTTCAAACTCATATGCAATCGCTTAAGAATCTCGATAAAAAAAACCCAAAAGTTCTCATTCTCTTTTCAGGCACTCCTGGAAGTGGAAAGACAACCATTTCTCACTCGCTTGAAAAATCATTTAATGCCATCAGAATTAGCTCTGATGACGTTCGCGACATGCTCTTTAAGGCAGGTGTCTCTGTAAGCCGTGTTGATGAATATATTGAATACTGCTTGCAGGAGCTCAAATCTGTATCTGTCAATCGAACAATTATCATCGATAGGAGCTCTGACAGGCGCTATTCCGATTATACCCGTTTTGCAAAGGATCAAGGTTTTGCCACCTTTTTAATTCGCATCATTGCGCCTCGAGAAATAATTGAAAAAAGACTCCGCAAGCGTGGAAAAGATGCAGATCGATTTTTAGGAGATCTTGACAGCGCATTTGCAGACTACAGGCGCTTTTCTAGAAAGTTTAGCTTTGACTACACCTTCGATGCAACAAAACCGCTCAATCAAGAGATCAATCGCCTTGCAGATGTAATCAAAAAGCGCTTTTTCGTAAAAAACAACATGCAAAACTGCATGAAGCGTTATGCGGCAGGAACTCTTGACTATATCAGAATCCGCGAAGAGATCTTGGCCTGCCAGATGACACCTGTTCAAAACCTCTTTATTGTACCAGAGAAAACGCTCTTAAGCGAGATCATCCCGGGTCTTTATTTAGGCTCGCAAAAAGGCGCAAACATGGTTGTCAACCTTGAAAGACAAAAAAAGCAGAAAAATATATCGCATATTCTTACTTGCAGAAATGACCCTCCAAGACCAAGTATGACTACATTTGCTTGGCTTGGCATCGATATTGATGATATTCCAGATGCCAGGATTTTGCACTTTTTCGATCAGTGTTATAATTTTATTGAAGATGCAAAAGCGGGCGCTTTAGTTCACTGCAAGCAGGGAGTTTCCCGCTCAGCAACAGTTGTGATTGCCTACTTAATGCGAAAGTTCAATGTTCCCTATGAAGCTGCCTTTAATTTTGTCTTTTCAAGAAGGCCCTGTATTGATCCCAACGTAGGTTTTCGCAAGCAGCTCAAGCAGTATGAGCTCATGTTAGAAGCGCGCGGCATGGATTTGGGCAAATAAGAGGTTTGTCTTTACAGCTTCTTAACAATATTTTCATATAATAAGTTTTTTTACAAAGTTATAGAAAGATTTATGATTATGAATTCTTTACATCCTTTTGAGAAGTAGAAGATGATGCTGCGCCGTTTTCTTGCGTAAACTCAGCCTTCCTCTTCAGGTAGGCGGCAACTTTTTGGAGATAGGGAAGCTCATATCATAGTATTTATAATTAGGCCTTCTCTTTATTTTTGAGATGTTCGTAATATTTATAGCAGATCGCATAGATCTGTGCGAACTGGGCTACGGCTGTTACCATATAGCTGCGATATTTCCTAAACTCATAGATAATTTCAGGGATATTTAGAGAGATTTCATCAAGCTTTTTACCTTTTAAAAGCTCTCCATCTATATACCTTCTTAAAAAGTGAGAGACAGCAATAACACCAGTTCTTCCGTGGCCAGCATTACAGTTTATTGAAAAAGGCAGGCCGTTTACCTCAAGCTCATCAATAAGGTTGAGAAGTGCAAATAGTACCTCTTCGTCTGGCGCTTTTTCTAGATCTTGCCAGCCTTGATAATGAAGATGTAAAATTGTGCGCTCTTCATCTCCTTTCTTTGCAAGAAATTGCCTTTGAACTATCTGTACTGGTGCATCTGCCTGGCTGCTTGATTGAACGAGGACTTTTGTATTTTCTTCTTTCAGGGTAAATGTCCAGCCGCTTTGCAGTTTAAGCTTTTCTAATACCTCTTTAGACCAAAAAACGGGTTTAGAATATTGTCCAGCTTCATGAACAGAGACTAAGAGCTGAATATTTTTTGAGAGGACAACTTCCATAAAATCTTCAACAAGACCAATTGTTGCAGGACAGGCAACAAGTAAATAGTTTTGCTTATCGCTAAAGCCTACTTCAGTGGCTGAGATTTTCTGTAATTTCAGGCTTTGCCCTTTTACGAAGCTGTTTTGAAAGCGACTTGCTTTGGCTGTAAGGTCTGCATGAAGCTTTGCAAGCTGTTCAGCTGTTATTTCTTTAAGAGCTGATAATTTACATGCACCTTCAGGAATGGTCTCAAATGCGTAATCTTTAGGAAGCACCGTCTCTTTTTTTACGCGTACACCTTCGATTTCTACAAAAGCGACATCTCCAGCTTCCTCTCCGCGCCTTTTTCTTCTTGCTATATATCGCTCTTCGAAAAGCTCAAAGAGTTTTTTGCATTTATCGTTTACATCTGAGGAAAGATCTTTTTCCACTTTTCTAAAGGGAGCCTCAAATTTATCTACAAGGCGTATCAGGGTGTCACTATCATCTTTATCTGTGCCAAGTAGTTTGCCATGCTGTGCCTTCGCTTTTAATTTTTCATCCATTTCTTGAATGGCTTGAAAGTAAACAGGGATAAGCTTTTCTCTTAAAGAGGATTGTAGGAGGGCGGGAGCAAATAAACTTTCACTTTGATCCTCTTGCCCTGCAGACAGCACATTGCGAAGCTCTTCGTTATTAAATAATCTATTAAGTTGATCTACTCTCATAATTACCAATACGTTAATTTAAATAGACATTATATATTAATTTTCAATTAAAAAGCAAATTTTACTTGTGTATATGCTCATCAATCTTCGTGTTGTGCTTCTTCTTTTAACTCTTCTTCTTCCCAACGAGTTATTTGTTCATCCCACTTCTTTTGTGTCGCAGGTGTAGGTTCGATGCCTCTGAAATGTTTGACCCAAGATGGAAAAAATGAGCCAATACTCGAAAATGAAAGAGTTCGGCCATTCCATAACTGCTGAGACTTTTGTGGAGGCGACGACGTTATTTGAGGAGGATTTGATTTAGTGACTTTGTTAAATTGTTGAGGGGCTAATGGAGCTGACATAAATACACCTTTTGTTAAAGTTTAGAAAAAAATTCTATCAAAAATAAATAAAAAAGTAAATTAATTTTTTTTAAATTTTAATTGACATTGTATAAGTGTATTGTCAAATTTAAAAATTCTTGCCACGTCAGGAATGTCGAATTCGGAATCCTCTTTTTCTGCTTTCTTATCCTGAAGTTCCTGGTAGCATGCTATTTAAAGGGGGGATTCATTATGTTGCAAAAATGTATACAATATTGTATACTTAATTGTAGATAGGAGGATAAAAACATGGCACAAACTGCACGTATATCTCAAAAAAGTGATCATATTATTCAAGAAATGGTCAAATTAACAGGTTTGAACAAAATCGAAATCATAGAATCAGCACTCGAAGTTTATAGGCATCAAGAGCGTCTGAGGCGTTTTAACGAGAGCTATCTACAGCTCAAAAATAATTCTACAGCTTGGAAAGAAGAACAGGAAGAACGTGAAGAGTTAGAAGGTACTTTAGGTGATGGCTTTGAAGAAGAATAATCCTAAGCAAGGGGAGGTCTGGCTTTTTGACCCTGATCCCGTCAAGGGAACTGAGATAGGAAAAAAGATCCGCCCAGCGCTTATTCTTTCTTGCAATTTGATGAATGATGGGCCATCTGGTTTGGTTATTATTGTACCAATCACAAGTAAAAATAGAGGCATTGCAACGCATATCCAAATCAAACCACCAGACGGTGGTTTATCTGTAGAAAGCTATATAATGTGCGAGCAAATTCGCGCAATAAGCAAAGAGCGATTAGTTAAAAAGCTTGGGCGAGTTCACAACTCTTATAGCGTGCATGATGCTTTCGAATGGATCACTGATCTATTGCGTGTTGAAATATAGTTTAGCTGACTTTTTTAAAGAGATAGGCAATTGAACCGCGGTGATGCCAGGCATTGAGAAAATCTTGTAGGGGATAGGAGATGAGGGTTTCATCATCTTCTGCAAAAGCTGGGTCCATTACATGAAGTTCCTTACTATTGGGATCAATGCCGCATACGGCGATAAGATGGCCTGAATGATAGGGCTGTGGAGCACCACTTAGATTACCTCTTACACTTACAACAGATGGTAGGCCCGCCGCTAAATTTTGTATAATCTCTTGAAAGCTGTTTAGCCTTGCAACGTAGCAGAAAAATTTGTCTCCAAGTTGCGATGAGGCTTCAGCAATATTCAGCGACCAGTTTCCATAAATATCGGCACCATGGTCATACACCTTTTCTGCAAAGTCACGTGGATCAACATCGTTCTTTTCAAGTAAATAACGTACAACTGAAACTAACGCAGTAGGTGAGCAGAGATCTCCATTTCGAGGATGCTCTACTTTTTTTTGTGAAAGCGGACTCAGATTCAGTTTTATTCCTTGTGAGCCCAAGTCAAGCTGTGGAGTGCTTTTTGCCTCATGGCTAAAGACAGATGCATGAAGCAAGCGGATGCACTCTGCGCCCTGAATTTGAACTCGAAAGGCACTACAAGGTTTTTGCAAATTGATCGTATCGGCGTCAAGCGCGATCCCATGTTCGTTTGCTTTAAAGCTTAGGCTTTTTTGCATGGACTCTGCCCATTCAGCATAAGGAAAAAAGGGCGTCCACTCATCCAGATACCTCAGACTAAAGCTTAAATGGACTTTTTCCTTTTTGGGTCTTGTCCCATTCCAGGAAATAATCAGCTCCTGAAAAGGAGAGCTCAGCTCTTTGGTCCAAATAAAACTGTCTGGGGTATTTCCTTTTAGAAAATGGTGAAAAAGGTGTGCTGCCATATTTACTTTTTGTGAAAGCCGCTTGCATCAAAAAATAGCTCAATCTTCACAATTAGTCCATCTCGAAAACTTAAAAGCGAAGCTCCAGGAAAAGATTTTGAAATCCCTGAAATGGCAGAATCGTAAACGATCATCGCCTGATCATCTGACTGAAGCTTTGTGCGAATTTTTAAAGTGGCAAAGGCCTTCATAAAGTTGCGGGTTGCCTCAACAACAGCATCTCTACCTTTTAAAGTCATTAAAGGGCTTGAAAATTCAACTTCTGGATGAAGGTACTTTTTTATCTCATCTGCTTTCTTGCCACTTACTTGTGTGTAGTACTCAAAAGCCAAATCTGCATGATTTTTTTGCATAACATTCTCCTTGATGTCTCATTCTTATGCAATTAAATATAGCAAACTATATTGATTATGACAATATATATTCGTCACTTAAGAAGAGTTTGGACGAGAAGTTGAGAGAGCCACTTTTCGTACTCATCTGAAGACCACTTCCTCTCTACAACAAACATCCGGTAGATGTCTCTGCCTGTCAAAGTCCAGAGAATATCGCGTGCTTTAGCAAGTGTTAGCCCTTTGGCAAGGGACTTCTCTTTTAGGAATATTTTGATGTAGTCTCCCTGTCTTTCATAACGCCTTCTTTCTCTTTCAAGTTCTAGCTCTTTTAATTCTGGTGAAACAACTGAAGCGCTTCGCAAAATATCAATCAGTGCACTTTCTGCATCATAGATCTCACGAGCAAGCTTTGCAGTTATGCCTAAGCGCTTTTTTGGAGAGCTTTCCTTCATAGAATCATTTGCAAGTTGAAAGAATTGCTCTGGAGGAAGCGCCTCATCGATCAGAGCGTGCAAAACTCCTCGTTTCGACTTAAAGACAGCATAGATAGTTGGCATTGATACTTGAGCTTTTTTTGCTATCTTGTTTATTGTTACACAATCGAAACCTTCTTCATGAAAAAGCTCTTTGGCTGCTTTTAGGATTTGAGAGCGAGTCTTGGCTGCTTGTGCATCACGATTTTCAGAATTGTAAACTCGTTTTTTCTTTTGCTTCATGTTAAAGACACCTTGTTGTAATCAATATAGTATATTATACTGAATTTGCTAATTAAATATAGCGAATAGCAAAGGAAAATGGCTATGAATGATACGAGAAGCATTACAAAAAGCGGGCTTTCACAAGATCGCCTTTCCAGGCTAAGTAAAGTACTGCAAGGATATGTCGATCGCAAAGAGATTGCTGGAATTTCTGCTCTTATTCATCGCCATGATGAGGAAGCCTATTTCAAAAATTTTGGCTTTCAAGATATGGAAACGCATACGCCTATCAATCGAAGAACACTCTTTCGCATTGCTTCTATGACAAAGCCAATTACTGCTGCTTGCATTTTATCATTAGTTGAAGAAGGTAAGATCCGCCTGTTTGATAAAGTTGATGACTTACTTCCTGAGCTTTCTAACCGAATGGTGATGCGAGATCCTAATGGTTCTCTTCAAGACGTTTCCCCAAGTTTGCGCTCAATAACTTTGCATGATCTTCTCACATTCAGAATGGGAATTGGTTGGGGACAATCAAGTATGAGAGAAGAGCTCGTTGCCATGACGACTCCGCCTGCGGGCGTGGCTCTTCAGATTGGATCTGAGAGTCTTACTCCTGATGCTTGGATGGCGCGTTTAGGCAAATTTCCTCTACTTGAACTGCCGGGAGAGCGTTGGCGCTACCAGATAGCTTTTGATGTTTTAGGGGTGTTAATTGCCCGTGTGACAGGAAAATCGCTAGAAGCTGTCTTCAGTGAAAGAATCTTTGAGCCCTTAAAAATGAGAGATACAAGCTTTTCAGTGCCTCAAGATAAATTAAAAAGGCTGGCAACTCTTTATGCCCAAGCTACAGATGGACTTGTTGTGAGAGACCATCCTCAGAATACTTTATGGGAAAAGCAGCCGCTGTTTGCATCAGGGGCTGGTGGCCTAATCTCCTCAATTGACGATTTTCAGCGATTTGGCAGGATGTTGTTGAACAAAGGCGCATTAGAAGGAGTGCGCATCTTATCGCGAAAGGCAGTAGAGGCTATGACAACCGATTATCTTACTAAAGAGCAACACACTCACAAATCTTTTATGTTTGATCGAGTCGATCTAGACCCATCTGCAGGACCTTGGGATAATTATGGTTTTGGCTATGGTGTAGCCGTAAAAACGAGGCGGCTTGGATTTGGGCCAAATGTGGGTTCGTTTTACTGGCAAGGAGCATTTGGAACATCTTGGGTTGCAGATCCTGAAGAGGGCATAATGGCTACACTTATGCTTCAAGCAATAGGTAAAAACCCGTTCTATACACAAGTAAATGAAGATTTCTTGCAGCTAACTTATCAAGCAATTTCTGACTAAGACACTAGGAAATTCAAGACCTCTTATCTCTGTGATTTATAACTAATAAAATATTTATTCACAAAATCGAAGCGTTCGTACATTCTTGGTTCTGCTTTTAATAATAGCTTATGCAGACAACTATCAGCTGTCCCAAGAAATCTCAGCTTGAATATAAAGCACGAAGACCAGAAAAAACTGCACTTTTTCAAGTGATAAAAAAGCACTATAAAACAATGAAGACTTATTTGCTTTTATTAAAACAGGGCAACTTGCTTTTGTAGGCTAGAGGAGTTCGTGTCCATTTTTAAAAAATGTATACAAGATATATTTAAATGGTGTACCTACACCTTTAATGATGCGCCTAGCAACGAGAGCTGTGTAAGCTGTAGTTAATTGAAAAACAAAAAATGCAAAAGAGGTTCGGTGAAGATTTCGAAGATGATAGTGAAGGGGATTCTCTCGTCATTTATTTTTGCTTCTGTGATTTCTCCTTTAGAGGCGACTGAAATTCTAAAAGTTCAAGGCGAGCATCACAGAGAAACCTTCAAACATAACCTTCAGCTTCAGCTTTCTGATGCAAATGGTGTCCCTGTGAAAGGCACGAAATTCTGGATTACCCTCACGGTTATTAAAGATGGACCAAAAGTGACCATTCAGCTTCCCTTGATTAATTTTGTGACAGGCCCTTTTGCCAATGCCTCATTTGAGCGTCCCCCATCACTTCCTGGAGGGTATTTGTATACTGCGGATGGCTTTTTACCAAAACATCTTTGCCCTACTGATATTGTGTATCGCTCTTACTTTGGTGCTTCGAACAATGGCTTAAGCATCTCTTATACTGATATGCAATCAAGCCAGCCAAACACTATTCCACCACCACCTGCAGGCTATATCATTTCTTTCACAAGTGCAGGGGCTTTAGTTATACAAGGGGCCGGATCTCCAGGAAATATAATTCCTCCCGGGCCTCAAGTACTCCTTCCGACTGATATTAGCTACATTGTTCAACCAAAAATTCGGCTCAAGCACAACAAAAAGATAAGTTTAGGCTTTACAAATACCACAAAATTTTCAAATCTAGGCGCGAAAAATAACGGAGTGCGAGACACGCATGTAAACGATGCTTTTGATGGCGTTGCAGCATGGTCCTGGACTGATAACTCGACGGTTTCCAACAAAACGAATAATACGATTAATGCCATGGTTGCCATTGGCAGAGTTGATGAGAGGGGTAAACTTCGAGTAAAAAAGCCTATTCAGCTCAGCAAATTACCTTCAGGAATGGGTGCTTGGGATACTGCAGTTGCCATTAATCGAAAGAATAAAAAAAATATTGTTGTCTCTTATGGCGTGTTTGATTCTGTAAATAAAGTGTCTAAAACCTATTGTGCGGTCTCTTTTGACGGGGGAAAAACATGGCCCAAAAATGGCCCTACAAATATTCAGGCAACTGGTTTGCATAACTCTTTTGGTGACTATCGTGGCGTGGCTTCAGATAAATATGGTAACATCTGGCTTTCGGCAACGAACGCAACTGACGCCACAGGCAAAGAAATTAATCAACCCTATTTTGCTGTAAGCACAGATGGCGGTATTACTTTCAAACTATTTTATACGCTGCCACTTACTCAGGCTACAGAAATCTATGATTTCCCCCAGTATTGTTTTGGAGGGGATGGCCAAGGTAGCTACGGCCTTCATTTTACAGCGGATAACTTCAGCTCTCAGGGTGAAGCTCCTGTAGTAGGATTTATCCCAATTTTTGGCTTAGGCTCTTTTGGGACACCTGAGACACCAGTGTATCTATCTTCTTTTCTCAATAATAACTTCATCCCATCAATAACAGCATCTAAAGATGGTAGGGTTTGGTTTTTAGGAGTTCCATTACCCCTGCAAACTTCCATTAGCCCGATTTGCACGATTTTTAAATCGCGCGGCCCTCTTGATCAAAATTATGCAGGCCCTTGGAACTATGGCTATGCCAACCTTCTTAACCTTTTCTTTGAAGCTCCCATTGCAAGGTCGCAGCCTATCCACGGCTTTATTTACAATTGCTCTCAATCGAACGTATATGACGACAAAAGAAAAGCACTCTATCAAATTATGTCTAGTCAAGCGCGTGATTTTTCACAAAATATGCGCCTGAATTTTTCCATTTCGCGAGATAATGGCCAAACCTGGTCAAACCCTATCAATATCTCGAATAACGATTTTGCTAATCGTGGCTTTCAGTCGATGGCCCTAGATACAGTCCGAGGGGATTTATATTTTGGCTGGTATGATGGACGAAATGACCCAAAACAAAAGTCGCTTGAATATTTTGGGGCCGTCATTCCTGCAAAAAAATTGGATAAACTTGTAAAAAGAATCCCTTATTCCAATCCAAAATATAATTTAGGGTCAGCTGGTGTTCCTATCACTCTAGCACCTTAAGGCGTTGTTCTTCCCAAATCCGAAACCTCAAAATCTTTAAAGATGGTGAAAGGGGCCGGGCCCTTTCACGGCCCCTTTCATTTGTGTAAACAAAAAAAAGATTACACAAGATTTGATTTAAATGTTATAGTTTTTAAGTTATGAAAAGCACACTTTTACCATTACTTCTTTTTCTCTTCTCTTTTCAGGCAAAAATATGGCCTGTACAATTTTATGCCTGCAAAAATGAGCGTGAAAATGACTTTAATAAGGAATGTATACTTTGCACCACTCCTGAAAAGGATACGGCCACGATTGTGTACACAAAAAATTGGCGGCTTACTCTTTGGGTAAATCAAGCGTATCTTGGAAGAATGCTTCTTATAGCCAATCGGCATTTCGGAACCTTTGAAGAGATGAACGAGGAAGAATTACAAGAGTTTCAGGAGATTATGCGAACGCTTCTTCCCGTAGTTAAAGAAACTTTTCAAGTAACCCACTTTAATGTCTGTTATCTTATGAACCAAGCCTACAGGCCAATAAATCCAGATCCTCCCCAAAAAGAGGGACATCCCAATCCTCACTTTCATTGGCATATCATCCCGCGCTATGATGGACCGCGCACATTTTGTAAAGAGGTATTCACAGACCCAGACTTTGGCAATGCTTTTAATTTTAGCCGTAAGCAAATCCCCTCACAGGAGGTGCTAAAACAGGCAATCGATTCTATAAGAAAGAAGCTCAATGTAGAATCCTCTTAACGTATGTGTTCACGGGGTGTAATTGAGGGAGCGGATGAGTGCAGCTTAGTCAGATGAGGGAAATCGAGTTGAGCGGTAAGTGCCAAAGGCCCTACCCGAGGCTCGATTTCCCTCAGATGACTAAGCTCCACCAAAGATAACCAATTAAAACCCCGTTTATTTTAAAGTTCCTGTCGTTTTTTTTGATAATGAAAATAAGGGCTATAATTTTTAGTAATATCAAGTGCGTGGAGTGAAGAGCTTTGCAAATCATTGAGTAGAGTCGCCTGTTCTACAAAAGAATATTTGGAAGAAAGCCTAGGCATGTAGAGCCGTGCTTGCAGATCAAAACTTGTCCTAAAAAAAGTTTTTAGTACATCAAGCTTGCTCATAATCTCGCTTTTCAAGGTAAGAGATGATTCTTTACTCAAATCTGAATCAGCAAGTTGTATATAGGTAAAAAATGCTTCAAGGAATGCATCTTGATCATGTGATACATCTTTTCGACTTAATTTCTTAAAGTAGCTGCACACTAATTTAAAATTTTGGCAAAAAAGCTTTCGGTCACCAATTGGCCTTGAAGTATTCCAAGCGCTTCGATCGATACACCATGCCATTGAAAAAACAAATTCCGTCAGGCAAAAAAGAAGATTTGCTGTAGCCTCATGTTTTGTTTTGAAATAGTTTGAAAAGTCGCGCGTTGGGTAGGTAGAAAGGCTTTCCCATTCAAATTGGGCTTTTTTTTCTATGAGCCTGCTTTGACGAAGCTGTGCCATTGGAGTTCCCATAACTAAGAAATGACGACAAGATGCTTTTTTCTTTCTCAAAATTTCTGCTAAAAAACTGATGTTTTGTACAGTTGTTGTCGAAGTACTTTCTATGACAATCTGCCTTCGAGGAATCCCTAAATCATATAATCGTTCCGCAATTGTAGCAGCTTCAGTATAGAAAAAGATGGGCTTTGCTGTTGTGCCATAACCGCCAAAGCCCATTACAAAAAATTGGATCTTTTCTCGGTTAGGAAGCCGTCTAAATAAATCAACCGTGTAATCCACATAATTTAGGTCGTTATTTCCCATCATTAATATGGCATCGACTTCAAGTGAATAAGGATTTGTAATGCATGATCCGCTGATATCTCCATTTGGATTCTTTTGAAGTCTTACACGAGGAGCAAGGGTCTCTGCAAGCTTTTCAGCATCTTTTAGTACAGCTTCTAAAGTTGTATTTTTAAACAGTCTTTCCTCTATAAAACTGGGGCTTGCAAAATCAAGAGCCTTTCGAGGAAGGGATTGCTTTGATAAATGGCGAATTTTCGCATGAGTTAATTCAAGAAGGTATTTGTCCTTTTCCTTTTCTGGAAGCTCACCAATTTTCTCTTGGAGCTGTTCACTAAAAGGACGATCTGACAGCGCTCTTATCGCAAGCGGAAAGCAGGATGTATTTTTTAGAATTTCGGAAGTAAGAGCTTGCAACAGCTGAAGCTTTTGAATGGTCTCTAGGAATTGGTTTAAGGGCTTGTCATCAACAGTATAGCTTTGTTTAGTGGCCATTACTTCTGCACTTTGCAACGTGGTACAGACAGGTTGAAGTGAAGCGTTTTTTAATGAGTCAATCATAGAAAATTTTCAAGCCTGTTTTAGCAATATCCAAAATTAGATAGTAACTGTATCACAAGGATCATTTTCTTTTGAGAAAATCTCTTGGCCTTTTCCTTAGATGCAGTTGCAGATTTTTTCCGGATTTGTTGCATTTTACCACCATATTTTCCTTCAAAAAATGTTAATGTAAGCCCTCTTATAGAATGCTCTTTGAAAAAGTAAAGGATCAGACAATGAAAGTCCTGAACGAGGCAGTTGAAAAGGTAGAAAAAGTAACATCTAATTGGGCAAAGCTTATAGCGCGGATATATGAAGTTAATCCCTTATTTGACAGCCCAGGTCAGGCCTGACATCTGACATTCTTTTCTTTTGCCTAATTTTTCAATGAAGTGTGCTTCTCTAAAAATCCTACAGATAGACAGAGTTTAACTTTGCCAGCTGAGTTTTTTAAAAATCTGAGGATACCACAGCCCGCCATAGCAACATGCTTTCAACACATAAAAGTCTCAGAGCTTACTTTCGTTGATCTTCACGATATGGAACCTTATCTTTGCAAAGCTTTACAACAGCTTCCAAATTTACAGAAACTAATGATTAGTAGGAAACAAGGCTCTTCTTCAAATGCAATAGAAACTGGTTATTTTCCCTCCAAGCCAAATTTAGAGAATCTTTGTGTGAAAGAACTCTGTTTTAAGGGATACTCTTTTTACGACTTGGGAAATTTCGTGCTTCCAAAACCCACCCAAACAATTAGTTTTCAAGAATGCCCGCTTGCCTGGGGAGAAGCAGCATACGAAAGGATTCGATCACAGTTCCCTGTAGTTAAGAGAGAAGGCCAAGACATTACCCTGTCCAAAGCTCCCACAGCAGGCTAAAGCCCTTTTGGGTTGCAGATCCTGAAAAGGGTATAATGGCTACACTTATGCTTCAGGCAATTGGCAAAAACCCGTTTTATACTCAAGTGAATGAAGATTTCCTTCAGCTAACCTATCATGCAATTTATGACTAAAAAGCTACCAAATACCGCCAAGGACTTTTAACTTAATTTTGATTCTTTATCTAGTGTTGACATAAAAAATTGGGCAGCTAGATGAGCCTTAGCAGCTAAGGCTTGTTGATGCACGTGACGGAAAAAGTTTTGGGCTCTTTTGGAGCTTTTAGGATGAAGCTCTACCTGTGTGCTTTCTTTAAAGATGTATCGAAGAGAGGCGTTTTTCCTAAACTGTGCTTCAGGAATTGTGACTCTTGCAGGAAAGTCCAATTGAGCTTCACGTAATACCGGAAGATTATCCTTTAAGATTTTTTCTGTTACGAAAACACGCGTCAAAAAATAGCTGCCTTTAGGTCCTTTTGTATAGAGTGCGAAAAGTTTGCATTGGTCATGATGCGTTATAAACTCGCCAGGATGGAGAAATGTGCATTGATCACGAGGACAGCCATAATATTCTTGAATTTTTAAACACTCACGTTTCTTATAGGGCTGAAGAAATCCCATGATTCTCAGATTTTCAAAACCATGGGCACCTTCACAATTTTCTAAAGTACATGGCCTTACCCCGTTAACATAGTTTTGGCATATCAAAGTCGCACTGTCAATTTGACGCTCTCTTTGCCCTTTTTCAGCTTTCTCTTCTTTTTCTTCTTTTTGATCAAATACGGCACTATGATATTTATCAACTTTAATTTCTGAAACCGAGCTCATCTGAAGATGTTTCCTTATTTTAAATTATAGTTAAGCGAAATTTATGTTTCAATTATGACAGCTTCGATAATAAATGAAAAATGCTACCAAACGCCGCCAAGGGCTTTGACTAGGGAAACTGTAGCGATGGCGCGCTCTTGAATGGAGCTGATATAGTCGCGTTCTGCTTGCAGAAGCGACTGCTCAGCGTTGATGACATCTAAGTAGGTAGTAAGGCCATTTAGGTAGTTGAGCGTTGTAATTTCTAAAAGGTCTTCTGCTGCTGCAAGCTCAGCTTCACGTCTTTCAACCTCACGATCAGCCGATGTAACAGTAAAGATGGCATTTTCTGCCTCTTCAAAAGCGTTAAGTATGGTGTTTATAAACGTGCTTACTGTCTCTCTATAGACAGCTTTTGTTCTTTTTAGCTCGGCGCTATTTCTTCCACCATCATAAACTGTTTGCAAAAGCTGCCCTGTGATTGAGAGCACATGGTTTTTCCATTTAAATAGATTGTGCAATTTGTTTGATTCGTAACCGGCGATACCGAATAGTGAAATTTGCGGATAAAATGCAGTTTTGGCAACACCAACGAAAAGCCTTGCGGCTTCAACTTGATCTTCTGCGGAGCGAACGTCAGGTCTGTTTTTTAAAATTTCCATTGGCAGACCGGCAGGAATAACAGGAAATTTCGGCGTAAAGCCTTGGCTTGTAAATTCAAACAGAGAGGCAGGAATGCCGACTAAAGTTGCCAGCGAATTTTCTGAGTAGGCACGCTCGCGAATAATCTCTTCAAGCTGTGCTTGTGTTGTTCTTAAAGTAACTTCTGCTTGCAGGGGATCTTGTGCAGAGACAATACCGCCTGTAAATCTCGCTGCAGTTAAGTCGAGAGCATGCTGGTAATAAACAATTGTTTTTTGGTAGATGTTAATCGTTTCATCGTAGGCTTTTAACTCAAAATAGTTCTGAGCAACACTTGTCGTAAGCTGAAGGTACGCTGTGCGTACATCTTCTTCTGAGGCTTTGGCTTGCATTAAGGTTGCTTGTGAGTTTCCCCAATATTTTCCCCAGAAGTCAATCTCATAAGAAAGCTCTGGTGTTACTTGGAAAAATGAAATGTTTCGAGGGCTTACAGTTGTTCCAAGGCCTGGAGTTGCAGTTGTAGCTGCAGTTGCAGGAGCCGCAGCAGATGAGTTTGTAGGCGTTGTTGTCGCAGGGCTTTTTGAAAGTGAAAATGGGGCTAGAGAAGAAGATGAAGGTGAACTTGAGCCTGTATTCGCGCCACCTATCGGAGCATCCTTAGCCAAATGGGTTCTATTTGCATTGCCTTGGAGATTAAGCTGTGGAAACTGATCGGCACGCACATAGCGCCAAATGGCACGACTTTCTTGAAGGGTTGCAATTTGAAGCTGAATGGTCGGACTATTTTTGAGTGCCGCCTCCTGCAAATCGTTTAGCACAGGATCGTCAAAAATTTCCCACCACTTCGCCGTGTAGCGGTTGTACTTTTCAGGCAGCTTTTCGCCAGTTTCGGAAGCTTCTGATTTCCATTCAGTAACCTCCGGTTTTTGGACTGGAGGAGGGCGATACTGAATGCAGGAAGTAACAAAAGAAAATGAGAGCGAAAAGGCTAAAATGTTTTTAAAATGAATGCTTTTTTGAAGCTTTTTCAAGATCATCAATTTATACCTCAGCTACCTTACCTTCCCTATAGCAGAATCAAACACAAAGTAAAATAAAAATTTTAATTGTTTTTGAAATTACTAGGGATTGTGAGAGAAAAAGAATAGGAAATTCGGGCTCTTAAAGAATTTTATAACGCGGATTTGGCCTCAGTCGGATTTTTGCAACTGCCTCTTTAGTCTATTTCAGCTGCCTTCTTTTCTTTGACCTCAGTATTACTTTCTTTTTTGGGCTTAGCTGCTTTTGCGGAAGTGGAGTCTTTAACTTCGTAATCTTTAGATCTCGTACTTTTTAAAAACTTCTCAAGCGAAGCTTCTTCTTTGAAAGCTCTTAGGGAAAACTGAGGACTTTTGATGCCGCTAGCAAATCCACACCCGTAAAGTGTAATTTGTTTGAGTTGTTTTGATTTGAATTGGTCTCTCAAGGGATGTATGCAATCTGGGGTAAGGCTTTTGCAGCCATGGAGTTCTAGTTCTTTGAGATTAGGAAATTCCTTTTGAAAGAATAATGCAAATCCCCTATCTGTGACCCGATGCATTCCGGTAATGCATAACGTTGTATGATTTGGACCGAGTTCCTCTACATACTTAGCAAAAGACTCGTCAGTATATTTTGGAGCTTCAATACCATTAAATGAAGAAAGCGCAGGATGTAGCTGCAAGAGCCTGAGTGCGATAAAGGGTGAGGTTTTAGGTTTTCTATTTTCTATAACGTGATCAACATTGAGAAGATCTTCATCTTGAAGTGTAAGCGTTTGAAGTTTTGTCATTTTTGAAATAAGCCTACTAATCGTTTCCTCGTGTTTTTTCAATTGGCATTTTCCAATCATTAACGTTTCAAGTTGTGTAAAGCCTTGAAGGTGTAAAAGTTGATGGTCGGAAATGCGCTTATCTTTCTTTTTTGGATTTGATCCCAGGACTATGAGCACACGTAAGTTGACAAGAGTTGCCAAATGCTGAAGTCCTGAGGTTATATTTTTGGCCTGTTCTAGTCTTAGGTCTCTAAGCCTTGGCAAACCTTTTAAAACTTCAAGGCCAGAGTTTGTAAGCTTTTGGCAACTATCAAGTTTTAAAAATCGTAATTTTTTAAATGCTTCTACTATTTCGCCTAAAACTTCGTCTGTAGGGTGTTGAGTGTAAATTTCTTTTAAATTAGGAAAACTTCCTCCAAGATTTTTTACTTGTACTTGAGTAAGAGATATCCCTGGAAGCGTGAGCTGTCTGAGATTTTTTCCTTGTGTTCGAATATGTTCTTGCCATTTAGAGGAAAGCTTTGAGAGATCACCTCCTACTTTACAAATAACCTGGCTCCATTTCGCGATAGCATCAGGACTATTTACAGGTATTCTTGGTTCCTCTTGTTCTAACGGGGGTTGAAAGAGAAGTGTCTCAAGGTGCGCAGAGGGAATTTGATGAAGTGATGTCTCTGAACGTCGAGCAAGGCTTGCCGCCTCAAGCGCTTGAGTTACCTCATCCACGCCATCTTCCTTTTTTTGATCTCTTTTATCTCTCTCTACAGGACCTGTTTGAAATGCGTCTGAACTTAATTTAACAGAATGAATCATAAAAATTCTCTTATTTATTATTTAATTACATATATAATAATAAATATTGCAAAAATAATACAACGTATAAAATTATAAATTTTTTATAATTATTTCTGTGTATAAGGAAGTTCATTACAATTTTTATGAACCACAGAGATCACAGAGAACACAGAGAGTAAGGGGAAAGACTCAGTTTACGCGAAGCGTCTCTCAAGTTCTCCGTGATCTCTGTGGTAGAAAAAAATAACACGAACTATCGGCCGAGGAGCTTTCTGGCGCCGGCTGCAAATTCCTTAAATCCTAAGAAGTCAGCGCAGTTTGCAACTCCGTTTACTGCTCCGTTTACTGCTAAAGCAAAGAGCGAGTTATCAGACGATTGAGCTGCTTTTGGTGTTGCTCTTGGAGCAGACCTAGATCCAGAGCCAGATGATTGTTCTGCTTTAAATTTGATCTCTTTTAAGACGCCTTGCCGGTGAAGCATGTAGGCAATAAGCGTCTTTTTTAATCTTGTGCGAGGATCATTTACATCCACATAGGCCTCTTTTCCTACAAAGCTCATAATGCGCTCATCTTCAATTGCCTGCTCTGGCGTCCAATCTGGAGGCGTAAAAATTTCATATTTTTGCTGAAGCATCTCTATTATTTGAGCTTGTTCAACATTTTGCGCTCTCTGTTGTTTAACCTCTTCTTTAATAGGGTCAAAGCGGGTTTGGCCCCACTCTTTAGGCACATTTTCCTTTACCCAATCAATGTATTTATCGCGCAAGCCGCCTTCACGATGGATTCTCGGCTCAAGCCAGTCACACACAACAGAAAAAGGAGTGTAGCGGTTAAAAAATTCGCGTTTTTTGTCTTCTTTGTTGTAGCGCCTTCCATAGCGATCTTTAAAGGCGGCCATCATTTTGGCACCGCGAATGGCAAGCTCAACACCTAAAACAATCATCAGCTGGTTAAAGTCATGCACATCTTGTAAAACACGGCCCTCTTGATCACGGTAGGTTGGCACAATCGAGCGCAAAATGACCTCTCTCTGATCTGCCAGCATGCCTCCAACAATTTCCTTGAAAGTCTGATCGCGGCCTAAAACAACCTTTACATATTGCTCAAAGGAGATAGCGTAGTATTTGCCGCCGCAGTAGTTTGCTGCTCGTATGTATTCGACAAGGACTTTCGCTTTCATTTTCTTGGCTTCTTCAACATTTTGCATCTCTTTCAGTTTCTTAATTGTATTTGTGACCGCATCTTCGATATATTTGTAAAAGCGTTCTAGTTCTTCAGGCTGATCTCTGCTTGGTGTTCCGGTATAGGCCTCTCTTGTCTCAATCCGGTTTACAAACTGCTTTAAAAGGGACTTTAAAACCCATTTGAAGGTTACGCCTCCTGTGTCATCCTTAAATGTTTCGGCATTAATGTAGTCATCGGCGTTAGGATCATTGAAGTTGAGCGTATCAAACATCTCCATCAGCATGCTCACTTCATACCCTTCAGGCTTTGGAGGCACTTGAAGCTCTATATCGTCTAGTTTTAAATGGCCAAGATTGAACTCATAAATCGAAAGCTCAATAAGGTCCAAAGATATTGTCGGATACTTCGTTTTTAAGGCTTCAATTTGCCTTGTAAACTCTGTTTTCGTCATGTCCTGTGCAAGCGCCTTGGCAAGCTCTTGAGAGTGAAATAAGAAGGCAACCTCAAGCGGTATTGCTCCTTCACTATAGTATGAAGGATCTCCCACAAAAAGAGGATTACGGGTTAAGTAATTTTCGATGTCGTTAATGCCAGATGACCTTATGCGATTTGCAACCGCGGGAAAATCTTTAAATGCGCGAGAAAAAAACTGAACCATTTTGTTTTTGTCTGCTTTCCAAGTATCTGAGGTTTTAGCTGCCTGAAAGGGAGTGAGCTGATCGTTATTTGTAAGTGTTGGATCTGCCTTATGAGTAAGAAGTACTTGTGTATACTCAAGCTGGCCCTTCATACAAGACTTGTGAAGGGCAGTATTTCCTGTATCATCTTTTTTGTTAGCGTCAGCTCCTTTCTCTAACAGTTTTAAGAGAACTTCAATGAATGAGAAGCGTAAAGCAATATGTAAGGCGGATTCTTTTTGAGCATTTACCTGAGTCAAATCCAGTCCCTTATCAACTATTTTATTGGCAACTTGAGGAAAGCCCTTTTCTAAAGATAGCGTAAAAACTTTCAAAGAGCATTCTGCTCCACTATCAAGAAGAAAGAGAGCAAGAGGCTCTTTTCGTTTTGTAAGAGCGGAGGATAAAGCCGTATGACCATTTGGATTTTCTTGCGAAACTTTTGCATCCTTTGAGATCATAAGCTTTATAATGTCTTCACGGAAATCGTTCTGGACAGCAAAGAAAAGGGGATAAAAACCTTTGGAGTTCGCTTGATTTAAGTCAGCTCCTGCAAGAATCAATTGCTCAGTTACAAACAGCTGCTTTTTTAAAAGAGATTTTTCGAAAAGTGGATTAAAAAAATCTTTTGCAAAACTGGCGTCGGCTCCTCTTGCAATCAGCTCAATTGCACGGTCAAACTGCCCCTTTTCACAAGCTTTTTTCAGAAGGGGATTGTAAAATTCCTTAAGACGTGTAATGTCTGCGCCTTGATCAAGAAGCTCAAGGGCCATATCAAAAAGGCCATTTTTGCAGGCAACAAGATGTGCTTGTTCTCTCAAGAGCTCAGAGGCAGCATTGAGAGCATCAAAACTCTTTGTATGAAAGTCATTCTTCTGTTCTGTCTCGTTTTTCAGCTTTTCGTTTTTAGCTTCGGGAACTGTGTAGAATTTGTAGCAGGTTTTGCTGGCAGCAAGAAGTTCTTGAGCAAGGTTGTTTTTTTCGTCGGCATTTTGCCCTAGAGCTTCAGGATTTACTGTTTGCAGCGTGCTTGCAACTTGTGTGAGCATATACTCTTGTGTGCCATAAAGATCATAGCTATTGCCTGTACAGCCTTTGAAAACACGAGCAATCGGGCCAAAGAGAGTGTTGTTTTCTACAATGAAGCCTCTTTTTTGGTTCACTCCAAGAATAATTTTTGAACCTATCTCGGAAGATGCGCCGATTTTGGCATCTACTTCCCTAAAAAACCGTGGGTTATTAGCAGATTGAATATATGTTGACATATAAAACTTTTTGTTTGCTTTAAATTACAAATTATAGTACATTAGTTAAATGCTTAAAAAACTTATACTTTTTTACATACTTTTAACAATCGTAATAGGAAGTTTGCCTCTTTTGGCAGAAAAAGCTGAAAGTGAATCGGTAATCGGTAAAACGCTTCCGCAAATCGAAGGTGAAATCCTCTCTGGATCTGAGACTCCGCTTCCGCATGGAAAAGCAACCCTCTTATTAATCGGTTTTGAAAAAAACTGTATACCTTACGTGCGAGAGTGGTTAACAAGCATTCGTAAGGAAAAGCTCCTTCCTAACACAATTGATCTCTATACTGTGCCAGTTTTAGGCGATTCTTGGCAAGCAAGGCTTTGCGAGTCATTAGTAATTGAAATGCTCAAGAAAAAAGTTCCTAGGAAAGAACAGCCTCAAGTCTACGTTGCAAAGGGCATGAAGCAAAAACTAAAAGAGTTTTTTGGCGTACATCCCAAAAAGGCCCATGATTTCTATGTAGTGCTGATCGATAGCAAGGGCAAAGTCCGCTGGCAATTTTCTGGAAAGATGAATTCAAAAGCCAAAAATTCACTCAAACAAGCCGTCTCTAAGGTTCGTTAACATCTTTGATAGCAACATCATACTCTGAAGAAAGAATAAGTTTTTCACCGTCTTGAATAATCTTTTCAAAAGCATGGACCCAAGGAAGCATCCCGTTACTTGCCAGGTTGTTTTCACCCTCAATAATAAAAAGAGAATCAAACACTTTAAGCGTATCTGGGTTCCTTGCGAGTGTAATGCCAGGGCTAGAGCCATCGGCTGTTACTGTTCGTACAATAAGTTTTGCGCGCACAAGATCCTCTGTAAGCTCTGTCACAAGCCTCATGGGCATCTTCAGTATTTCTGAAAGGCTTTCAAGCGAAAGCGGTGGTTTTTGCTCAGCAAACTCATTGACACAAGCTTTTAAAATAGAAAGATAGGTGAGCTTCTTTTCATATTGGGAAAGCGTTCTGTAGGGTGCAATAATTTCGGGGTCCCACAGCCTTTCTTGAAAAATAACGACAATTTCAGCGCCGATTAAGAAAATAAGCCAGCTGAAATAGAGCCAAAGTAAAAAGAGGGGAATGGCAGCAAAACTTCCGTAGATTGCGCCCGTTTTACTTACTTTGAACTGGATTGTGATGTAAAACGCCTGCAGAATTTGGTAGGTAACGCCTGCAAAGATTCCAGCAAAAAGTGCCGATTTGAACTTGACCTTTCCATTCGGCATGTAGGAGTAAAGAAAAGCAAATAAAAAAGTGGAGATGACATAAGGAAGAAAAGAGAGGATCTTTACGATATAGGGCTGAATATGGCCTAAAATAACTCCTGAATCTTTTAAAGTCTCTATAAAAGCTGTTGCAAATACCGTAAGAGAGCTTGAGATAACCATAAATATCGGGCAGATCAAAATGAGGGCAAGAAAATCGATAAGCTTTCGAAAATAGGACCTACTTATTTTAATTCCCCACATCGAGTTGAGAGAGTCCTCTACGGTTGAAAGCAGCTTTAAAACCGTGTAAAAGAGTGTGATGATACCAATTCCTGCAATAAGGCCTCCACGAGCCTGTTCAAGAAGGGTGTAGCCAAAATCAATAAGATAATTAATTACCTCTTGGTGATCGTGGAACTCGCTTTTGATGCTGGCTTCCAAAATCTTTTCAATGCCAAAGCCTTTTGCAACACCAAACATAACGGCAAGAACAGGGACAACCGAGAGCGCTGTATTGAAAGTAAGAGCAGATGCGCGCAAAAAACAGAGGTCTGTTTTAAAGCGGTAGATAATTACCCAAAACAATCTGACAAAACGTTTGAGATATGCGCTAAAATCAAAATTTTTAAGTGTGTCATTCATATAATTCGTCATTTATATCCATGAAAAAAATATTATAGTATTATTGCTAATTAGAATTCAATAACTCTTCTACTAATGGGAAAATTCTTTTTTTCCAATTAATTACAGGGACATTTATCGATCCTTTCTCTTTTTGTAACTGCTCTTTTAATAAGTCAATAAACATGTTTTGATTGAGTAACTCAACCCCAAGTCCGCAGTTAATTAAACATCTGAGATTCACCTGTTCCCACTCGTAGCTTGTAAAGGTAATGGCAAAAATGCCCATTTTCATAAGCTCGGCTGAGGAGGCTCCTCCCGCTTTTCCTACAAAAACCTGCGCAATATTGAAGTAGTCAGAAAGTTCATGGGCATGAAGAAGACCGTGCACCTTTACAGTTATATGAGAAGGCAAATGGTTATTTTGAAGCCAGTTTTGCATCTCTTCTTTCATCTGAGTATTGTTTCCGCACACAACTGCAATATGAAGTGGTTCAAAAGTTTTTTGGGCATCTTTTATTTGTTTCAGAAAGTTAAGCATAACACCGCCAACGCCCTGAAGCCCCATCACCATAAGCACAACTTTTTCATTTTTCTTAACGCCGAGTTTTTCTCGTATAGCTTCAAGCTGAGCAGGATTTTTTATTTTTTTGAATCCCTCTCTTAAAGGGTAGCCTAAAAGATCTACTGACTTTTCTTGCACCATGCACTCCTTGTTGTCTGCAGGAACCCAGAATCTGACAAAAGTTGGATCAATTACATCAAGAAGGGGATGAAGCTCAGGGCTTAAACGGAAATCACAATTAAAATAACAAAGCGGCACATCAAGATCATAGGCTAGAGCAACATCTGAGGTAAAGCTATAGCGCGTTGTTATAATGAGGTCAGGATGAAAGGAGGCTATTCTTTTTTTAAGAACAGAAAAGCTGTTATCAGGAATAAAGGGCCTTATAGCCTCTGCTAAATTGGTAAGCTTGTAAGCAAAGCCTTTATTGTTTTCTTTTTGAAAGACATCGCTATAGATTTCTTCATGCTGCATGCCGCTAAATTGATAAAAAATATCAAACTCTTTTTGTGCCTTTTTAGCGTCGAGTACGAAAACGTCGTAGCCCTTTTTTTTGAAAACAGTTTTGATGGCATGCGCTACAGTGAATTCAGCGCCTCCAGCAGTAGATGTGAGAATGGCAATACGCCTTTTTTCATGCTTCGGTCTTGTTTTCTTTTCTCGTGATTTTTGCTCGTCAAAAAAGGGAGCGAAAATAGTCATATGCTTTGAAAGCAAAGGATGTTCCTTAAACTTTTGAAAAGAGCGCTTTTTTGATCCAAGGATAAATGCATGCTTTTTTAGCCAGTCATCGAAAGCTTTTTTAAGCTCGCCGTTTTCTTGAAGCTTTAAGATAACCTTGTGGTAGTCTCTGAGAATCTTTGCCGACTTTTTTGAATCTCTTAAGTTTATCGTCAAAAACTCTTCAATTTCTGATCCAAAGGTAAGCTTTTTGTAGAGCTTGCCATCATGGGCAATTATATGGTCTTTTTCAATTGGGGTTACGACAAATAATAGGGAGTCACTTTGTATCTGACACTCGGAACTGTTTTCTAAGAACTTTCTTGTTTCGTTGCTAATTGCATATGCATGGCAACAAGTTTGGCAACAACTTCCGATGAGAAAAAGGGCAAATAAACTTTTAAGCATAAGCGTGTCCCAATACTAAATTTCTTAAAAGGTCTATCCATGTGCTGCTTGAGTTTAAACTGCTGACAAGATCAATTTTTTCACCGCCACAACGTTTAAACTCGTGCTGAAGCTCGACATTTATTTCATAAAGAGTCTCTAAACAGTCGGCAACAAAAGAGGGGGAGAAGACGAGCAGCTTTTTTGCGCCATTTTGTGCAAGGCTCTTAATGACATCTATTGTATAGGGTTTCAGCCATTTTTCTTGCCCAAGACGAGATTGAAAGCAAACTGTACAGCGCTCTTCAGGTAGTTTTAGCGCATCTCTTAGCAGCTTTGCTGTTTCCAAGCATTGCGCTCTGTAGCAAGAGTGGGATGCTTTTTCGCAGCACTTTTTTGAGATCAAGCACTGTTTTGTGTGATCATCCTTTTTAACTTGTCTTTCTGGCAACCCGTGGAAGCTTATCATGATTTTATCGTAGTCCGAAAGTGTGTGCTCAGATGCTATTTCTTCAAATGCTTTATAAAAAAGGGGATGCGAATAGAAGTTTTGAATAAAAGAGATGGGAGGGCATCCTTTTAAAGAATGAGAGACCTGCACAGTTTTTTCTATGATTGATCCCGTTGTTGCCTTGGCATATTGCGGAAAGAGGGGAATTGCAATAATCTTCGAAACTTCATTTTTTATAAGTTCTTTTAAGCCCTGTTCAATTGAAGGCTCTTGATAACGCATAGCGCTTGCAACATGAAAACTTTCTCCTAAAACACTTTGCAGACCTTTTTTTGTGTTGTTAAGATGCAAAAGAAGCGGTGAGCCATCTTCAGTCCAGATGCTTTCATACGCTTTTGCAATGCGTTTTTTTCGAAGTGGCACAATGAGCCCGCGTACTAAAAGAGTTCTGAGTAGCCAAGAATAGTCAATCACGCATGGATCTGAGAGAAACTCTGTCAAGTAAGATGCAACATCTTGTACGCTTGCCGATTTTGGCGTGCCTATATTGATAAGCAGCACGCCTATTTTCTTAGGCATTTTGTTTAAACTCAATTACAAGAACTTCAATTGCTTCATCAGACTCATTGACGTCTGCGTGCTGGCTAGTGCCTGGATCTTCATTCAGCAAATAGGCTTTGCCTGTTTCAAAACTGAGATAAGAAATGGCTCCAGTATCCTCAACACGTTTTAGTGTTCCTCCTTTTAAAGCAACTAATACTCGAGAGTGATCATGTCTGTGCATTTTTAACGGTGAATTTGGGTGGATAATTGTTTTCCAAATGCGAATATCATCGTTTTCAAACATAGGAACACGATGTGTTTCAGAGTCATGAGCGGCAGGCTTAAAATCAATACTAGGCGATGGAGTATAGGGATTTTTTGACATAAAGTGCCTTTGGTTTCATGATACGCTGTGCAGTATCTCTTTCTTTCCAAATTTTGCCAATATGAATTACCAGTGCAACTCTGAGAAGTTTACTTGAGATTGCATATTTTCAATGAGCTTTTTGCTGCCTTCAAGGATATTCTCGGGAAGTTCAGAAAGCGAGAAAAAGCGAAGTTCATCGCACTTATCAGGCTCTTTATTTTGAAGCTTTCCGCTAAATTTATTAGCAATAAAGCCAAAGAGCAAAACTTCGTTTGGTGTGCGAAAGTGAGGTGCAACATGTAAGACAGAAGAGAGCTCAAGTGTTTCATGATCGAGTGAAATATCAAGCTCTTCTTTAGCTTCACGAACGAGAGCGTTTTTCATGGGTTCGTTGCCATCTATACAGCCTCCAGGCAAACCGTAAAGGCCATCTCCAAAGCCAGTATTCGCTCTTTTCATAAGCAAAACTTTTCCATCTTGAACAAGAAGCAGGGCTACTGCCACATAGCATTTGAAGCGGTTTTTAGGATTTTCATTTTTCTGCATAGCTGGCTTTTTCACTTTTTATGTTTGCAAGAAGTATAGAGGAAAGAAAGAAATTAAAAAATATTAATTTTAATTTTAAAATGGAAAGTGTATACAACGGCTAGGAGGGATTTGAAATGGGCATGCGGATAACAGGATCTGGAGACACACAGCCTGAGCAACCAAAAAAAGCAAATGGCGCGTCTATTTCTATTAAGAATGGAAAGCTTGATATAAAAGCTATAGTGAAATCGATTATAGAAGTTGTGAGTGCAGTCCGTCCGAGAAAAGAGCTTTCTTATGAGGAAAATGCGGGCTCATTTGCACCTTCCCAAAAACAGGTAAGGAGCTTCGTTTTTGAAGTTCTTCAGAACAAGCCCTCAGTTTCTACTGTTAAAGGCATTATAAGAGAGTGTCAAATAAGTGAACAGCTGCCTCTTGTACGAGAGCTTGTTCAGGAGCTCTCAAAACAGCCAAAAGATGCTCAAAAAAACTTCTGGATGGGCATTCATGCCTTTATGCAGAGTGATAATGCAGATCAGCTTCAGAAGCATGCTGAAGAGCACAATTATGAGGCACTCGCAAAACTTCTGCCAACGCCTGAAAAATTTGCTCAGATTATGAAGATTACGTTTTCGCATCCAGCGGTGCTGAATAAGTTTGAAAAAGAATTAAGTGGTGGATAAGTTTTTATGCTAGAGACGATAACCTCAAAAAAGCTGGTTGTTTCAGCTATTATCTTCTTGTTTTCAAATTACTCTGAGCCTGTTATTGCTGCCTCTTTAAATGATATTCCAGCTCCGCAAGTAACTCAAGATAGTGTGCTTACAAGTACAGCTCCTCAAGTCTCAGTTTCTGCTCCACGCATCGTTCCTTTTGACTTCAGCCAAGCACTTTTCCAAGCAGGCGATAAAGTAAGTATCCAGAGCGTAAATTTTTCTAATGATCTTATAAACTCATTAAATAACATCCTCTTTACTTTCAGTGAGAAAAAGTTTCCCTTCGTTAAGGGAGGGTATACAAATGATCAGGCAGGTTTTGTATGCCTTTCTGGATGCAACCTTCAAACAGGGAAGCTTTCTATACAGCGTGCACAAAATGCTTTAGAACAGAGAATGGGTACACTTCTTGAAAACCCTATCAAATATAAGCTAAGGTCAGATGTTCTTAATGTGGGGCTTTCTCCAAAAATTTTTTCAGACTCCCACACACACTCAAAACTTATTGCTATGGACGCTTGGGACTTTCGTCTAGAAAATGAGCCATTTTACTCTCAACTTGCTCTAGATCAAATGTTTATGACGGCATTTGCCTCATTTAAAGCCTATTGTCAACTCTGCCAAAAAGAGCATCATTCAAAAGTTATGCATTCAGGTTTTTGGGGCAAAGACTATAAAAATAACCCACAAGTTGCGGCAGCTTTACAGATGCTGGCAGGGGAGGCCGCAGGGCTTGATCAGCTTTATTTTCACGGCTTAAGCGATGAAGTTTTAAGCGAAACATTCGCGTTTCTTAAAGCTGAAAGCGGCAAGCCCATTTATCTCATTCTTCAAGACCTCCTACAAAATACTACTGAATTCAATTGGCATCCTGTAATATAACTATAAGTGAAAAATTTTGTTCTTGCTCGTGCTCGAAGAAATGATTTTCGTGGGCAGGCTAGATTAAAAGTTAACTTTGTTGTTGCCTGAGCCCTTTAGGGCGATTGATTAGAGCCCATAGTGACCGTAGGGAACTATGGGAAAGAGACAATAACCAATTTGAGCCCGAAGGGCGACTCAAAGCAAAGACGTCTGTTATTTGAGTCGCCCTTACGGGCTCTGATTTCTATACATTCCTCTACCCACCGTTCCTTCGTCACGGTGGGCTTAAATCAATCGCCTAAAGGGCTCAGGCAAAAAGCAAATGAGCATTTTTACCTAACACATGCGGGCATGATTTTTAAGGGATTTTAATGAGTTTTTTAGCCAAAATTGCAGATCGTCTTATTGTAGTATTTACTGTTTTTTTGGCCATTCAGCTGCCTCTTTTTATGCATGATTATGAGATTAGGCTCTCTGGTCATGTTTCAGAGGCAAAACGTTTTGTAGATGAACTTCAAGTAAATGCTAAAGCCTCTCAAAAAACTTTATCAGAGCTTATTCAGAAATTTGAAAAGCAAGATGACCCTGATTTCAGCACGCATGGCATGCTGTTAAAAAGAACAGTTGATCGCTACAATAAACTGAGTGCGGCTTTAAGCGCCATCACCTCTGCAAGCATTGTGGCAAGACCTTTTGTCTTTACACGTTATCTTCAAATGGACATTTTTTATGAGACCATAAAAAGCTTTCAGCCCGGTTTTTCGCTAAGTTTAGAAACCATGCTTTACGGTTTTATGGGACTTCTTTTTGGGATGTGGGCGGCACATCTTTTGCTTTCTCGGAAGAGGCCTTCTCGGGTTGAGGAGCGCTCTTCTCAGGCTCCTTTGCAGTAACCTGAGCTGGTTTTTCTTCTTTTTTTGCAGCCGCTTCTTTTGCAGGCGCCTCTTTTGGCTGAGGAGCATCTTTTGGAGCGGCTTTTAAAGCCTCTTCAGGCTTTGCCTGCTCTTTTTGCTCTATTTTTGGCTCTGCTTTCGGCGCTTCTTGGGACGCTTTTTGGGGCGCATCTTTTACAGCTTCTTTGGCAGATTCTTTAGCTGAAATTTCATCGCCGATAATTTCATCAAAAACATTTTCTGTTTGCTCGGCAGCTGGTGAATCTACCTCTTTGGGATTGGTTTGAGGCGCATCTTTTGCTTGTGGTTTTACCTCTCGCTTTTGCTCATCGGCTTTTGCTTTAGCTTGCGCGGGCGCAGCTTGCGGAGGAGGAGCTGCCTTTGGTTCAACAACAGCCTTGGGCTCGGCACTCTGTTTTTTTTCATCTTTTTTTGTCTCTGTAAGTTTAAGCGTTGAGTCTACAAGATGGGCAAGCTCAGAAAATTGTTCGGTTTTTAATGGAGCTCCCATTTGGTACTCACACACTTCATTTGTCGTTTTTTTAACAAGCTTATGCTGGCCAGATTTGAGTGCTTTGATAACCTCTTCTGAAGAACAGGCGTGAAGGCCGCCAGCTTTATCTTTATATTCAAAGATAATTCGACCCTTTTCAATAAGCGTGTTCAATTCTTTAAAAGCATCTGTTGGACTGCATTTACCGTCGTGAATCAGCTGTTTGATCTGAGCAAGTTTTGGCTTATCAAAAAATCTGACTGTAAAACTTACAGGGCCGCCTTGAGCCGCTTTTCCACTATTTAGTCTTAAATTAAATGAGCTTTTGCCATCCGAATTCAGTATTCCATCGAATTTGCTAAAAAGGGAAGAGGCGTCAATCGCCTGTAATGACTCTATAAAGTCTTTAAAACCAAGTGTTTGTGTATCTCCAACAGAGCTGTCTCCCATTGTGCCTCCTAGGTGTCCACTTATCATTATAAAAATACATTTTTAATTATTTTTCAAGAAATTTCTTTTATTATTGAATTTTTGTAAAAAAAGAATTATTTCGTAGTTATGAGGAAAAATAATGAAATATAGTATACAAAGACTGAATTCAGAGCTTGAGCATGCAAGAGAGTATATGCAGGCTAAGCTGCCTAAAGAGCTTAACCAGCCCATACGTGTTCTATATCGCTATATCCCAAGTTTAGAAATTGGAGGGGATGGTTTTGGCTACCATTTCTATGACGATGACCATTTTATCATCTATCTTATAGACGTTGCAGGCGAGGGTGTGAGTGCTGCCATCCATTCAAACTCTATTCTTCATGTGCTCCATCATCTTGTTGAGATAAAAAATCCTCTACTTTTAAGGCCAGATCAAGTTTTAAAAGAGCTTAACGCAGAATTCCAGATGGAAGAAAATGCAGAGCTCTTTTTTACCATCTGGTATGGGGTGTATCAAATATCAAGTTCTATGCTCTCTTATGCAACTGGAGGCCATCATCCTGCTGTGCTTTTGGGAAAGGAGAAAAAACTCCTTTTAAAAACTTCGAGCAAATTGATGGGTGTTGATAAGAAAAATCATTTTCTTGCTAAAAGCGTAAAAATTAACCCTCAAGATACTCTCTTTCTATTTAGCGATGGCGTCTTTGAATATGAGCAAAATAAAAAGAGCTATACATTCGAAGATTTTTGTACATTTCTTGAAGAGATCGAGCTAAATAGCTGTGATGCCCTAGATGAAGTTGAGAGGCGCTCTTTTCGTCTTTCAGGAAATAAACCATTTCCCGATGACTTTAGCATCCTACAGATTACCTTTTAGTTATTGGGCAGATTGAGAATGCGTCTCAAATGCCATCCAACCAAGTTTGCTTCTTCCTTATTAAATTCAGCAAAGTGCGTATCGGCTTTTGCTTGTACTCCAATATATATGGAGGAAAGGCGATCTTCAATATTTTGTCGCTTTACGTTTTTAGCAAAGGATTTTTCAGGAGGTATTGTTTTTCCGTGATGAGACATGATGGCAATGATATCGCCTTGAAGTTCTTCTACAGGAGCTTGGATATTTATATTGGTTTTTCTTCTTACATGGCCGCCTTTACTTTCTCCATCGTGTTCTTCAATTTGGTCTAGAGCAATACCTGTGCGGTCAAGAACAACACTTATCTTGGACCAAAAATACTCTTTCTGAATCTTGGCAGCAGCTGTAGCTCCTATTAAAGCGCCAACACCATGGCCATATACGATTACATCGTCAGGATTAAAACCCTCGCCTTTTATCAGCATTTCATAACAGCTTGCGATCTCTTGCACACGTATTGTATTTGAAGTATCCGAATGATTTGGTATCAAAATATGAACGTCGCCAAGTTGCGCTTTTATGAACTTTACAAGCGAGGGCAAAAATCCTGTGGCATCTTGACTTAAGTGCTGATATTTGAAATCGGGTCCTAAAGAGAGCAAAACCGCCTTCTTTTTCTCTAAATTCCCACGAAGAAATAGTGCATCAACAGTTGCTTTATGATCAAAGGTCTTAATAGAGAAGCGCACGACTTTGTTCGATGTTTTAGGACCTTTTTTAGTTCTACACAAACATAGAGGATAGCAGAGTATTTTGCCAAAGGTTTCACAGTACCTTACAGCCTTTGTTTTTTTTGGAACATAGGTTTGAACTGGCGCCGATTGCAAGTCTATTTTTTCTGGTGACATACATATCTCCTGCAGGTTTCTAAATAATTAAATCAAAAATAATCCAACTTGGCAATTACAAATCATTTTTGATTTTGTTACTTAGAAGAAGGATCTTATTTTTTTTCTTTTTTCAGCACTTGCCTTTTCATCTGAAACCGATTATTTATGCTGTAGATGAGCTTCAAATTTTCGCACAGACTTAAAAAGATCTGTAAAGAATTCGTTTTTGTCATCGTCTTCTTCATCATCAGAATCACTTTCCTCGTCAACCTGATTTGAAAGTGGCACTCCGCCTACACTTGATTGCTCAGCTGGACCTGCAGAGCTTAAGTCGCTTTCATCGTCGCTTTCATCATCGCTTGAATCATCAATTTCCGATTCATCATCACTTGAGTCAGGAAGTTCTGCCATAATTTCAAAATATTTTATGAGATTTTTTTCGCTATTACATTTTATGGTCTCGATTTTCTCGCCTGATTTCGTCACTTCAGCCTTTATTGAAAATAGGAAACCTTGAGCTGCAAAAATAAAATTAAAGCAACACCTTAGGTTTTTACGAAGCCCCTTCTCAAGATCGCTTACCATTATAGCTATGAGCCTGTTTAGTGTTTTTGTTTGCTCATTATCTTGGCTTGAAAAAAGAAGATTTTCGATTTCATCATTTTTCAATTTTTCCAGATACTTAAAAAGTTTTTTAGCATCTTTTGATTGATCTGAAACAAGAAGCTGAAGCGCTTGAGGTGTGTTGTGATGTTTGATTGTATTTATTAAAAGAAGCTTTAGAAATGCTTCATTAGCAAAAACTGTTTCTGAAACGTCTTCAAACTCTTTTTGGATTTTTTTTCCATATTTGCCTTTGTAAATTTTTGCAAAGAGCGAAACTACATATGTTTTGAGTTCAATGTCTTTGTTAAATTCTTTCTGGATGGGTTTCGACTTTTTTAGTTTAATTGATTTTAGTTTTGAAAAAAACTTATCTCTTATCTTGAGAACTTTCTCATTTTCAATATCTTTTACTGAAATGCCGCATAACTTTTGCAAGCGCTTCTGATCTAATTTTGAAAGCATTTTAATGACCTTTTCTGTTTTAGCAGTGAAGGTTATTTTAGCTTTTGGATGAGCTTTTTGAACTTTCTTAATTTTTTTATCAAAACTCTTGTTAACCTCTTTGAGTAACGCTCTTGCTTTTTCTAAAAACACATTCGTTTGTTCAATTTCATTTTGCTGCTTAATAACAAAGAATTTCTTTGCTTTTTTCAATAACTCTTTTGTTGGTTTCTTGGTAAGCGGAGATTTCTTTTTAGAGTTCTTTGCAGAATCAATTTTTAGATCTATTGGCTTTCGAAGTTCTTGAGCTAAAGCTGAAATTTTCTTTCCTGCTGCCTGTAAGTCATCGGATACAGCCTCGTTTTTAGAAACGGCCTGGTTCAGCTGTCTTACAAAATCTTTCCAAGCTGGATCGAGTTCTTTTACGATTTTTTGAATTCTATCGTCTTGTACTTTTTTAGGAAGTGCTGCTAATTTTTCATCGACGCTCTCTACTCTTTTGTCGAGCCACTCTTTATCATTGAAAGCAAGACTTAAGTCTTCTTTCTCAATTACAGGATTTACAATGTTGTTTATGTGAGAAAAAATTGGAAAAACTTCGTTCTGAATATTCATAATTATTCCTATAATTTTGTTAATATTTAACAAGTATACAGAATAATTATATTTAATTAATATATAATTACGATTTAAATTTATAAAACAACAAACAAGGTTTTTTCTAAATTTCCTGTCAGCCTATTAGCATCCTACAAGGCGCGTTTTAGCTCGTTCAGCGCGTCTGTTAGGTCATCGAAATGGTGAAAATATTTGCTCATGCCAGAAAGGTGCAGGATTTCTTTGATAACATCATTAAATTTCGAAAAGACAATTTTGCCTTTATGTTTCTCAATTTCTTTAATTGTAAGCAAAAAGGCCCTCATGCCGCCGCTTGAAAGAAACTCGATCTCTTCACAGTTAATGAGAAGGTATTTTTGGCCTTCGTGGAGAAGTGTTGTAAGGGAGGCGTATAAATCATCGGAACTGGCAGCATCGACTCTGCCCTTAATCGTTACAACCGTAATGCTTTGAATTTGTTCTGTTATAAATTGCATGTCAAAATCAAAATGTTTTTGGATCCAGATCTTGTGTAGTGAACCTCGTCTACAACTTGGCGCATGAGCTCTATTCCGAAACCGGAAGTTTCAAATTCTTCTTTTTTTTCATTTCTTTGAACAGTTGGATCAAAGGGCCTGCCAAAATCTGAAATTTTGATCTGAAGCTTATCTGCTGTCTCATTTTTGCATTCAATTTCAATTGGTCCTGATGCGCCCTTATAGCCATGACGCATAATGTTGACAATTGCCTCTTCAGCCGCAAGCTGGAGCCTCCATAGGGCATCTTTTGAGGCTTTTGCTTCATGAGCTTTTGAGGTAATATAAGCTATAGCTTTTCTCAGATGCTGAAAGTTTGAGGCAATTTTCATTAGCGTAACTTTGATAATAATCCATTCTCAAGCTCATAGCACTCATCTGTTAGTTTGGCAAGTTGAAGATTATGGGTAACTAAAAGAAGGGCTGTATTTTGCTCTTTGGTCAGGCTTAAGAGTAGATTTTGAATCTCTTGGGCAGTCTCATGGTCGAGATTGCCAGTGGGCTCATCTGCAAAAATAATGGCAGGCTCGCAGGCAAGCGCTCGAGCAATCGCTACACGCTGCTTTTCTCCGCCTGAAAGCTTCGATGTATGAAAATGAAGCCTTTTACCAAGACCTACCATTTCTAAAAGGTCAGAGGCTCTTTTATAGGCAGGAGACGACTTTTGCGTGTCTTTTCGCAAAATCTTAAGCGGCATAAGCACATTTTCTAAAGCTGTAGAATCAGAGAGTAAATAAAAGGATTGGAAGATAAAACCAATAAACCTATTGCGAAGTCTATCAGCACTTTTACTGTGCACCTTTTCACCCATAAGGAAAAGCTCGCCGTCTGTAGGCTTATCAAGTGAGCCAAGAATATGTAAGAGGGTAGTTTTTCCTTCGCCCGATTTTCCCACAATTGAAAGGCTTTTTCCAGGCATGATCTTTAAATTAATGCCTTTTAAAATATCAAGCTCAACGGGGTCATAAAAGTTTTTGGTAATCTGGATAGCTTCTAAAATAGGTTTTTCGTCCATCATTCTGTCCTCAAAGCATCTGACGTATTTTGCCTGCTTGCCTTAATGGCTGCAATTAAGCCTGCAAGCGTTGAAATAATGGCAGTCACTCCAATTACCAAGACCATAGCGCGAAGGCTTACATCGGTTGGAACTGTTGATCCATAAAATGAGGCGTTAAGCACCTCAAAGCCCTGCAGTTTTCCGATAAAGGCTAAAAGCTCGTTCATATTTTTGACAGTGATGTAGGAGAGTATGGCCCCTAAAATACTTCCGCAAACGCCCATGAGAAAGCCGCACAAGCCAAAGATAAAGCCAACACTTGCTTTTGATGCGCCAAGAGCTCTCAAAATGGCAATCTCTTTTTGCTTATCATGCACTAAGATTACAAGCATCGAGATAATATTCGAGCAGGCAACGATCACGATAATCACTGAAATTAAGGAAAAAAGATTTCGCTCGCTTTTAAGCTGCTGGAAGATATCTTTTGTAAAGTCATATTCATCATAAGTTTGGACTGTGAAAAATTGAGCAATGTTGAGCTTTTTTAGATTCGCAATAATTTCATCTTTTACCGTTTTGGCAAGCTTGTAGTCGGAAAAGTTTACATTAAATCCTGAAGGCAAAAGGTTTTCTTCAGTAATTTGAGCAGCCTCAATTAAAGACACAACATCTTGCCTTGCGAGAACGAGCTTTCCCCCAATTGGGATAATGCCAGGATCGTAAAAGCCTGCCACAAATAGGGGAATCTTCTGTTCTGAAAGCGATGTGGCGCCAGGAGCAAAATAGCTAAAGGTTCCCTCATCGCCAATCAGCACATCGCTCTCTTTAAAACTTTTTGGCAGAAGTATGCCATCACCCAAAAGTGTGTTTTTAGGAAGCACAAATTCATTGCCTTGCCGCTCGATCCACAACGGCTCAGACTTGCTTGAGGGGGCAGTTGTAAAATTTGCGATTTGCATACTGCCCTTTAAAACTTTAGCTTCAATTTGTGTATTTTGAATTTGCAGAGAAATGAGAAAGGGGAGCTCTTCTGTTGCCTGTACATCGCTTAAATCGTTTTCAAGTTTGGCATTTACAATCAGGTTTGCCGGCAGTCTCAAGATGACTTTATCTAATGGAGTCTCTTTTTCTTTGCTTTTGAAAATAAGGCTATTTTGCTTTTTCAAAATGACACCTTCAATCCATTGGCTATCTTGAGGACTTTCGGTATCTGTTAAAAGAATGACTTCTGGGGGCAAGTATGGTGAAAACCGAGCTTTGGCCTTAAACTCTTTTCCATCTAACAAGGAGCTTACAGGAATTTGAAAGCCAAAAGGCGCCGTTTTAAGCGTCTGAATAGTTACTCGATCGGTAAAAGAAGAAAGAAGCTCTTGAAAGATCTTTCTTCTCGCATCACTAACTTCTGCTCTATTTGCCGCAACATCATCGATTGTATGCAGCACATTTTCTAAATCATGGGAAGTTATTGGAAGGAGAGCCTCTTTAAATCCCAATTTTTTTGGATCAAAGTTAATGAGATAAGAGGCCTGTGAGATGAGTTTGGAGATGGCCTCGCCGCCTAACAAGTCGTTTCGGAAAACCTGGATTTTTAAATTAGCATAGGCGGTTTCAAAGGTGCTGACATCAATTTTTTTTGGCACATTTGCCTTCTCTATGGCTATCTTTGCAAGTTTTGCAAGGTCTCTTAAATTGCTATTTTTATCAAGAAGCGGCGTGGGAAAATGAACAGAGAGACTTGCATCAACTTCTGGATCGTAAGGATTAGTTTTTGTAGCTAAAAGCTTTTCAGAAAGTGTTTTGAAGCTATATCCCGATTCATTACTCATGGAATCGATTAAGAAATAGTAGGATTTATAGTAGCTATCTGTGGGGATGACTCTAACGGGAGCCGTGATCGCAACTAATTTTTCCGTCCATCTTCTTTCAAGCCCCTCTGTGACTGAAAAAAAGATAACCGAAAGCCAGACAACTGTTGCAATTACTAAAATTGAGATAATGCTGATAATAGAGACGGAGAGGTAGCGTACGCGCGGGACAAGGTATTTTAAGGCGGTCGAGACTTCAAACATGTTATTTCCTTAGCTCACCATAACCTATAGTTTTTTTGAGAATTAAAGTGTAGAGTGAGCTATACACAAGTAAAATGAAGAATTGGAATTTTTCAGCTTACTTGTGTATAAGAAGTGAAAAATTATTTTACTTCTTTAAATTCGACGTGTTGACGAACGATTGGGTCAAACTTTTTCAAAGTAAGACGATCTGGCATTGTAATTTTGTTCTTTGTTGTGTAGTAGTGGAAGGAGCTTTTTGAGCTCTTGAGTTTGATTTTTTCGCGTTTGCTTGCCATAAGAGGACTCCTAAAAATAAATTAATGACAAACATCATAGCTGAAAAGCAGCAATTTTTTCTAGGAAAATTATGCCTATATAATGAGTTGAAGTATTGGCTTTTCCTTTGTCAAAAACATGATCCTACTTAATTATTTTTTGAGTAACCCACACTGTATGCTGCCCGCAAGCAGGATCTTCTACTTTATGTAAAAGAATTTTGAAGCCGTACTTACCTAAAAGGTCTTTGTATTCGTCTAAACTGAGGCTTGCATGATAAAAGTCATGTCCTTCCATGCGTCCATATTCTACTCCAGCTTTTGGTCCTGATGTAAATATCAAGACGCCGCCTTTATGTAGATGTTTAGAAAAGACGGGAAACATCTTTCGTTGATCGTTCTCAGTCAAATGAAAAAAACTGTCCCAGGCAAGTAGCGCATCAAATTCTTTATCTAAATTGATGGACCTCATATCTGCCGTAATCCATTCCATCTCTGGAAAACGCTTTTTACATAGGGCTATCATTTGAGGCGAGCCATCAACTCCTGTTACGCGAAACCCGCTTTCAATGAAGAATTTTGCCATAGGCTCTCCGGTGCCGCAGCCTAAATCCAAAATTTTTCCGCCTTCTGGAATAACTTTGAGAGCCAGTTCCAGATATTCTCTCTCCATGAGATCTTTGCACCTTGCACCATCAAACCATCCCACAATCTTATCGTAAAGCTTCCATGTGTCGTCCATGACTTATATCCTTACTACGTTCCAAGCAGCTCCAAAAAGGCCTGCGTTTTTCGGACCTTCAAACATTTTAACTTGAAGGTGTCGTTTTCTGAGCTCTTTGATTAGGCGATCGCCATGATGCTCGATGTGGCCGCCAGTAAAGACTATGGCTTTCGGTTTTCCCCACTGCCGTTTAAATGTTTTAGAGCGTTTGATAACTTGCTCTTTTAGAAAAGCTTTCCACCTCTCGGCAAAGAGCTCAAAGGCCTTATCATTTACAGCGTAAGTTACGTCTGAGACGATCTTGTCAAAGCCCTCTTTCGAGCTACAAGCCTCCCATACCTCTTTTTTTGTTGTCGGCTCCAAGGCTTCCCACGCATCTATTCCACCGAAAAATCTCTTTAGCTCGTCATTCGTATAAAGCTTATGTTTTGTGTCAGTAAAGCCAAGCCCGACACCTGTGCCTATGGAAAAATTCCAGATTCTGCCTTTTGGCAAGTTTTTCACCATTTTTACTGAAGCAAGTAAATGTGCAAATCCATCATGAATGGATTGAACTTTATCGGCAGGAAGCTTAAAAACCTTTGCCATGTCAGTTGTTATAACTCGCTTTTCTGAGAGCTTGTCGAGACCTGCAAGAGAAAAGCCAAAAAGATATCCCTTTTTTACTTCAGCGTCTAAATCACCCTGACCGATCGTTTTTATCTGCTCGCGTGCCCAATCATAGACTTTCTTATTAGCAGGGCATTTTCCGAGCTGAAACTGACTGCTTACAAGTTTCATCTCATTTGCACTTTTGTCGTAGGAAAGAAGAGCTGTTTTGAGGCCATTTCCGCCTAAATCAAAAGCGCGGATATATTGGAGATTGCAATTTACCACTTTTTACACCTTAAGTTTGTAATTTTTTTTATTTTTTGCAGAAGGCGTTAATTTCTTCTAGGAAGATTGTACCATATTGGGCTAGTTTTTGACTGCCCACGCCGTTAATTGATAGGAATTCATTGTCAGTTTTGGGAAAATAGGTTGCCATTTCATAAAGGGTTTTATCGTTGAAGATAACGTAGGGAGGAATATTATTTTCTCTGGCAAGGTTGAGGCGAAGTTTGCGAAGTATATCAAAAAGCTCCTGGTTGTAGGCAAGAGTTGTTTTTGCAGCTTTTTCTAAAATTTCTTTAAAGATCTTTTTGCGAAAGAGAATATTGCAGTCGCCCTTCAAAGCTTGAAGCGATGTTTCTGTGCACTGAAGCACTGGATAGTCTCCAGAGGACGTTTTCAAATAACCTTGGGAAATAAGAGAGTTTATATAATAGCGAACTTCTGCTTCTGGGCTGTCTTTCAGAAGGCCATAGGTTGAAAGTTGATCATGGCCACGAGTGAGCACGTTACTATTTTTTGATCCACGAAGAACATCTATCACATGGCGCACGCCAAATTTTTCCTGAAGGCGCTTTACACAGGAGAGTATTTTTTGTGCTATAATTGTGCCATCAATTGTGCTTTCATCACTTACACAATTGTCGCACTCTGTGCATGTTTGGGCTAAATATTTTTCTCCAAAATAGTTTAAGAGCTCAACTCTTCTACATTGGACCGAATTGCAAAAAGCATACATGCGCTCTGTTTTGCGCTTCATCTCTTTACGCAATTTCTCATCTTCAATTTCCTCAGAAAAGAAATTGTAGACCATAAGTTCTTTGCCGCTAAAAAGCATAAGGCAGGAGGCGGGCAGGCCATCTCTTCCTGCGCGTCCAATTTCTTGGTAGTAGCGTTCAATTGTCTCTGGCATATCGTAGTGCAAGACAAAGCGGACATCGGGCTTATTAATGCCCATGCCAAAAGCAACAGTTGCTACCATCAATTGAACTTTATCATGGATAAAATTTTCTAAGGCTTCATGGCGCTCATTCTCACTTAATCCCGCATGATATTTTGCAATGAGATATCCTTCATTTTTTAGCTGATCATAAAGCATATCGACATTCTTTCTTGTTGCCGCATATATGATTCCTGACTCATTTTTGTGTTTAGCTAAAAAAGTTTTTACTTGAGCGTCTGACTTTTCTTTTCTTTCGGCCCTGATCATTAAATTGGGCCTATCAAAGCTTGCCTTGGCAATATATGGATCTTTCAATGAAAGCGCGTTAATTATATCTTTTTCAACATCAACTGTTGCAGTTGCAGTAAGCGCCATAATGGGCTTGTTAGAAAACTGCGTCTTTAAAAGGGAAAGTGTACGATAATCGGGGCGAAAGGAGTGGCCCCATTGCGATATGCAGTGTGCTTCATCAATGACAAAAAATGAGATTTCAGCCTCATGTAGGCGCTTTAAAAAAAAGCTATCTTGAAGTCTTTCTGGAGCAATATAAAGGAGCTTATAACAGATCAAATTATCGAGTATGTCTTGCTGCACAATTGGCGGTATGCTGCTATTGACATAAGCTGCTGAAATTCCTGCTTTTTTAAGTTGATTGACTTGATCTTGCATTAAAGAAATAAGGGGAGAGATCACAACGGCCGTGCCAGAAGAGATAACTGCCGGAAGCTGATAGCAAAGCGATTTGCCAGCGCCTGTTGGCAAAACAGTGAGCACATCTTTTTGTTTCAGAATATTTTCTATAATATCTTGCTGAAGCGGGCGGAAGGCGTTATAGCCAAACCACTTCTTCAACTGCTGTTCCAAATCAATGTCTAAGGCTTGTGTTTCCATACTTAAACCTCTAGAAAAAAGCTTTTGACGATAACAAAAACCTATAAAAAAAGCCAATGCATATAATACGGACAAAGATTTTATCTCTCACGAAGTGAGAGATCTCGAGTTTGGACATTTCTCTGTAGTTTATAAGATTTTTTGCTTTCAAACTTTAGCGGACTCCTAATATTGTATTTTGAAAAAGAACTGTTTTCTCCCGAAGGGAGAAATGGAACTTAGCCCAGATCATCGACGATGAGGAGATGCTCTGGGAATTGATGCATACACACGAAATTACACTCTCGAATGAGAGTGTTGGATTTACAATGTCGATGATCTGGGCTAAGTTCCAATGTCATCAAAATAAAAAAACTTATACTATAATCCCGGCAGGGATTTTGGTGTCCAGCCCAGGGTAGCTTTGCTACCCTGGGAA
>Ga0207055_1005_pt1 | contig 103425 bp, 85 predicted proteins | sample Alteio_BWMinCont_57_FD_153293 | JGI IMG/M metagenome (GOLD analysis project Ga0207055, IMG submission 153293) | Enriched cells from forest soil in Barre Woods Harvard Forest LTER site, Petersham, Massachusetts, United States -... | ecosystem: Environmental > Terrestrial > Soil > Temperate forest >...
AATAGAACAAGTTAGGAAATTAGCTCAATAAATCAATGAGATAAATGGTTATCTTAAAAATATTTGCTTAAGCAAAGAGTTGTATGAATGGAAAAATAAGTGTATAAATGTATAAGCACGTAAGTGTTTAACTTTCTCAGAGGTTTTTATGAGTCAAGCCATTCGATGGAATATAGCCGTGTCATCTGATACTGATCGAGCACTTCGTATGTTTCTGGCGAATCAGGGAGGCGGTCGCAAAGGAGATTTATCTCGATTTGTTGAAGAAGCGGTGCGCATGCATATCCTGGAATTAACTATTGGGCAAGCCAAGATGGCAAATACTGAGATCAGTGAAGAAGATTTATCTTCCATTGTTGAAGAAGCCATCGATTGGGCTCGCAATCAATAATCTATCATTCTGTATTTAAACAAAAAGAGTTTTGTCATGCGTGTTGTATTGGATACCAACGTGTTGCTGAGCGCGATGATTTCACCTCATGGAATCTCTGATACGATTTATCGAGCCTGGCGAGCAGGCAAATTTACTTTAATCACTTCTGATATACAACTCGATGAATTAAAGCGAGCTAGTCGCTATCCTAAATTCAAATCTGTTCTTCAACCGATGCGAGTAGGGACAATGATTAATCATCTTCAGCATGCTGTTGTATTAAAAAATCTCACTATTGAAGTTGAAGCAGACGATCCAAATGATTCTTTCTTGCTGAGTATGGCTATTGAAGGGAATGCTAATTATTTGGTGACAGGAGATCGTCGTGCTGGCTTATTAAAAAGAAAAAAAATCAAATGCACGCACATTGTTACTCTAGCTGATTTTTGTGCAGAGATAATGTAACTTTTTACAAATTATTTTTTCTATCCCCTCAACACTCCCAACACATTTTCAATCAATCCAATCCGATCTTTTCTTTCATGCGCGTCAAGATTAAACCGCAATCGCGTAGGACCATCCAAGCGAAAATAAGCAGAGCGTTTTTGAATCAATTGAATAATGGTGATAGGTTCCACTTTGGGTTTTTCGGTAAATTCGATTTTTCCATTTTTACTGTTCGCTTCAATTTTTAATATGCCTAATTGTTCGGCTTGTTGTTTCAATTGACTGATGGCGAAAAGATTTTTGCTGGGCTCGGGTAATAAACCAAAACGATCAATCATTTCAACTTGAATATCATCCAAATCATTTTCTGTTTTTGCATTTGCAATTCGTTTGTAAAATTGCAAACGTAACTGGACATCCGATAAATAATCATCAGGAATTAATGCGGGAATTTGTAAATCAATTTCCGTTCTGTGTGAAACCATATTTTCCAGAACAGGTTCTTTTCCTGATTTGAGCGCATCGACAGCACGTGATAATAAATCCATGTAAAGCGTAAATCCAATCGCGTGCATATTTCCGCTTTGACCTTCTCCCAATAATTCACCGGCACCGCGAATTTCTAAATCCTGGGTGGCGAGTGTAAAACCCAAGCCTAATTCTTCAGAGGAGGCAATGGCATCCAAACGTTTTTTTGCATCTGCCGTAATGTTTTTTATCGAAGGTACTAACAAATATGCATATGCTTGATGATGCGAACGACCAACACGTCCGCGTAATTGATGCAATTGCGCAAGTCCGAGTTTATCTGCGCGATTAATTACAATCGTATTGGCGGATGGAATATCAATGCCACTTTCAATAATCGTACTGCACACTAATACATTAAAACGGCGATGGTAAAAATCCGACATGATTTGTTCCAACTCACGCTCACGCATTTGACCATGTGCAACCGCGATGCGCGCTTCGGGAATCAATTTTTCAAGATCACGAGCTGTTTTTTCAATAGTGGCGACATCATTATGCAGAAAATACACTTGACCGCCGCGTAAAATTTCACGCAAGACGGCTTCCTGAATAATAGGGTTTTGATATTCTTGCACGAATGTTTTCACCGACAATCGACGTGCGGGCGGTGTGGCAATGATCGACAAATCACGGATACCAGAAAAGGCCATATTGAGTGTGCGTGGAATCGGTGTTGCTGTGAGCGTCAAAATATCTGCATTGACTCGCATTGCTTTGAGCCGTTCTTTTTGTTGCACACCAAATCGATGTTCTTCATCGACGACAATCAATCCCAATGATTTAAATTTAATAGTGTCTTGTAATAATTTATGCGTGCCGATGACGATATCGATTTTCCCTTTTTCCAATTGTTCGATGGCATATTGTTGTTCTTTGGTTGTTTTGAAACGCGACATCACATCAATCTGGATAGGCCAATCCGCAAATCGATCCAAAAAATTTTGATAATGTTGTTGAGCCAGTAGCGTTGTAGGCACTAATACAGCGACTTGCTTTTGATTTTGTACTGCGATAAAGGCTGCACGCATTGCCACTTCTGTTTTTCCAAAACCGACATCGCCGCAGACTAATCGATCCATGGGTTTTTCAGATTGCATGTCTTGCATGACTTGTTCGATGGTTTTCAATTGATCGGGTGTTTCTTCAAACGGAAAGGCAGCAGCAAATGCAGAATATTCTCCATTTAATTCTTTGTATGCGATACCGGAAGTCGCTTCGCGTTTTGCATACATCTCGAGTAATTCTGCGGCGACATCACGCACTTGCTCTGCGGCTTTGCGTTTTGCCCGTTGCCATTGTGGAGTCCCTAATTTATGAAGAGGCGCATGTTCTGGTTCAGTTCCGCTATAACGATTAATTAAATGCAAAGAAGAAATCGGTACATATAATTTATCGTCACCCGCATATTCAATGCATAAAAATTCGGTGAGTTGTTCACCCACCTGCAAGGGTTGCAGCCCTCGATAACGCCCGACACCATGATCGATGTGAACAATCGGCGCACCCAATTGCAACTCAGAAAGATCTTTTACCATCGCATCAATATTTTGCGGCGTTTCTTTGCGTCGACGGCGTTGCATGATGCGCGCGCCAAATAATTCTGTTTCTGCAATCAGTGTAATTGCAGGATCGATTAATTGCAGACCCTGGTCAATGGGTGCAACCAAGATGCCCTGTTTTTCCGTGCTATTTAGAAAATCTTGCCATGTGTCGATCGGTTTGGGATGTAATGAAATGCCGTTAAATAATTGCAGTAAGACTTCACGTCGTCCGGTTGTTTCTGCACAAAATAATGTGCGGCCGGAATAGTTCGTTAAAAATTGTTGTAAGAGTTGTAACGGTGCAGAAGATCGATGATCAACCGTTAATTTGGGCGGCTCTTGTACGTTAAATTCAAAATCATTTTCAGTTTCAGTCTGTACACGTACTCGAATGTTAGCGTAGTGCTGAATTTGCTGAAAAATTTCTTGAGTGGGAATAAAAAGATGCGCGGGTGGTAATAACGGCCGTGTCACATCGTGTGATCGTTGTTCGTAACGCACATTAATTTCTTGCCAGAATTCCTCTGCTTTTTGATGGGTATCGGATAGAGTGATAATCAAACTTTCTGTTGGCAAATAATCAAAAAAAGTTGCAGTTTTTTCAAAAAATAACGGTAAATAATATTCAATCCCGGGAGGGCATATCCCTTCACTCACATCTTGATACACAGAACTATTTAATGGATTCCCACCAAACTGATTTCGCCATTGTTGACGAAATAATTCGATTGCTTCATCCGTTAATGGAAATTCTTTTGCGGGCAGCAATTCAATTTTTTCGACACGCTCTAAAGTGCGTTGCGTTTCGGTTGAAAAAATTCGAATGGAATCGATTTCATCATCGAATAAATCAATTCGAAAGGGAAGAGCACTTCCCATGGGAAAAATATCGATGATCGAACCGCGCACGGCAAATTCACCGTGTTCTCTCACTTGATTGACGCAGCGATAACCGGATTTTTCCAAACGTAAGCGAGTCGCCTCGATGGGAAGTTTATCCTTGGGCTGCAATAAAAAAGTATTTCTTTCAAGATAATCTCGCGGACACAACCGGCTCATGAGCGTTGAAACAGGCACAATAATAGCGGCTTGCTGCTGATGAGCTAATTGATACAACGTAGACAATCGCCCGGAAATAATATCTTGATGAGGTGAAAAATAATCGTAGGGAAGGGTTTCCCAATCCGGAAAAGACAGGACAGGAATATCGCGTTGAAAAAATTTTATTTCATATTCAAGGCGATTTGCTGTCAAAGAATCCGGTGTGATAATCACAACGGTTTTTCGGTGCTGCCGAATAGCATGGCTCAGCGCGAGACTGATGCTGGATCCCGATAAATGAGTCCATTGAATCCGCTGGCCGGCTTGGGCAGGCAAGGGCGGTTGTAAAGGCGTTGTGATTGACATAATTAGGGCCTGTTTACAATAGGTTTAGAGGTTTTAAAAAGCGGTAGGATCGGTTAAAATCCCTGCAAATTTTCGTTAAATAGCGGTGCTATTCGCCTCAAATTTGCAGGGATTTTACCTCGATCCCCCACTTTTTAAAACCTCTAAACCTATTGTAAGCAGGCCCTAGGTGTGTTTTCAAAAAAAGAGTGCTATTTTAGCAGGCAATATGCTGCAAAGCGAAGAAAGAATTACCACGGCGTCATTGCGAGCGCAATGACAGCGTCGTCGACGCCGTTATAATTCATTTGAATAAGCATTTATAAACGAGAACCCAGTCCATGGACTACGAATACACCCTTGACGCCAATGGCAAACCCCATTTGAAAGTCAAACTCACCGACTATGCTTTAATGCTCAATCCATTATTAAATAAGGGAATGGCATTTACGGCCGAAGAAAGAGAAATGTTTAATTTGTGGGGATTATTACCGCCTCGTCAAATTGATTTGAGTATCCAACACAAACGATCTTATGAAGCTTGCCGCAGTAAGCCCAGCGATGTTGAAAAATATATTTATCTGCGCGATCTGCAAGATTCCAATGAAACGCTTTTTTATAATTTACTGTGTGAACACATTGAAGAACTCATGCCCATTGTTTACACGCCCGTCGTGGGTTTGGGTTGTCAACGGTATAGTCATATTTATCGAAGACCACGCGGTATTTTTATTTCATATCCCAATCGTTTACACATCGATAGTATTCTCGCCAATCCGCGATTTAATTATGTCAAAGTCATTGTCGTATCCGACGGCGAACGGATTTTGGGACTCGGTGATCAAGGCGCAGGTGGGATGGGAATTCCCATTGGAAAATTAGCACTGTATACCGCGTGTGCTGGCATTCATCCGAGTTTTACCTTACCTGTTATGTTAGATAGTGGAACGAATAATCCTGATTTACAAAATGATCCACTGTATATTGGCTGGCAGCATGAGCGAATGCGCGGGCAAGAATATGATGATTTTATCGATTTGTTTATTACGGGCGTTAAAAAACGATTTCCTCATATTTTGTTGCAGTGGGAAGATTTCGCGCAGCAAAATGCAAATCCATTGTTAGAACGTTATCGCGATCAATTGTGCACATTCAATGATGATATTCAAGGGACAGCAGCAGTGGCTGCAGGGACATTATTCGCAGCGATTTCGGCGACACGCAGTCACTTACGTGATCAACGAATCGCAATATTGGGAGCGGGTTCAGCAGGATGTGGTATTGCTGCCTTGATCAAACAAGCGATGATCGATGAAGGAATGAGTGAATCAGAAGCGCGCAGTCGATTTTTTATGGTCGATAAAAATGGATTGTTGTTAGAAGATGATAAAAATTTATTATCGTTTCAAAAACCATTTGCTCAATCAAAAAATAATATTGCAGCGTGGCAGTTGCAACATTCCAATCAAATTACATTAGAAGATGTCGTGCATCATGCGCATCCTACGGTATTAATCGGTGTCTCAGGACAGGCTGGTGGATTCAGTGAGGCAATGATTCGCGACATGGCCAATCATGTTGAGCGTCCGATTATTTTTCCATTATCTAATCCAACGTCTCGCAGCGAAGCAACCCCCATCGATTTATTAAAATGGACGAATGATCGCGCGATTATCGGAACAGGGAGTCCTTTTGACTCTGTTGAAAAAGCAGGAAAAATGCGACGCGTAGATCAAACCAATAATTGTTATATTTTTCCTGGGATGGGGCTGGGCTTGATTGCAGTGAAAGCAAGAAGAGTCACCGATGCAATGTTTATGCGTGCAGCAAAAGCGTTGGCAGAATGTTCTCCTGCGCGTCAAAATCCCGATAATAATCTCTTGCCGCCTTTAACGGATATTCGTACCGTTTCATTGCGCGTAGCTGCAGCGGTTGCAACAGAAGCATTAAATACGGGATTGGCGAATATGATTCCGCGTGGAGATTTGGAATCGTATTTGAAAAATTATATGTGGATGCCGGAATATTTGCCCTATCAAAAGATATGACTATGAAATCTATTTTTTCATTTGAGTCACCCATTATCGCGCATCGCGGCGCTAGTCATCTCGCGCCTGAAAATACATTGGCTGCTTTTCGTAAAGCGGCTGAGTTGGGTGTGAAGTGGGTGGAGTTTGATGTGATGTTAGCTGCATGCGGTGAAGTCGTCGTCATTCATGATGAGACATTAGATCGCACGACGAATGGCAAAGGGAATGTATGTGATTTTCCGTATTCTTATTTGAAAACATTGGATGCAGGTTCTGGCGAAAAAATTCCGACATTGAAAGAAGTGATTGAATTGTTACGCGAGTGGGGTCTCACTGCCAATATTGAAATTAAACCCAGTGTTGGAAAAGAAGAAGAGACAGTGAAAAAAGTGTTGCACGTCGTAGATCAATATTGGCATGCGAGCATGAAGCCGCCGCTGATTTCGAGTTTTTCGCTGATGGTGTTGAACTATTTGAGACAGTATTCTAAAACACATTTTCTTGCGTATTTGATGCATGACTGGAATCCGGATTGGAAAAAAATATCTGATGAATTGAATTGTGTGTCGGTGGATATTCATTACAAAATTTTAAATCAGGCGCGTGTGAATGAAGTGAAAGCAACGAATCGGTTTGTGTTTTCGTATACCGTGGATGATCCTCTGATTGCGCAACAATTGTTTGATCTGGGCGTGGATGCGATTTTTACGAATTGTCCTGAGAAGATGATGGGGTTTTTGTAATTGCTTACCCCTCTTGAGAAGCACTACAGAGCCGCGACCGTCAGGGAGCGTTACAGGTCTTAATTAGTCGCTGGCGCGAAATTAAAAGTAGGGTGGATTAGCCCCGCAACAAGTGCGGGGCTAATCCACCCTACTTTTAATTTCGCGCCAGCGACTAATTAAGACCTGTAACGCTCCCTGACGGTCGCGGCTCTGTAGTGACTGCTCTTTGTTTAAATTGTTGGCGGGAGGGAACAGGGTGAGGGTGAATAGTTATTATTTTATAGGTTAAATTATATACAAAGTTACCACATTACTCCTATTTTTACCCAACCCTTTCCATTTCTGAGATATCGCGTATGTTAGGATAAATAGAAGAATCTCTTAAATGGAGGTTTTCTATTTATGCCTGGATCTCATGGTGTTGTTCAACAAAAACTAGAACTAGAAAAACCAGCAAAACCAGCAAAACCAGCAAAACCAGCAAAACCAAACCGCCAAGCAGTGTTTGGCTTGCTGAAGCAGGAGTTCTTGGATGCATTAGCCGTAACAGTGGGCGAAGAGTCGATCTTACTCTTTTCCAATCCTCACTTTCTATCCGTCCTAGAACAACAGGCTATCGATAGCATGCAGGCTGAACCTTTACGTTTTTTGAAAGATATTTATGAAACGAACCAGCGTGTTTTTGCGAGCTCTGCGGATCTCGACGTGGAAGTGGATAGATTATTAGGGGAATATCTTGTTGATCCCAAAAGTCTTAATTACCTTAACATCGCAAGTAGCTTGCAGAAAGAATGTAAACAAAAGGTAGAAGAAAAAAATCAATTAAACAGTTTTGCTCCTGTTATAACGGAAATAATGTTATTGATAAAAACTAACATAGGCCGCCCAATCACGTTAATGTCAGAGAATGGCCGTGTTATACCTGCAGACGTAGTCAAGAGAAAACTGCTCGAGGCTTATGAGAAAGATGAGCGGGAAAGATCATTGTTGTTCGCAAGATCGGTCATATGCGGAGCGTTGGAAGGGATAAAAATCGCTCTCAAACAATTTCAAGAACTGGAAAAATCAGAATCAGAATTATCGGATGGAGGGCTCGAGTCGGTATCATCGGACGAAGATCACGAATCAGTATTCCCAAGCGAAGAACAGGAAGAAAAAAAATTAGCGCGAGAGCGTGATGCTACTGCAGCTCGCTTAGTTCAAGAACGCAAAAAGCTTGTTAAAACAGCGCAAAAAGAATTAGAGCAGTTACTCGAAGAGACCATTAAACCGGATGCTAAACTCGATGTTATTCATAGAAAACTTTCGACTATCCTGAATGAGTGTTTGGAGAGACTGAATGGCGCGGCTGAAGCGTTGAAGTTACAGACGCAGACAATGGGAATAGAAGGAGAACGTTTCCAGCTTCAAAAGAAAAAAATAAACGTTTTGCTAGCTCCGATTCAATTTGCTAAAGATTGGCACGATAACTTGATGTTGGGCTGTCAGAGTGATCACGAGAAAGAAGCTAAAAGAAATTCCTTTCAATCCGTTTGTAAAACGTATAGCAATACCAAGCTGGTAGCGGAATATATAGAACGAATAAAATCTGCGCCTCCGCCGCCCCCAAAGCTATCGCGATCATCTTCCATGATGGCCAGTTTCACAAGGGGATCAAGAAGCAAATAGCAGTCTACTCATCTGCTTTGATCAAGTCTAATTGCTTGATTGTCGCATCATAACCAATCTGGATTAATTTTTCTGCTTGCTTGAGATTCGATTGAAGCAGTCTAAATTTATTTAAATCTAAACTTACCAGCACATTCGAAGTCAAACCATTTTGCGTGGATTTTAATAATGATCCCATAAACATACCGCGCATGAATGCCTCAGTAAAACGCGGAAAATGATAATGATCGAGTGTAAATCCGAATTTCGCGAAAAGAGCTTGTTTGAAAGTTAAAATAGGCGGAAATATATATTTGTGACGATCCTGCATCACACTATTCAAATCAACTGCAATGATTTTTGCTTTTTTTCCTAAAAAAGCACGACCCACATCGACAGGGAGGTTATTTAATAAACCTCCATCGAAATGTAATTCGTTATTGATCACCATGGGTGGAATAATCCCAGGCACTGATGAACTCGCCCGTGTTTTTTGCCACAATAAACCTTCGCGATGCACTTCTTCTTGATTCGTGGCAAGATTGCACGAAACGCAAAAAAACGGTAACCATAAATTTTCAATTCGAACTTCTTCAAATACTTCCATCAGCGAGAGTGTAAAACCTTTTGCATTGAAAAGAGAAATAGCGGGCCACGTTAAACTGCGCCAAGAAATCGATTTGGCAGAAGCAACAATGATTTTATGAAACCGCTCATACGCGTCTTCATAAGATTCATGAATGGCATAACAGCCTGCAATAATCGCACCGACACTCGTTCCACCGATCATGTCAATGGGGATTTTTTTTTCGCGTATGGCTTTAATTGCGCCGAGATGCGCCCATCCTCGCGTTCCCCCTCCACTTAAAATCACGCCAACCGCTTTACCGCGCACAAAACGCAAAAAACGTAAATAATCTTTGCTGACATTTATTCGCACGTGATGATACGTATCAAAATGCATTTGCGCGAGCCAGTGAGAGGAATTGTGCGACATGATGGTGCTTTCATTGTGCAGTAAAATCAATGCAGCTTCGGGTTTAAAATTAATTCGATGAATTTGAAATCGTTCTAACAATGGTTTGTCTATTCTCGGAATAGAATGACTGTAAGCGGTTATATAAATAATGTTGGCTTTACGTAATGCAATTTTGGCAAGAGGCGTATCGTGCGATTTAAGTAAGTATAAAAATTTGTGTGATTTTTTTTTGCTTTTTTCAATTTGAATGATTTTTTCTTTTAATGCATCCTGATTAATGTGAATGGAATTTAATTCAGGATCGTAATCCGAAATCGAAATAACACTGGGATAATTTTCCAAATATTTTTGGATTTTTTCAACAAAAGGCTCGAGGGAAACATCCTTATTGGCAGGAACAATGACAATGTGCCGATTAATTTTTTCAGAAGAGAGTAGTTGAATAATACTTCTCGAACGCGCAATAACAGGATGGATCGCAGCAAACATTAATGCAGGGTGTTCTTGACATAAATCGATGAAATTTTTACTCGATAATCGATAAAGAATGGAATCCTCTACCGCTCGAATGGTTAATGCACGGGGCTCAGTCGTCAGCGCACCGGATTCACCGACCGCTTCGCCCGGCTCAATATAACCGACTGTTTGTGCTTCGCCAGTGACATTCGTCAGAGTGGCAGAGAGTTTGCCGCTGACGAGTAAATAAATATTCTCTGAAGCGTCTCCCTGATAAAAAAGCGTTTCAGCGCGCTTCAACTCCATTCTGACGAATTGAGGGAGTACTTTTTGGATACCTTCTTCGTTGAGAGAAGAAAAAATTTTATTATTGCGGATGACGCTGATTAAATCTTCTTTCATACTGGATGACATCCCTGTTAATCCACTATTCTGTCATGCCAGCATGTTTTTAGCTGGCATCCAGTGCCTTATTACTAAAGACGCTGGATGCCAGCTAAAAGCACGCTGGCATGACAGCGAAACATGTTATTATAAATTCATTTTTTCAAATAAGGAAAACAAACATGGTATTTAATTGGGTCGATTATATTTTCTTGGCGATATTTGTCATTTCCATTTTGGGCGGTTTTATGCGCGGCGGGGTCAGGGAAATTATGGCACTGTTCACCTGGATTGCTGCATTTGTAATCGCGGGTTTGTTTGCTAGGCCGCTTGCCAGTGCTTTTTCCAGTTCTGAAAGCGTACAATCAACGGCTTTTTCGAGTGTCTCTACCGGTGCAGTCGATCACGTCTCTATGCTTGCATTGGGTATAAGTTTTGCGGCACTCTTTTTTGGAACGATTTTAATCGGTTTTTTCCTCGGATATTTGGCTAATCGAGTGGTTGAAGGGGTTGGAATCAGTGTTTTTAACCGGTTGCTGGGCGGGATTTTTGGCTTGGCGCGCGGTTATTTAGTGAACTTGTTTATTGTGTTTATCGTGCAGTTGAGTCCTCTTTCGCAGCAATCCGCTTGGGCAAAGTCTTCATTGGTCCCATCATTTGAGCCGACGGCTCAATGGCTAGGGGAGAAAATCCAGCCGGGGTTTGAGTCTTTAAAGTCGAAGATGGGGAAAACCATCGAAGATATGACGTCTCAATATCAAAACCAGTAGTCTGTAGGGCGCCCAGGTACGGTCATCCCCGCGAAGGGGGCCCATTAAGATAGATTCCCGCCTTCGCGGGAATGACATTTTCCCATAATCCCCCTTTTTTCTTGTTTTCTTTGCCTCTCTTGCCTAGTATGGATATTTTTGATACAATTTAGCCCATTTTTACTAAATATCAACCTTAAACGAGGGGTAATATGTTCCGGACATGGCATGAAAAACTAGATCACATCGATAAGCTTATAACAGACGGATTCAAGCACTTAGGAGTGGATGTATCCTTACCCCAACAAAACAAGGTTGACGAACCAAAAACCGACAACGAGAAAATTTCTGAAGAATATCATAGAGAATATCCCCAGCGCCCTAGATGTTTTTTTACTCAGGTATACTTTGCATCAAACAAAATATCAGAGAATAAAGCCAATGAGGAAAAATACATACTATGGATAAAAGATTTAATCAGCAACGGTGCTGATGTTAAAGCTCTTAATCAGCAAGGTAAGACCGTTTTAGAGATGGCACTCTCTAGCAAAGCGCTTGTGGAAGTATTGTTAGACGCGGGTGTTGATATGGATGCGAGAGACCATAATCAATATACTGCCTTGCTTACAGCAGTTGATCAGATGGTGTGTGCAACAACGCCAGACGCATCAGAAGCCTATTTCAAAACTGTGAAATATTTGGTAGAGCGGAAGGCTTGTCTTCAGATAAGAGGAAGGTTGTTGTCAGATGCATATCAACAGATTTTTACATGGCACCACGATGACGATGCACAGGCTTCTCAGGAAGTGAGGAACCGTTTTGGGAAGGTAATTAAATTCTTACGGCAGAAAGAATCGCGAGAGCATGCTATTTTTGCTGCGATTGGCGAGGGGCGCCCATTACCTAAGGAGAGTTTAGAGACAGTTAATTTAAATTGTCGTGATGAATTCGGTTATACACCTCTATTGTCTGCAGCGTATCACAAAAATTTAAGTGCGGTTATTGCGCTTATCTCTTTACCTGAGGGTCGACAACTCTTAGAGGCAAAAAGAGGGGAATATACGGTTGCTTTTGATCATCTAAATACAGCGATGAAAGAAGAAGTGATCTTTAAATTTCCGGAGTTTGAACCAAAATCTCCCGCCCTTCACAGCTATCAAGAAAAAAATGATCAGTTAAGACAAGCAATGGAAGTTTTGCCGATAGCTGATCTTGAGTCGCAAGTGAGAGATGGAATTGAAGATTATTTGACATTGCATGCTGCGCCTCCAAAATCACAATCTTTTTTCTCTTCTATCACTACTCGCGCTTGGCAGGCGTGGCATCAAAACGGCAAAGAAAGAGCCGATAGGTTAACGCGATGGATGGACGAAGCGAAAGGCGATCCGGAAAAAATACGTAGAGCGTTAAAGTTGAGCTTCTATGATGCTGGTAATTCAAAGCTAAGAGAATTTGTAGCAGAGCCAAGATTAGCACGATTAGCGCGTGAGGGAGAAAATGTTGCGCAGGCATCATTGCCACCGAATGCTATTCCATTAAGAAGCTTGGGACGGGGGAGCTAGGCGGATGAGGGATAGCAGTTACAACTAGGGACTTCGAAAATAAATTTGCAGACTACGCCGAAAATAGACAAGACTGGAAACAAGAAGAACAACAACAGAATTCTGCAAAAGAGTAGGGCACTGAGTTGCAGTGCCACAGAAACAGCGTGTAAGCAGCACTGCCATTAAGTTAGCGTATCTACAGCGCGCGCCTTTCCATCGAAGCGTCATTGCGAGCGTAGCGAAGCAATCCAGAGGACTTTTGCAATGTCTTTCTGGATTGCTTCGCTACGCTACGCTCGCAATGACGGGCCGTGCTGACTTAATGGCTGGCGGTAAGCAGTTACCACATTTATTATATTTTCGATAATTGTCACTTCAAAATAAAACCATCTCGCTTCGAATTTTTTCCCGAAAGCTGTCGCTCACATTATTCAAATCGACAATATCTACTTTATAAGGCAAATCCGATTCTACCGCTTTTTAAAACCATCAAACCAATTGTCAACAGACCCTAATCAAAGTGTGTTTGTGAATGTAACCTAAGCTATGTTATGCATCAACTATGGTTGATGGGTATCCACAACCTCATAATTTGCCAAATCTGGTTATTTTTGTTACAATTCTAGTCATTTTTACCGATATTAAACCTTAACGAGGGATTATATGTTACCGCGACTCAAACCTGAGTTCACAGAACCATTCAGAGAAATTTTAATATTAGGGGACTTCGAAAATAAATTTGCAGACTACGCCGAAAATGGACAAGACTGGAAACAGGAAGAACAACAACAGTTTCTTGATTTTTTGACGTGCAATGCTGAGGTTTTTAAACGACACAAAAATATTTTTTCTGAGACGATAGAAAAAAGAGTATGGAATACTGTTTTAATTTGTGCGGTCAAATATGTTCATGAAACGATTGTAGATAAATTATTAGAGCTGGGTTGTCGTGTGCATTATTGGAATGCGATGAATGAGTCTGCTTTAGACATCGCGATCGAGAAAGGACATGCCAGTATCGTAAAAAAGCTCATTGCAAAGGATTATGCTTGGCATCTATCAGGCAGTTTGAAGCTGGCACACGAGCATAATCGATTAAGTTGGCTGCTTAACGAACGAACGACCTATTGCGATGAAACAGTTTTTGACGGTCAAGTAAGAATGGCAGCGGGAAGCGACGAAAAAAATAGAGCAACGCAGATCGATTGGATAAAAATTTTTATTCAGAATGGTGCGAATGTTAATGCGCGAAGGAACGATGGCGAAACAGTTTTAATGCACGCGGTAGGCAGTAAAGCGCTTGTGGAAATATTATTGCAGGCGGGTGCTGATCTTAACGCAAGACGCCCCAATGATGGCTACACGGCTTTAACAAAAGCAGTTGGAGGAGCAGTCTATGCAGGAGACCCAACAGAATCAGCAGGATGCCTCGAGACGATACCATATCTCTTGGAGCAGGGAGCTTGTTTCCGACTATGGGATTTTTCTTATCTTTTGAGCAGCTCCAATAATCAAGAACGAGCTAACAAAGTATTTGCTTTACGAGCTAACAAAGTATTTGCTTTATTAGAAGCACAACAAGCAAAAGAGAATGCTATTTTTGACGCTATTCGGCAAAAGAGAAAATTATCCGATAACGACCAGGTTAAAGTTAACTTACATTGTCGTAATGCAGACAGCGATACGCCTTTGTTGGTTGCAGCACGTTGCGGAAATTTAGATGCTCTGATTCAGCTGATTTCTTTGAAGCATAGCGAAAGACTTTTGGATGCAAAAGATGAAGATGGGAAAGATGTTTTTGATATTGCATTAAGTACAAAAAATAAAGCGATCATAGAAGAACTGATTTTTAAATTTCCTGAGCGATTTGCGTCAAGGTGTCCTAAGTTTCGAGAGTATCGACGAGCGCAAAATAATAGATTACTTCAGATAGCACAATCACCGGATCAAGTTCGGGAAGGAATTAGGGTGTATATGGAGTATCACTTGCGACGAGAGTCTCAACCTCTAGGATGGGGTTTGTTTCATAGTGGAGAAGGTCAAATAAGAGCGAAAAGATTAGGGCGTTGGAATACAGAAGCGAAGAGCGATAACGCTCGTTTGCTAGCGCTCCAATTGAGTTTTTATGATGGAGGAAGTTTGTTAGAGAGTTGTATAGAAAATCCAGCTGCACATCAGCAGCTGGTTCTTCGACAGCCTCGTCAAGAGTCTTTCCCTTTTTTAACCGGATTGAAAGCGCGTTTGTTTTCGAGGAGAAGCTCTTTGTCACAGGATTCTGCAAAAGAGCAGGGCACTGAGTTGCAGTGCCGCAGAAACAGCGTGTAGCACGGCCCCGACCGTCAGGCTGAAAGATCGGCACCATTTTCTCTAACTTTGTTGCAAAAAAATGCTTAGCACGCCTTCCTCCTGCGGAGGCTAGGGTATACACACATCTTTGATAACCGTTCATCAACCTTCATCTGTGCGTCATCCCGCGACGCTTTTTAAGCGGGACCCAGCGACTTTTTTGAATTATTTTTGGAATAAAATTTAAGAAAGTCGCTGGGTCCCGCTTAAAAAGCGTCGCGGGATGACGCACGAATTGATGAATTCGATTAATTTAACACCCACAACTTCATAAACCGACTGACCGACATTTTTTCCAATTTTTTCTGATTCAAAAATAATGCCGTCATTTCCGTGGTTTTTTCTTTGGGAAAATGCGCCGCAAAACTGGTTTCAAATTTTTTGATGAGCAAGGGAATCGCTTCTTCGCGGCGACGTTTATGACCCACGGGATATTCGATTGTTATTTCATCTGTGTGTGTTCCATCTTTAAAATACACTTGAACAGAATTGGCAATAGAACGTTTTTCAGGATCCAAATAATCTTTGCTGAATTGCGGATTTTCCGTTACTTGCATTTTATCTCGCAGAGCATCTATCCGCGGATCATTTGCAAAAACATCATCATAATACGATGCTTTTAAATCGCCGAATAATAATCCGATCGCAACCATGTATTGTAGGGAGTGATCACGGTCTGCATAGTTATACAAAGGCCCTGTTTTGTTGATGATGCGCATCGCGGATTCTTGCGTTTTTAAAATAATTTTATCGATTTGATCGAGGCGATGAATGACTTGATCATGCAGTGCAATCGCACATTCAACTGCTGTTTGAGCGTGAAACTCTGCTGGGAATGCAATTTTAAATAAAATATTTTCGATGACGTAAGAATCAAATGGGCGAGGCAAACTAAAATGCTCTCCCTTAAACAATACATCATAAAATCCCCATGTTTTTGCGGTTAATGCACTGGGATATCCACTTTCGCCTTGTTTGACTAACCACGCAAGACGAACGGCACGACTGGTTGCATCACCTGCCGCCCAGGATTTGCGTGAACCTGTGTTAGGCGCGTGTCGATACGTCCGTAAACTTTGACCATCCAACCACGCGTGTGAAATCACGTTGATAATATCTTCTTCATTACCGCCCCATAAATGCATTGCGACGGCTGCTGATGCGACTTTGACTAATACGACATGATCCAATCCAACGCGATTGAAACTATTTTCAAGTGCAAGAATTCCCTGGATTTCATACGCTTTGATCATCGCAGTTAAAACATCGCGCATGCAGAGCGGCGGTTTTTTTTTCGCTCTGTTTTTTCGGCTCACATAATTTGCCACAGCCAAAATAGCGCCCAAATTGTCAGAAGGATGTCCCCATTCAGCTGCGAGCCATGTGTCATTAAAATCGAGCCAGCGAATCAATGCGCCTATATTAAATGCAGCTAAAATCGGATCCAATTCATAAGGTGTTCCAGGAACGTGTGCGCCGTGTGGTACGTGTGTTCCTGGGACGATAGGGCCCAATAATCGCGTACATTGCGGATAATTTAAGGCGAGAAACGCGCAACTCAAGGCATCCATTAAGCAATAACGTGCAGTGGAATACGCTAACTCACTTTGAATCGTGTGATTCGCGACATAATCTGCAATGATTGCAAATTCTTTGTCGGGAGTGGGACGTACATTGTTATCGGCTGTCATGTTACGCTCCTTGATAAACACGCGGCTCGGGACCGGTATAATTTGCTTCGGGTCGAATTAAACGATTATCACTGCGTTGTTCAATGATATGCGCACTCCATCCAGATAAGCGCGACATCACAAATAAAGGCGTAAACATCATGGTGGGAATACCCATAAAATGATAGGCCGTTGCGCTATAAAAATCTAAATTGGGAAATAAATGTTTTTCATTTTGCATGACTTGTTCGATGCGTTCAGAAATCGGATACAAATATCCATCTTCTGCCTGTTCAGATAGTTTTTTTGACCAGGTTTTAATAATGTCTGAGCGGGGATCTGATGTTTTATAAACTCGATGTCCAAATCCCATGATTTTGGCTTTATTCGCTAACAGAGTGTGTATGCCACGTTCTGCTTCATCGGGATTTTTAAAACGCGCGATTAATTCCATCGCGGCTTCGTTCGCGCCGCCGTGTAATGGTCCGCGCAAAGTACCAATCCCTGAAACAATCGCGGAATAAAAATCAGATTCCGTGGACGTTGTCACACGCGCTGCAAAAGTGGATGCGTTAAATTCGTGTTCAGCATATAGCATGAGAGAAACATCCATTGCGCGTACATGTATTTCATTGGGTTTGGTATCTTTTAGTAAATGAAGAAAGTGAGCAGCGATGGAGTTTTCATCCGAAGTGGTTTTGATACGCTTTCCCGTGCGATGAAATTGATACCAATACAGCAACACGCCAGGCGTGCTTGCAATGAGTCGATCGGCGATGTCATGTGGGCCATATTGTTTGGATTCGGGTTCTAATGTGCCGAGCATCGAACAAGCAGTGCGCAATACATCCATGGGATGTGTTTTGGCGGGTATCGTTTCTAAAACCAGTTTGAGCGAATCGGGCAATTCGCGCAGCATCATTAATTTTTCGCGATAAGCTTGCAGTTCTCGTTGATTCGGCAGATCACCGTAAATCAATAAATAAGCCACTTCTTCAAAGGTGCTATGTGTTGCTAAATCATCGATGTCATATCCTCGGTACGTTAAACCGACACCTTCTTTGCCCACGGTACTAATGGCTGTGTTCCCTACAGTAATCCCTTCCAAACCGCCCGTTTTTTTAGTCATCTGTTTTTTCCTTCGAAAAAAGCGCATCTAATTTTTTTTCATACGAATGATAATCGAGAAATTGGTATAACTCTTCTCTTGTTTGCATTTCAGAGAGCACATTTTTTTGTGTGCCTTCTTTGCGAATCGTTTGATAGACATGCAGCGCAGTTGCGCTCATCGCACGAAAAGCGCTCAAAGGATACAACACTAAATCGATCCCTGCATTTTTTAATTCATCGATTGTAAATAAGGGCGTGACGCCAAATTCTGTCATATTCGCTAAAACAGGCACATGGCATTGTTGGGTAAAAGTTTTATATTGAGAAAGTTCTTGCGCGCCTTCAAAAAAAATCATGTCAGCGCCCGCTTCAACATATTGCATCGCTCGATCGATGGAGGCAGATAATCCTTCAGAAGCCAGTGCATCTGTTCGAGCCATGATAATAAAGTGGGGATCTGTTTTAGCATCGACAGCCGCTTTGATTCGATCAACCATTTCTGAAGTTTCTACGATGATTTTTTTAGGGCGATGGCCACAACGTTTATGGTGTGCCTGATCTTCCAGATGAATTGCAGCGACACCGGCTTTAATCATTTCGCGAATGGTGCGCGCAATGTTCAATGCATTTCCCCAGCCGGTATCAGCATCTACCAGCAGTGGTAAGTTGACTGCATCAGTGATTCGACGCGCATCTTCTAATACATCGTGAAGTGTGGTTATGCCTAAATCAGGTAGACCATAGGAAGCATTTGCAACACCTGCACCGGATAAATAAATGGCTTTGTAACCGGAGTGTTCGGCGAGTAGGGCGGAGTAGGCGTTGATAGTACCGACGATCTGAAGGGGTTTTTCGATAAGCATGGCTTCTCGAAATTGTTTTCCTGCACTCATTCATTTGCCTCCTGCGACAGAAGAGACGATTGTCGGGATGAGGAGGGGATTTGTCAATCATTGTTGTAAGAGTCGCAACAGCGTGAGAAAAACAGAGCCGCGACCGTCAGGGAGCGTCACCATTCTTGAATTTTTAAAATACATCAAGAATGGTGACGCTCCCTGACGGTCGCGGCTCTGTTGCGCACTTATGCGGTGCTATTCGCCTCAAAATGGAGAAAAAGTATATAACATCGAAAAAAATGGGTAATTACGAAAAAGAAAAGGGTAGACATGAATGAACCTGTCTACCCTTAACGACTTTATTGCTTAAGCAAAGTGGTAGTTTAAGCCAACCATGAACTGGTTGTCGGATGGAGAGTAGTTTGCACTTGCAGTTCCAGCCCCAGCTACTGTTACGTTGTTGCTGAATGAACCATAGTTTGTATGGTTGAATTCAGTTCTAACGCTCCAGCTAGGATAGAATGTGCTTTCTAAACCCACACCGTAGTTAAATCCACCGCGCCAGCTGTTTTTGCTGAAGCTAGCAAGGTTAACGCTGTTAAACGCAACGCTTCCTTGACCCTTGATACGAGCTTGTTCATAACCCAAACGGATATAGAGCAATGAAGCATCGTTCAATTTTATACCAGGTAACAAGCTAACTCCCCAACTGCCATTAACAGAAGTTTTGGTGTAAAGGCTATCAGTGCCCACGCCAATATCTGTATGAGAGCTCGTTGTAGATGTGCTTGCGCCGCTAGTATTCAGGAACAACTCACCAGCGAGGTAGTACATTTCATTAAAGTACTGACCGTAACCACCGAACAGTCCACCAACCCAACCCGTTGCAGCTAAAGCAGGATTGGTATTAAAAGTTTCGTCAGCGGTGCTAGCACTCATACTGTTACGAGTACGATATGAATCGTAACCTAATTGTGCGCCGAGGTAGAAACCATCTTTAATCGTCAGCGGAGTCGGACAAGGAGGCATTGCTTCCCCTTTGTAGTTTTCGCCTTTGTAAGAGCCTGCGAAGCAAGCGGTGGTTGCAGCTAACAATACAGCGCTCGAAATTAACGAGAGTCGTAGTTGTTTTTTCATCAATATATCTCCTTATATTTGATCACTAAGTTTGTTCCTCATCTTGATTATCGCGGATCGTATCAAAGAGGTTCAAGACAATAATCTATTTCAATATTTGGCAATGAGCAAGTTTTTTTAATTAAATTAATTACAAAACTGCATTTTTATTTCAGCTTCATTGTGATTCTACGAGTTTTGATGCTCAATGTCACTGGTCAAACCTAGGGTTAATCCGAAGAGGGGTTATTAGGTTCTAGGGGCGAAACGCCCATCTACGGATCATTTTGAACGATAAATCTCTTCGGAATGCTCGTGTATTTCAATATACACTGCGTTTTCTCATCAAACTGATCTCGTATATGGACGTTTTGCGTATATCGTAAGATGCTTTATTCAAAGCGCTTTACGTAATGATGACAATATGGCTGTTTGCCAGTTTTTTCATAATAATTTTGATGATATTGTTCGGCACGCCAAAAAACGCTAACAGGTAAAATTCGTGTGGCAACGGTTAATCCCTTTTTTTTCAGCGCTGATTTTAATTGCTCGGCGGATTTTTTTTGTTCGTCACTATAATAAAAGATAACGCTTAGGTATTGCTCTCCTTTATCAGGCCCTTGACCATCGACTTGAGTGGGATCGTGAATTTCAAAAAAATACTGGACTAATTTTTCAAATGAGAGTTTGAGAGGATCGTATATAACGCGAATAGCTTCTAAGTGGCCTGTATTACCCGAACAAACTTCTTCATAGGTAGGTTCTGTTTTGTGACCGCCGGAATAACCAACTTCTGTTTTTAAAACACCATCCAATTTTTTAAAAAAATACTCCACTCCCCAGAAACATCCGGCAGCAAATATCACTTCTTCTGTATCATTGACTGAATTATTAGGCACAAAATCCAAGCTAATCGAATTCACACAGTGACGAAGATTTTTTTTCGTAAAACCTTCGTTTTGAAAAGCATGACCCAGATGAGCATCACAACGTGCGCAAACAATTTCAATGCGATGTCCATCGGGATCGGGAAGTCGTTTCACAGCCTCTGGCAATTCTTCATCAAAACTCGGCCAACCGCATCCAGAATGAAATTTTGTTTGAGAACGAAATAAAGCTAAACCGCATTGACGACACAAATAAGTGCCTGCTTCTTCGGCATCGTTATATTCGCCCGAAAAAGGATATTCCGTGGATTTATCGCGAATGATTTTTAAAGCCAGTGGCGGTAAACTTTTTGTTTTTAAAATCATGGCGGACTTCTTTAAAATGGAGTTCGATTGATTTACAATTTCGTTCTCTTCTTTTTCGTTAATACAAAACTTCCTGTCTATCCTACCTCTCGCAGATTATCTGCATCAACTTTTTTTTCAATGTCAGTTGCTTGTCATATTTTACTAACGAATTACAGGGGGTTTTTGGTGAATGTTAAGGCTCGTTTGGTTAAAAACGAATCTGTACGAAGTGGGTACGTGCGACAGGCTATTCAAAATGGCTGGTCTCGCTCTGTCGTGGAGATGCAGGTAGAAAACTTGTAATTCGGACGATTTTGACCTTTAATGGGTTAAGGAACAATTTAATGAAAGGCTCCGAATTTTTAAAAAAAGTTAAACATTTAGGGAAGGAAAAAGGAATAAAAGTTCAGCTCATAGAGGCTCGCGGAAAAAGAAGTCATTCTACGCTCATATACGGCGATCGTTTTACGATTATTCGCAATTTAAAAGATGAACTTAAAACAGGCACTTTTAATGCGATGTTAAAGCAGTTGGGTATCAATAAAAAAGAATTAGGGCGAACGTATGATTAATCAATTCAGTTATCCAGTTAAATTGACGAAACAAAAAGAGGGCGGTTATTTGGTGCAATTTCCTGATTTGCCGGAGGCTATCACCCAAGGCAACAATATGGAAGATGCGTTGAATGAAGCGTTGGATTGTCTGGAAGAAGCAATTGCATATCGCATTACCAGCAAACTTGAAATTCCTGCTCCCAGTCAGAAAAAAAAGAGCAAATATATTTCTTTGCCTACTACATTTGCCGCCAAGCTGGCTTTGTATTTAGCGGTAAAGGAAACAAAAATAACGAATATATCGCTAGCCAGAAAATTGCATTGCGATGAAAAAGAAGTGCGAAGGTTGCTTGATCCACATTACCGCTCTAAGTTGCCGCGTATTGAGCAAGCGTTAAATCAACTGGGAAAAAAATTGCAGGTGGCGGTTGTTTCTTTCTAGTACCCCCATCATCTTTTGATAAACTGGTTCCCCGGACTGGACTCGAACCAGTGACCCATTGATTAACAGTCCTATTCAGACAATAAACAGCAAATCGTGGTAGCAGGTAATAACAAGTTAAACAATGGGTTAATATTTTTTTTCGATTGTGATTGATTGGATATTATTGTGATTTGTTTTCTCTGAGTGCCCCGTGAGTGCCCCACGCGATCCCTAAAATTTTACGTTCCAGAAAGCATCTTTTTCCCAGCCACAAGCAAATCCCATTCTATTGGGTTTGATGAAGGAGTGATCTTTCAACAGTCTCTGCAAATGAGTTGTCCATTGACTATCAGGTGAGATGACATTTAACAGCGCGTGTATCATTGCTGCTTGAGCAGCGAATGTGGTGCTAGGCAGAAAAAATTTTTTGTAATCTCTGTGTTGCTTAGGAGTGATAGTAAATTGTCGATTCCATAGGCGAGAATGATGAGCGCATAAATTTCTCAGATAAGTCAGGCTATGCAGCCATGATTCAAACTCCATCGGTGGTAGTTTAAAAGTATCAGAGATTTTTTTTCTATCATGGCGATTCGCCAGATTTTCGTACATTTTTGACCATGTGCCCATCGATAATAATTCAATCATCATCCATGCAGGCAAAAGCACAGGGCGATCATAGGTTTTTTTATAATGCTCGGCAAACGGTTCCTTGCTTCGCTGTTGTTCAGTTTCACACTGACTTAGGAAAGAATAATATTTAAATTCAGAGTTGAATAAATCGCGTTTCAGGTGCCAGTGACTGTTGTTGTAATTATTCGCTAAAACAAGACAAATCTGTGTGCGCACAGCGACTTCTATTCTTTCAATCGCGTCCATGACTAACACGCGTAGCCGTCTATCAAAATCATACAGTTCGAGCAGATTTTCAAAAGTGGCATTTTTTTGAAAATGATGGTCTCTTTTGCCATTGATAATTTCTTCAAAACAAATAGTGTAACCGCTAAGGCGATAGTAATTGATAAAGCTAAGGTAGTGGCGAGCTTTATTTTTATCTGGAATTAAGAGACCCCGAGATTCAAGTAAGGTTATTTGCTCATCTACGGTTAATACTGGTTTGTTGTATTTTTTAAAGGGCATAAAAAAACCCGCTCTGGTTCGCATTGTGAAGAGGCGTAGCGGGTGTTGTTATCGACATAATAACAAGACTTATTGATTCCTTCAATAGTCATTAATAACCGGTTGATTGAAAACGCCTTAATGCTGGAGATTATAGCAACAATCAGGGTGATTGCAACGAAGCGGACTTGAAAGTATTAAGAAAAAATTTTGCATATGGAGTGAAAATAGTTTATTTTTCTGTCGGCATTATAATGCGGCGATTTTTAAAACAGGCGGTATCAAATGTTCGTTTATAAAGGTTATACCGGACATGTGAAATTTGATGACGAAGCTGAAATTTTTCACGGCGAAGTGATTAATACGCGGGATGTCATCACTTTTCAAGGCGCGACTGTTTCTGAAATCAAAAAATCTTTTCGTGAATCGGTAAATGATTATTTGGCTTTTTGCAAAGAGCGGAACGAAGAACCTGAAAGACTTTTTTCCGGTAAATGACGATATTCCAGTATTAACTTAAGCGCGTCGAGCAAATTTTGTTTGGCTTCTTTGCGTGTTTCTCCTTGGCTCATTGCTTCTGGTATTTCTTTAAACCAGCAAACATAGCCGCCTTCTTTTGCTTTCTCAAAAATTGCTGTTAGATTTTTCATATTAAGAATTTTGTTATTTTTTTAAAATAGTGCAAACCAACCCTATTATTTTATCTTTTTCTTTTGGCGAACTTTCCGCAATCAACAGAGTTAATGCAGTCAGCGCAGGTGGTGTCATGCGCGTTAAATCCAAAATTTTAGCTTGTCGTAAAAACCATACGAACGCGTAAGCACCACTGCGTTTATTACCATCAACAAAAGGATGATTCTTGATAATGAAATACAATAAGTGCGCTGCTTTTTCTTCGATTGAAGGATAAAGATCTTCGCCGCCAAAAGATTGCATCACATTGCCGACGATGCCAGAAATAGCATCTTGAGTTCGCTCATTACCAAACAGTTCAGTAGCCTCATTTTTTGCAATGAGATTTTGTTTCAACTCAGCCAGCGCGCGACTCAGTTTATCTGCTGTGAGTGCTACTTTCTTTTTAGTTGCGCCGGTGGATGGCAATGTATCTCTATCATACGCATCAAGTGAAAACCATGTATCAGCAAATAGTGTGACCAACTCAAGTACGCTGCTGTTATCAACTGCTGCTCCGGCAGTGATGCTTTTAACATCCGCTACTGCTTTTAAAAAATCATCGTAGTTGGTCTTGATACGATGACGATTGAAGGTATAGCCCTTTTGGATATGTTCTTTCAGAGTCTTTGTTGCCCATTGGCGAAAGGCAATCGCTTTCTTGGAGTTTGTACGATATCCTACTGCTAAAATGACATCTAGGCTGTAAAACTGCACCTGATACATTTTGCCATCTTCGGCAGTATGTGCCAATTTTGCACATACTGAGTTTTCTTTTAATTCATTATCTTTCAATATGTTACGGATATGCTTTGTAACAACAGAACGTTCTATTTCAAAGATATCCGCTATATGGTTTTGACTAGCCCATAACATATCCGAGGAAGCATCTTGTTTAAGTGTAATAGCTCCATTTTTTGACTGATAAATAACTGTATCAGTTATGTGACTTGCCTGTTTTATCATGTGATTTCCTTTAGCAATTTTTCGCAACTATTCGTTGCAATTTTTAATAAGAAGAACCCGCTGGGGTGCGCATTGTTAAATCGTTAAGAGGCGTAGCGGGTGTGTTGTTGATTTTTATATTATGCAACGACAAGTCTATTGTATAGCTGTCTGGCTTCCCGTATGTAATCGCTCAACGCCCACAAATAATTATCTATTACATGAGTCGCGACAGTTTCTAAATCGGCGATTTCCAAGATGGCTGCTAATGCTTCTGCTTTACAAAGAAATTTATTAAGGTTATTTAATATTTCCGGATTGACTTGCATGGATAAACCCCTTTATGTGTTTACCGCTATGCTGTCGGGTGCGGTGACGCCACGCTTTATGAGTGTTTTGAGCACTGCCGCGGCAGTGTAACTTCAGCTAGGTGAACGGTCAAGTGTTGTTAATTTATATTTTCTCCCCACAATTTCTCTCATCAACAATCAGTTATTAATGAAAAAAACAATGCCTGCTCGGGAGTGTAGAAAACTGATTCCGCAGTTTCTCGAAATGATTGCAGCTCTTAAGCAAAGCCCGTTTAAACGATTAATGACACTAGGTAAAACACTTTATCAATGGCGTGAGGAGGTAAGTGCGTATGTGGAGGTTTAGGAAGAATAATGGAATAACAGAAGGGTTCCATCGCAAGATGAAACTGATACAACGTCGAGCTTATGGGTTTCGGAATTTTGAAAATTATAGGTTACGAGTTAGAGTACTGTGTTCTTAAACGGAGTGCCCCTTAAAATGGGAAAGAGCCTGTTTAGGCTGGCTCCCCGGACTGGACTCGAACCAGTGACCCATTGATTAACAGTCAATTGCTCTACCGACTGAGCTACCGGGGAATGAAAGGAAAAAAGGATACTAATATTGGATCACACCGACGTCAATATTATTTTAATAAATTTTCAATCGCCGTATTCATCCGCTGCATAGCTTCCTTTATTTTTTCCATGCTAGTCGCATACGACAAACGCAAATAACCCGGCGCGCCGGAGGCGGAGCCTGGAATCACTGCAATTCCTGCTTCCATTAAAAGATATTCTGCAAAATCGACATCATCCTTCACTTTGGAAGATTTTTCGATCACGCCTTCAACAGACGGAAAAGTATAAAACGTCCCATCACCCGCCAATACTTTTACACCAGGCATTTTGCTCAATGCAGCGATAATGTAATCATGCCGCTCTTTGTACGCCTTCGTCATCATAACGGTCGCAGATTGATCTCCCTCCAATGCAGCGAGTGATGCGGCTTGCGAAATACTCGTCGGATTAGACGTGCTTTGCGATTGGATTTTTTTCATTGCAGCAATCACATTTGCCGGACCTGCTGCATAACCAATCCGCCATCCCGTCATGGCATAGGCTTTTGACACACCATTGACGACGATACAACGTTCATATAATTCAGGGCAGGCCATCACAATATTACTGAACCCATCGGGATGCCAGAGAGTATGTTCATAAATATCATCTGTAACGACAAAAATATCAGGATGTTTGAGTAATACTTTTCCGAGCGCAGCGAGTTCATCTTTCGTATAGGCAATACCCGTTGGATTCGAAGGACTATTCAATATCACTAATTTTGTTTTGGGAGTGATTGCCGATTCTAATTGCGCAGGCGTAATTTTAAAACGTTCCTGCAGGCCCGATTCAATCGTCACGGGCACACCGTCCATTAACTTAACCATATCAGGATAAGAAACCCAGAAAGGCGCTGGGATGATCACTTCATCCCCTGGATTTAAAATGGCTGCGAATAAATTATATAAACTATGTTTTGCGCCGCACGAAACGATAATTTGATTGAGTTCATATTTTAATTGATTATCGTGTTCAAATTTACGGATGATGGCTTTTTTCAAACTCGCAATGCCATCGACAGCGGTATATTTTGTCATCCCATCGCGAATCGCTTTGATCGCCGCTTCTTTAATGAAATCAGGGGTATCAAAATCGGGTTCGCCCACGCTTAAGCTAATGATATTTTTTCCTGCCGCAATTAATTCCTCAGCACGAGCTGATACAGCTAGGGTAGGGGAGGGTTTAATACGTTGTACTCGGGCGGCAAGTTCTTTAATCATTTCAACTACTCCACTTTCTGTTTAAATAGCGGGTGCTTTCGATAATTTCGTATGACCTCTATCGGAGCGTCATCCCGCGACGCTTCGGTCTTTGACTTGATTCCCCGCTTTTTAAATTCGTCAAACCCATTGTATAAATAGACCCGTAGGCAAAAATACGAAATTATAATTGATTATTTTCCCATTAGTAAGGAAAATGTTCGCTTAATGTTATATCCACGGTATTCCCTACATGCCTCAGCGCTTCAAGCTCTACAGCCATTTTAAACCCGCCGGCGACCAACCCTCTGCTATTGAGACCTTAATCAAGGGATTAAAAGAAGGGCTCAGTCATCAAACATTATTGGGTGTGACGGGGTCGGGGAAGACGTTCACCATCGCGAATGTCATTGAAGCCCTACAAAAAACCACGCTTGTTTTAGCGCCCAATAAAACACTGGCGGCGCAATTGTATGGAGAAATGCAGGAGTTTTTTCCTAAAAATTCAGTCGAATATTTCGTTTCTTATTACGATTATTATCAACCCGAAGCGTATGTGCCTTCTTCAGATACTTACATTGCGAAAGATGCTTCTATCAATGAACACATTGAACAAATGCGATTGTCAGCGACGAAAGCGTTATTAGAGAGACCTGATTCGATTATCGTTGCAACCGTTTCTGCGATTTATGGATTGGGCGATCCGCGCATGTATTTAAGCATGGTGCTGCATTTGGATCGAGGCGATAAGATTGATCATCGCCAATTATTGAGACGATTAGCGGAATTGCAATACACGCGCAACGATGTCGATTTGTATCGTGCCACGTATCGCGTTCATGGTGACGTTATTGATGTATTTCCAGCAGAATCGGATAGAGAAGCGGTTCGTATCGAATTGCTGGGAGATGAGCTCGAAAATTTAGCTTTTTTTGATCCGCTCACGGGCGAAATTTTACGTCGTGTTCCGCGTTTAACGATTTATCCCAAGTCGCATTATGTGACACCGCGTGAGCGAGTGGTCGAAGCAATTGATCAAATCAAAATAGAATTAAAAGTACGACTCGAAGAATTACGTAATTTGAATAAATTAGTTGAAGCGCAACGATTAGAGCAACGCACATTGTACGATGTGGAATTGATGAATGAATTAGGTTATTGCTCAGGTATTGAAAATTATTCGCGTTATTTATCCGGTCGACAGGCGGGTGAACCGCCTCCCACGTTATTTGATTATTTACCGGCTGATTCGTTATTAATTATTGATGAATCGCATGTGACCGTTCCGCAATTGCGCGGGATGTATCGCGGTGATCGTTCGCGTAAAGAAACATTGGTCGAATATGGATTTCGTCTTCCTTCTGCGTTAGATAATCGCCCTTTGCGTTTTGATGAATTTGAAGCACGCGCACCGCAAACGATTTTTGTTTCAGCCACACCGAGTGTGTATGAGCACCAATATTCCAGTGCCGTGATTGAGCAAGTCGTTCGTCCCACGGGTTTACTGGATCCGGAAGTCGAAGTGCGTCCTGCACGAACACAAGTCGACGATCTTCTTTCAGAAATTCACAAACGCGTTGCAATCAACGAGCGTGTGTTAGTGACGACGTTAACGAAACGACTCGCAGAAGATTTGACAGAATATTTGGAAGAACATGGCGTGCGCGTTCGATATTTACATTCGGATATCGATACTGTTCAACGAGTGGAAATTATTCGCAATTTGCGTTTGGGAGAATTTGATGTATTAGTCGGAATTAATTTGTTGCGCGAAGGATTGGATATGCCGGAAGTTTCACTGGTCGGTATTTTAGATGCAGACAAAGAAGGTTTTTTGCGTTCGGAAACTTCACTCATTCAAACGATTGGCCGCGTTGCGCGTCATTTTAATGGGAAAGCGATTTTATATGCGGATCGCATCACTGACTCGATGAAAAAAGCCATGCAAGAAACAGAGCGTCGTCGCACCAAACAACATCAACACAATGTAGAAAATAATATAACGCCGCGCGGCGTGCAAAAAGCGATTAAAAATATTATGGAAGGAGCGTACGCTTCTAATTCGGTACGGGGTAAACCGTATTTGAAAGTGGCGGAGAAAACATCGGAATATGTCGTGATGTCAGTTGAAAAACGTCAGGCGAAAATAGCAGAACTAGAGAAAAAAATGTATGAACACGCGCACAACTTGGAGTTTGAAGAAGCCGCGGGCGTGCGAGATCTGATTAAAGAAATTGAAAAAAATAATATTGGATTTTGATGCTAGTACCGTTTCAATTTAATTTTGACCGATTGAGCTCAGATTGCGTTTAGATTTAAGCGATTAGTTTATCGAAAAAGCACAGGGCTAGCACCGCTAACTCGAGCATTTTTTGATAAACTAATCGCGTAAAGATAAAGACAAGATGAGATGCAATCGGTCAAAATTAAATTGAAACGGTACTAGATGAGGTCATATGATTACTGTTCCTGGGGAAAAGTTAAAACAGTTGGAAAAATGGATACAATGGACTTCAAAAGCCAGTCCTTTTTATCATGAAAATTTCCGCAATAACCGACTTATTTTTGAAAGCTATGAAGATTTTCAACAATTGCCTTTTACGACAGCGAATGATCTGAAAGAACGGAATCATGCTTTTTTGACATCCAAAAAAAATCTCTGGCGTATTTTTTCCAGTACCGGATCAACCGGCAAATCAAAATGGTGTTTTGCTGGATATGATCTTTTAATGAATTACAAAGATACCGTCCGCCATATTTTGCGACAGGCGCACATTGAAGTGACTTCCGATGAATCAGGGGCCATATTTCTTCCGATGACTGCTGTAGCCGGACCACTGACAGCAGAAGGTCTGCAATCCCTGGAAATACCAGTAATACCCTTTGGTATTTATGCTGATCCAGTGGTCTCCCATCCAATAATGAAGTGGTTGCGCCCATCATTCTTTTTTGTTTTTCCATCATCGTTTCTTACTTTTACAGACCGATTAAGAATAATAGATCCAGAGTTTGTCAATTCTCTGAGACCGAAAGCCATTTTTTGTGCCGGTGAGCTTCTCACAAAAAATATGAGGGAATATTTTGAATCCGTATGGAATACAAAATGTTTTAGTTTGATCGGGTCAACTGAAGTTATGAATCATTTTGGCGTGGAATGCCAACAACAGGATGGAATGCATCTGTTTAATGAACAGTATTTTTTTGAAATTTTAAATAATGAGACAAATCAGGTTTCACTAGAGGGAACAGGTGAGCTTGTCATTACTGGACTGATTAATAAAGCGATGCCACTTATCCGTTATCGCACCCGAGATCAGGTAAGATTGAGCTATGAAACCTGCTCATGCGGATGGAACAGTCCGCGCATCTGGCTCACTGAACGGCTTGATGACAGAGTTGTATTAGCCGGTCCAATTAAGTTTTATGTGACGGAGTGCATCAGCGAAGTCGTCAATGGTTTTTCGGCAGTGACATCCGTATTTCAACTGACACTGAGCCGGAATAATAATCAGGATGTTCTCGACCTTTGCATTGAAGCGAATGATACGGTTGTCGGCAATTCAAAACTGGAAACTGATATTTCCAACACGCTGGTTGCCTCTTTCCCTGATATCCGTGAGGCTGTTCAGAATAAGGTAATAGCAATGCCATTGGTTCGTATCGTTCCTATTGGAACGATTGAGCGTCTGAGAGGTAAAGTCAGACGTGTGATTGATCTTCGAACATAGCTATTTTTCAGCCGTTTCATAAGAACATCTTTCTCAATTTAATATATACGCTCTAGCTAAATTCTGTCATTCCCATCACTTCATAGATAGCTTCATAAATTTCCTGCATGAATTTTTCTTTGCACTGAACCAAAGGCCCATCTATCAATCGCTTATTATCTATCGCTCTTATTTGATCGATAAGCACATCCGAGTCATGGTTAAGTCCAGCTTGCGCTTTTAGGCGAATACGCAATGGTTCTGCTTTATCAATCAATTGTGTTGTGAGCGGCGCTATCAGCGTGGATGGATGTTGAATATCCAACAGCGCTTGATTTTGCACAACCAGTACGGGTCGGCATTTACCGGGTTCTGTACCGCGTGTTGGATTTAAATTAGCTAGCCATATTTCGCCTTGTTTAATCTTCTGGGTCATGCTCTATCCTGCTAAATTCTTTATTGATTCGCATGCTTTCCTTCCTGACTCGCAGGCTAGCTTTTTTTAAACGCTCAATACGTTCTTTGCTTTTGACAGTCATATTCATCTGTTCAATCGCCAAACGAATATATTCAGCACGCTGCAAATGTACGGCATGCGCATGCGTATCAAGATCATGCAGCAGCTTATCTGATAGGCGGACAGTAATAACAGACATAAGCGTTATCTCCCAGTGTAATCTATATTGTAGTATATATTGTAATACGATTAATTACAATTAAAACCTTATCTTGCGAAGCGCGTAAGGTGATGATATCTTTCACGGTTTTAAATAGGCACGTAGCTCAGCGGTAGAGCACCACCTTGACATGGTGGTGGTCGGTGGTTCGATCCCACTCGTGCCTACCAGACGAGCCAAACAATATTATGCCTCTCATTACGCTACCTGATGGAAACCAAAAACAATTCGATCATGCTGTGACAGCCGCAGAGGTTGCCATGAGCATTGGTGCGGGCCTAGCAAAAGCAGCTGTTGCTGCGAAAATCGATGGAAAATTAGTGGATACGTCGTATCTCATCGAAAAAGATGTCGGCATTTCAATTGTCACTGAAAAAGATCCGACAGCCCTTGAAGTGATTCGTCACTCCACCGCGCATTTATTAGCTCAGGCAGTCAAATCCTTATTTCCTACTGCGCAAGTCACGATTGGCCCTGTGATTGAAGACGGTTTTTATTATGACTTCGCGTTTGGCCGAGCATTTACATTAGAAGATTTGACACGTATCGAAGAAAAAATGCATGAGCTCGTCAAAGAAGATTTAAAAATTACACGTCGTGTGATTTCTCGCGATGAAGCGGTTCGATTTTTTCGCAGTATTGGTGAAGAATATAAAGCTAAAATCATTGAAGCTATTCCAGTCGATGAAGTGTTAACACTGTATCAGCAAGGCGATTTTACGGATTTATGTCGCGGTCCGCATGTACCCAACACGGGGAAATTAAAAGCCTTCAAATTAACTAAAGTGGCGGGCGCTTATTGGCGCGGCGACTCTCGCAATGAAATGTTGCAACGTATTTACGGTACTGCATGGGCCGATAAAAAATCGCTCGAAGACTATTTGCATCGCATTGAAGAAGCTGAAAAACGCGATCACCGAAAATTAGGAAAAGCCTTGGATTTATTTCATTTCCAAGAAGAAGCGCCCGGCATGGTGTTTTGGCATCCCAATGGTTGGGCCATCTATAAACAAATTAAAGAATACATTGCTCAAAAAGTTTCGGAAGATGATTATCAAGAAATCATGACTCCGCAATTGGTGGACTTAGAGTTGTGGAAAAAATCAGGGCATTGGGAAATGTTCGGTGAAGAAATGTTTACCGTCGAGACCGATGATAAACAATTTGCATTAAAACCGATGAGTTGTCCCTGTCACGTTCAAATTTTTAAGCAGGGATTGCGAAGTTATCGCGATTTGCCATTCCGTTTAGCCGAGTTTGGTTGTTGTCATCGCAATGAACTATCGGGCGCGATGCATGGGCTCATGCGCGTTCGCCAAATGGTGCAAGATGACGGTCACGTTTTTTGTACCGAAGATCAATTGCAAAGTGAATCGGCTCGTTTTATCAAGCTGGTTTTGATGATGTATCGGGATTTTGGCTTTGATGATGTCACCGTTAAATTAGCGACCCGACCTGACAAGCGTATCGGATCCGATGAAATGTGGGATGCAGCAGAGCAGGCCCTTGCGGTTGCATTGCAGCAAGCAGGGCTCGCATATGACATTAAACCCGGTGAAGCCGCTTTTTATGGTCCCAAAATTGAATTTCATTTGAGAGATTCTATCGGACGCACCTGGCAATGTGGTACATTGCAAGTCGATTATAATCAACCCGCGCGACTGGAAGCGTATTACATCGCCGAAGACAATACGAAAAAAACTCCTGTCATGCTACATCGGGCTGCACTCGGTTCCTTTGAGCGATTTCTTGGGATTTTGATTGAGCATTATGCCGGTAAGATGCCAGTCTGGTTGGCTCCAGTTCAGGCGATTGTGCTCAATATTACCGACCGGGCGGCTGATTTTAGTCAAGAAACAGTGAATTTCCTAAAAAAACATGGCATTCGAGCAAAATCGGACTTGAGAAATGAGAAGATCGGCTTTAAAATCCGCGAACACACGCTACAGTGCGTTCCGTATTTGTTGGTCATAGGGGATCGAGAAGTCGAAACGCGTACTATTTCGGTCAGAACTCAGCAGGGTGTGGATATGGGTAGTATGCCGTTAAATGAGTTGCCAGGCCTGATTAATAAAGCCATTGCTCAACGAGGCAGAACAACGGATTAGGAGGAAATGAAACATTAGCGCAGAAAAAAAACCTCGGATCAACGAGGAAATTAGGGTTCCAGAAGTTCGATTGATCGATGCAGATGGTAATCAGCTGGGTGTGGTTTCATCTCGTGAAGCGATGCAAATCAGCAAAGAGGCTGACATGGATTTAGTTGAAATATCCCCTGATGCCAAACCGCCCGTGTGCCGGGTCATGAATTTTGGGAAATATACTTACCAGCTAAGTAAGCGTAAAGCGGCTGCTAAAAAGAAACAAAAACAGGTTCACCTCAAGGAAGTCAAGCTGCGTCCAGCCACAGAAGAGGCGGATTATCAGGTGAAATTGCGTAATATTATTCGCTTTCTGGTGGGCGGCGACAAAGCAAAAATCACGATTCGATTTCGAGGGCGTGAAATGACGCACCCAGAGTTAGGGATGCGGCTCATGGAACGGATTATTGTAGAATTGACCGATCACGGAATTGTTGAGCAGCGCCCAAAACTGGAAGGGCGTCAAATGGTGATGGTGATTGGGCCGAAGAAGACTAATTAGTCGCTGGCGCGAAATTAAAATGTAGGGTGGATTAGCCCCGCACTTGTTGCGGGGGTTTTTTACGACGTAATCCACCTTTTCGCAGTCACTGGAATGGCGTCAAATGGTGATGGTGATAGGGTCGAATGAAGACTAATTAAATGCGTCATTGTGAACGGGCAAACTAACTTATCGTCATTGCGAGGAGCGCTTTTTGCGACGAAGCAATCCAGAGGTTTTTTTGCAAGATATTTCTGGATTGCTTCGCTACGCTCGCAATGACGAATGTTTTTACAATGATGATTTTTGAGATTTTTTTGAAAGATAAATTTGGAGTATGAGTAATGCCAAAGTTAAAAACAAACAGGGGTGCGGCAAAGCGTTTTAGAGCAACCGCTAGCGGCTATAAATGCCGTCGTACCAACCGCAGTCACATTTTGACGAAAAAGGCTACCAAGCGTAAGCGTCATTTACGTACAACGGGTCGCATTGGAGCGTCTGATGTGAGATCGGTTGCACGTATGTTGTTAGATCAGTAATTATTTTTTTTATCTGAGGTATGTATGTCAAGAGTAAAAAGAGGCGTAACAGCGCGCGCCCGCCACAAAAAAACACTGGCTAAAGCGAAAGGGTATTACGGTGCACGCAGTCGTGTGTATCGGGTTGCAAAACAAGCCGTCACCAAAGCAGGTCAATATGCTTACCGTGATCGTCGTCAAAAGAAACGTGATTTTAGATCGCTCTGGATTATTCGTATCAATGCAGCAGCACGCGAACATGGGTTGTCCTATAGCGTCTTCATGAATTGCATGAAGAAATTAACAGTTCAAATCGATCGGAAAGTATTGGCGGATATCGCTGTGCATGATCGTGTAGCCTTTGCTTCTTTAGCAGAACAGGCTAAAAAAATCTTAGCTGCGTAGAGTGCTGTTCAGTTAGGCGATTCATCTGAAAATGCCACTCCCGCGAGTACTTGTCATCCTTGCGAGTATTTGTCATCCTTGCGAGTATTTGTCATCCTTGCGAGTACTTGTCATCCCCGCGAAGGCGGGGATCCATTAAGATAGATCCCCGCCTTTGCGGGGATGACAGCACTAAGGGCGGGGGCGTTCTCCGGTCAATATTCGATTTTTCAACAGCAGACATCGTGCGCGATACCACTTTGGAATAGCTATGAACGACCTGGACATCATTTTAGAGCAAGCGACGCGAGACATTCCTGTTATCGAGGATTTAAAAAATCTGGATGATTACCGTGTTCATTGCCTGGGGAAAAAAGGCAAACTCACCGAGTGTTTAAAACAATTGGGTCAACTACCACCCGAGCAACGTCCCATCGAAGGGCAACGCGTCAATCTGGTAAAAGAAAAAATCGAAAAACTGATCGAGCAACGACTTGATCAATTGCAACACCAGGAAATTACAAAGCAATTAGCCGCAGAATCATTGGATATTACGCTACCCGGACGGCATCAGAATATGGGCAGCATCCACCCTGTCACAAAAACACGAGAAAGAATTGAAGCCCTGTTCAATCAGCTTGGTTTTATCACCATGGATGGCCCAGAAATCGAAGATGATTATCATAATTTTGAAGCGCTCAATATTCCCGCGATGCATCCCGCGCGAGCGATGCAAGATACATTTTATTTTTCAGATAATACCGTGTTACGTACACAAACTTCTTCCGTGCAAATCCGCACGATGGAAAAAACAAAACCGCCATTGCGTATTATTGCGATGGGTCGTGTTTATCGTCGTGATTTTGATTTAACTCATACGCCCATGTTTCACCAAATCGAAGGCTTGATGGTCGATAAAAATGTAAGTTTTGCGGATCTCAAAAGTATTCTGATTGAGTTTTTGCAGGCCTTTTTCGAAACCCAAATTCCTATCCGTTTTAGAGCTTCCTATTTTCCTTTTACAGAACCTTCAGCCGAAGTCGATATCGGTTGTCAATCGTGTCAGGGAAAAGGATGTCGTATTTGTAAAAATACAGGTTGGGTCGAAGTGTTGGGTTGTGGAATGGTTCATCCCAATGTGTTTCGTTTTGTTGATATTGATAGCGAGCAATACACAGGCTGGGCATTTGGAGCGGGATTGGATCGTTTAACGATGTTGCGTTATGGCGTGACCGATTTGCGTTTTTTGTTTGAAAATGATTTGCGTTTCTTAAGGCAGTTTTAAAATGAAATTAAGTGAACGATGGCTGCGCGATTGGGTGAGCCCTCAATTAGCGCATGACGATATACGAAATGGTTTGACGATGGCCGGACTCGAAGTGGAAGACGTCCAGCCTGTCGCCGAAAAATTTTTCGGCGTAGTCGTTGCGAATGTATTGCGCGTTGAAAAACATCCCGAAGCCGATCGCTTACACGTTTGTGAAGTCGATGTCGGTGGACCTGAAATATTAACTATCGTTTGCGGCGCAAAAAATGTCACCGCAGGAATGAAAACCGCTGCAGCATTAGAGGGCGCTATTTTAGCCAATAAAATAAAAATCAAAACAAGTAAGTTGCGCGGTGTCGTATCACGCGGCATGTTATGTTCACCCGTTGAATTAGGATTGGCGGAAGAGGGTGAAGGTCTCATTGTTTTTCCGCCCGATGCACCTGTTGGAAAAGATGCCTGGGAATATTTGGACTTAGCGGATTATGTGATGGATATTTCGATCACTCCCAATCGCGGCGATTGTTTGAGTATTTTAGGATTAGCACAAGATATTTCCGCGATTACGCGAACAGAAACACGAATCCCCACGGTTCCCAACGTCGATGCAGTGATTTCGGATACGCTGCCAGTGACTATTCACGCAGCAGAAGCGTGCCCCCACTATGTCGGTCGCGTCATTCGTCAGGTTGCAGCCGATGCAACCACACCGATTTGGTTGCAAGAACGTTTACGTCGTGCAGGACAGCGCTGTATTAGTCCCGTCGTGGATGTCATGAATTATGTCATGCTCGAATTGGGTCAACCGATGCATGCTTTCGATCTCTCCACTCTTTCAGGCGGAATTGAAATTCGCATGGCAAAACCTGACGAATCGCTAGAATTGCTCGATGCTCAAACAGTTGAACTGGAACCGAATACGCTCATTATTGCAGATGATAAAAAACCACTCGCCATTGCAGGCGTCATGGGTGGACTGAAATCGAGTGTCACATTGCTGACGAAAGATATCTTTCTTGAGAGCGCTTTTTTTCAGCCAAAAAATATTTTACAAGCCACTCGTTATTACAAATTAAATTCCGAATCTTCTTATCGTTTTGAACGAGGAATCGATCCTGAATTACAAGTTCGTGCGATAGAGCGCGCCACACAATTAATTTTAGAAATTGCAGGCGGTCAGCCCGGTCCTGTGATTGATATTGCAAAAACAAATTATATTCCACAGAAAAAAGATATTTCATTGCGCGTGACACGAGTCAAAGATATTTTAGGATTTGTTATTCCCGAAAATGAAATTGAAAAAATTTTACAGTGTCTTGGTTTTCTCACTGAAAAAAATTCAACAGGATGGAAAGTGACTGTTCCGCCTCGACGATCCGATATTGACACTGAAATTGATTTGATCGAAGAAGTCGTGCGTATTTATGGTTACGATAAAGTGCCGCAACGACCCTCTGTTTCTCATATGCAAATGCCTTTGCGCCCAGAGAAAAAAATTCATCTCTCTACGATACGTCGTACGCTAGTTGATATGGGCTACCAGGAAATTATTGCGTATAGTTTTATCGATAAAAAAATTCAGCAATGTTTCAATCCCGATCTCACACCTAGAGAATTATTGAATCCCATCACGACGGACATGTCCGTGATGCGCACTTCGCTCTGGCCAGGATTAATCAATACCCTGATCTACAATCAAAATCGCCAACAGACTCGCGTAAGAATTTTTGAAACAGGATTGCGATTCATTGTAAAAGACGGATCGCTCGAGCAGCAAAACGTATTAAGCGGCTTGGTTTCTGGAAAAATATTTCCCGAGCAATGGGGTATTCCTCCCCGAGAAGTCGATTTTTTTGATGTCAAAGGGGACATGGAAAATTTATTGGCGCTGACATTGGATGGAGACGAAATCGAGTTCAAAAAAGGCGATCATCCTGCTCTGCATCCAGGGCAAATGGCGGATATTTATCGGAGTGGAGAGTATTTAGGCACTTTAGGGGTGTTGCATCCAAAATTAACACAAGAATTTGGCCTGACGGACCGAGTCGTCCTGTTTGAAATGCAGCTAGATCGACTGGAAACCGCAAAATTGCCCTATTTTAAGCAAATTTCGAAATTTCCTGAGATCCGACGAGATGTTGCAATTGTCGTCGATCAGGCTATACCGGTGAGCTTAATTCAGGATACAATAACTTATGTGGCAAATGAATTGCTGCAAAGTATTAATGTGTTTGATGTATACCAAGGCAAAGGAATTACGGAAGGACGCAAAAGTGTAGCGTTATCCTTAACCTTGCAACACGCTTCACGTACGTTGGTGGATGAAGAAGTGACCGCTTTAATGGAGCGAGTGATTCTCGCATTACAAGAAAAGTTCGCTGCTGAACTAAGGGGCTAAATATGGCACTAACGAAAGCAGATATATCAGAACATTTGTTGAATGGTGTGGGTCTTACTAAACGTGAAGCAAAAGAAATGGTTGAGTTGTATTTTCAACAAATTTGTAAAGCGTTGGAAAGCGCCCAGCAAGTGAAGCTCTCTGGGTTTGGTAATTTTGAATTGCATGATAAAAATGAGCGTCCAGGTCGAAATCCAAAAACAGGTGAAGCCATTCCTGTTTCTGCGCGACGTGTTGTGACTTTTCGCAGCGGACAAAAACTGAGAGCGCGAGTTGAAGTGTACACAGGGAAAGAAGATGTCCCGCTAGATCCCTCGAAGCGGGATGAATAGTGGAGATCAGGTGAATATCTTATGATGGACGTCACTTGCCCTCTGTCATTCCCGCGAAGGCGGGAATCCATTCGGAATAGATTCCCGCCTTCGCGGGAATGACAGAGCTTGTAATGGCAGTGAGAGTGGGCGTTTCTTCACAGGGTCTCTGAAAAAATAACGGGGCGTGGCGCAGTCTGGTAGCGCACTTGTCTGGGGGGCAAGTGGTCGTCGGTTCAAATCCGGCCGTCCCGATCAATCTTTAAGGAATGAGATCTCGTGGAAAAAATCTGGCTAAAGAATTATCCGCAGGGCATCCCAGCGGAAATCAATCCTGATCTATATAAATCTCTTGCCGATGTATTTGAACAAACTTGTAAGGAATACCCAGCACTTCCTGCTTTTTACAATCTTGGTGTGACTTTAAGTTTCCAAGAGCTTTATGTGTTGTCTGAAGCATTTGCTGCGTATTTCCAATCCGTTTTGAATTTAAAAAAAGGCGATCGTCTGGCCATCATGTTGCCGAACGTATTGCAATATCCTGTTGTGATGTTTGGTGCATTTCGCGCAGGATTAACGGTCGTTAATATCAATCCACTGTATACACCGCCCGAACTGGTCCATCAATTGAAGGATTCCGGTGCAGAGACGTTGGTTGTGTTAGAAAATTTTGTGGGCGTTGTAAAAGAAGCATTGACGAGCATACAACTCAAGCATGTTATTGTGACAAAAATGGGAGATTTATTTCCGCAACCGAAAGCTTTTTTAATTAATTTTTATCTTAAATATATCCAGAAAAAAGTGCCGCATATCACGCTTCCGCAAGCGCTTTCATTCAAAGAAGCCTTAGAAAAAGGCAAACAACTCACATTTAAACCCGTCGAGATATCTCATCAGGATATCGCATTTTTACAATACACTGGCGGAACAACGGGCATTGCGAAAGGAGCCATGTTGACTCACCGAAATATGGTGGCGAATGTGATGCAAGCCGAAGCATGGTTTAATCCTATTTTAGAAAGAGGCAAAGAAATTATTATCACAGCACTTCCGCTGTATCATATTTTTTCTCTCACAGCGAATTGCTTATTTATTTTTAAAACAGGCGGATTAAATGTATTGATCACGAATCCGCGTGATTTATCGCATGCGATTTCAGAGATGGGTAAATTCAAATTTACTGCGATTACGGGTGTGAATACGCTATTCAACGGTCTATTAAAAAATCCTCATTTTGCGCATCTTGATTTTAGTCAGTTGAAATTAAGTTTAGGCGGTGGGATGTCTGTTCAACAAGCCGTTGCGGAAAAATGGCATGCTCTGACCGGTATGCCGATATTAGAAGCGTATGGTTTGACTGAAACCTCTCCCTGTGTGGCAGTCAATCCACCGAATTTAAAATATTACAATGGAACAGTCGGGTTGCCCGTCTCTTCAACCAACGTAGCGATTCTCGATGAAAATAGTAAAGAGCTTGGTTTTAATCAACCCGGCGAATTAGGTGTGAAAGGTCCACAAGTGATGTATGGGTATTGGCGAAATCAAGCAGAAACTCAAAAAGTCTTCACCCAGGACGGATGGTTATTGACGGGTGATATTGCCACTATCGATGAGCAAGGGTATCTCCGTATTGTTGAAAGGAAAAAAGACATGATTTTAGTGTCGGGTTTCAATGTGTATCCGAATGAAATTGAAGATGTGATTGCCCGCTCATGGGGAGTGAAAGAAGTCGCCGTTGTCGGTGTGCCGGATGAAACGTCGGGAGAGGTCGTAAAAGCCTATGTGGTAAAAGACAATCCTGCTTTGACTGCGAACGATATTTTGCGATATTGCCACAAAAACCTGACTGGATATAAAATTCCGAAACACGTGGAATTTGTCGAAGAATTGCCAAAAACGAGCGTCGGGAAAATTTTACGGCGTGCGTTGCGTGATGATATTTCTCCGAATGCAGATAATCCGCATCATCAAAGACCTGCTTAGAAGTGTTGATAATCTGGCAGCGGAATAGGTAGGGTGGATTAGATGCGTTTTTTGCATCGTAATCCACCGGATTAATTATAACGATATTGGTGGATTACGATGCAAAAAACGCATCTAATCCACCCTACATTGCTAATTTTATGCTATCATTTCGCGTTAATTTATTGAGTCAATCTACCGAGAACCTATGGATACCCCAATCGCTAAAGAAGTACAGAAAGTCAGCCTGGAAGATGAGTTAAAACAATCCTATCTTGATTATGCCATGAGCGTCATCGTCGGACGTGCATTGCCTGACGTTCGAGACGGATTAAAGCCCGTTCATCGCCGCGTTTTATTCGCCATGCATGAGCTGAACAACGACTGGAACAAACCCCATAAAAAATCGGCCCGTATCGTGGGTGACGTCATCGGTAAATACCATCCCCATGGCGATACCGCCGTTTACGATACCGTCGTCCGTATGGCACAACCTTTTTCCATGCGATACATGCTGGTCGATGGTCAGGGTAACTTCGGTTCTATCGATGGCGACGAAGCTGCCGCCATGCGTTATACCGAAGTCCGCATGTCGCGTTTTGCCCATGCTTTACTGGCCGATTTAGAAAAAGAAACTGTCGATTTCGTTCCGAATTATGACGAATCAGAAATGTCTCCCATCGTATTGCCCACACAAATACCGAATTTATTAGTGAATGGGTCATCCGGTATTGCTGTCGGTATGGCGACGAATATTCCGCCGCATAATTTAAACGAAGTGATCAGTGCTTGCATTGCAACGATAGCCAATCCCGACATCACAATAGAAGAAATCATACAGCACCACATTCCAGGTCCTGATTTCCCAACGGCAGGCATTATTCACGGCAGAGCAGGGATTTTAGAAGCCTATCGAACAGGTCGTGGACGCATTTCCGTTCGCGGTCGCACTCACGTTGAAACGGATGAAAAATCGGGCAAAGAAAAAATAATCATTACAGAATTGCCCTATCAGGTGAACAAGGCGCGTTTAGTCGAACGTATTGCAGAGTTGGTGAAAGAAAAGAAAATCGAAGGTGTGACTGCATTGCGCGATGAATCAGACAAACAGGGAATGCGCGTAGTGGTTGAATTAAGACGCGGTGAAAATTCCGAAGTGATTTTAAATAATTTATTTGTTCATACGCAATTACAAAGTGTGTATGGCATCAACGTGGTTGCTCTCGTCGATAATCAACCAAAAATTTTAAATATCAAACAAATTTTAAGTTTATTCATCAAACATCGACGTGAAGTCGTCACTCGGCGTACGATATTTGATTTGCGTAAAGCCAGAGAGCGCGCGCATATTTTAGAAGGATTGGCAATTGCACTCGCGAATGTCGATGAAATGATTGCGCTGATTAAAAAAGCAAAAGATTCAGCGGAAGCAAAAACACAATTATTGAGTCGTCCCTGGGAACCCGCTTCTGCTATTACACTGTTGAGTCGTGTAGAAGAGAGGAGCCAGTACGGATTAGCGAGTGACGGTTATCATTTATCACCCGAGCAAGCTCAATCTATTTTAGATATGCGATTGCATCGTTTAACGGGTTTGGAACAGGATAAAATTTTAAATGAGCATAAAGAATTACAACTTATCATTAACGATTTGAACGAAATTTTAGCGAGTGCCACTCGTTTAATGCGTGTCATACAAGATGAATTGCTCGCAGTAAAAGAGCAATTTGGTGATGCACGTCGTACAGAAATCATCGATAGCGGCGCAGATTTTTGTTTAGAAGATCTTTTACCGCAAGAAGAAGTCGTTGTGACTTTATCGCATGAAGGCTATGCAAAATCGCAACCGGTCTCACTTTACCAAGCGCAGCATCGGGGCGGGAAAGGCAAATCTGCGACGAATGTGAAAGAAGAAGATTTTGTTGAACGCGTATTGATTGCGAATTCGCATGATACGATTTTGTGTTTCTCCAGCGCAGGAAAAGTATACTGGATGAAAGTCTATCAACTGCCGCAAGCAGGGCGTAATTCCCGCGGAAAACCGATCGTGAATTTATTGCCATTGGGAGAAGGCGAAAAAATCAGTGCGATTCTTCCCGTGCGCGAATATTTGGAAAATGTTTACGTGTTCATGGCGACATCGCAGGGCACGGTTAAAAAAGTGGCGTTAACGGAATTTTCGCGACCGCGTAGCAACGGTATTATTGCGATCGAACTCAGTGAAAATGACAAACTCATCGGCGTCGATGTGACGACCGGTGCGCAAGAAGTCATGTTATTTACGAATGCAGGAAAAGTCATCCGTTTCACAGAAGAAGATGTGCGTTGCATGGGCCGCACAGCACGTGGTGTTCGTGGAGTGAAATTACAAACGGATCAGAAAGTAATTTCACTGGTCGTCGTGCACCCCGAAGGCGATATTTTGACAGCCACAGAAAATGGTTATGGTAAACGAACATCAATTGAAGAATATCGTTCAACAGGGCGCGGCGGGCAGGGCGTGATTTCTATTCAAGTCAGTGAACGCAATGGTAACGTGATTGGCGCCATTCAAGTTACATCTTCTGATGAAGTCATGTTAATCAGCAATAAAGGCACGTTGGTACGCGTACCGGTTTCTGAAATTTCATTGGTCGGACGAAATACGCAAGGTGTCCGTTTAATTAATTTAGTGAATGATGAATTACTCGTTGGACTCGAGCCTATTGCGACTCTGCAAGAAGATGAAATCAATATGGCGACTGAACATAATTCTCAGCAAGAAATCAATAAAGATTCACAAGAGAACGAAGGAGATTTGTCGGAATGATCCAGAAACAATCGGTTGTTGTACCGGTTATCACGATAGATGGTGCAAGCGGGACAGGTAAAGGTGTAGTGACTCAGTTAGTGGCAAGACAGTTAGGATGGAAGTTATTAGACAGTGGCGCATTGTATCGTGTACTCGCTTTAGCGGCACAAAAACACGGAGTGGCGTTAGATAACGAACTGGCTGTGACCGTATTAGCCGAACATCTCGATGTTCAGTTTATTGCAACAGAGTTAGGATCTTCGCCCTGTATTCTTCTCGAAGGCCAGGATGTCACTGAAACCATTCGTACAGAAAAAATGGGTAATGCCGCTTCGAAAGTGGGTGCATTGCCGAATGTCAGGACTGCTTTATTGAGTCGACAACGTGCTTTTCGTGAATTACCTGGATTGGCAACCGATGGGCGAGACATGGGAACCGTCGTTTTTCCCGATGCGAATGTCAAAATTTTCCTGATTGCGAGCCCCGAAGAAAGGGCACGCAGACGTCATAATCAGTTGATGGAAAAAGGCATTGATGTTAACCTAGGCGACCTTGTTGAGGAGCTGCGCGAACGCGATAAGCGTGACCAAGAGCGGACGGTAGCCCCTTTAAAACCAGCAAGAGATGCGGTTTGCATCGATACCGATCATCTCTCGATTGAGCAAGTCGTTGATCGAGTTATGTTGGAAGTAAAAAAAGCTTTGTAGAAAATGTAGGGTGGATTAGGTGCGCTTTTTGCACCGTAATCCACCAAAGAGCAGTGGTGGATTACGACGCAAAACATGCGTCTAATCCACCCTACATTAGGACGCCTATCGGCGATTTATTAACTAACTGTTGTTGATTGGAAATAAAAATTATGTCTGAAAGTTTTGCGCAATTATTTGAAGAAAGTCTTCATGAAACCCCAATGGTGCCAGGTGCAGTGATTCTTGGAACTGTCGTACGTGTTGGTTCCGATTATGTTGTAGTGAGTGCAGGATTAAAATCCGAATCCACTATTCCCATTGAACAATTCTCTGATGAGCAAGGCAAGATCGAAGTACATGTCGGCGATAAAGTCAGAGTGGCACTGGAAACCGTAGAAGATGGTTTCGGCACAACGCGTCTATCACGCGAACGCGCAAAACGCTTAGAAGCATGGATCGATTTGGAAAGTGCTTACGAGAAAAAAGAAATTATTCGCGGTGTGATTCAAGGCCGTGTCAAAGGCGGATTCACCGTTGAGATCAATAAAATTCGCGCATTTTTGCCGGGTTCATTAGTGGATGTGAAACCTGTACGCGATCCCGATGCATTGGAAGGCAAAGAATTTGATTTCAGAGTCATTAAAATCGATGCGAAACGCAACAACATTGTTGTTTCACGTCGCTCTGCAATGGAAGCTGAAAACAGCGTCGAACGCGAAGCATTATTAGAAAAATTGCATGAAGGCGATGAAGTAAAAGGTATCGTCAAAAACTTGACAGACTACGGCGCCTTTATTGATTTAGGCGGAATTGATGGTTTGTTGCATATCACCGATATGTCTTGGAAACGCATCAAACATCCCAGCGAGATTTTGGCTATTGGGGATGAAATCAAAGTTAAAATCTTAAAATTCGACCGCGACAATGCGCGCGTATCCTTGGGCTTGAAGCAATTGGGTGATGATCCGTGGGCGGATATCGGTCATCGTTATCCAGTTGGAAAACGCTTAAGAGGAAATGTCACAAATATCACAGACTACGGCTGCTTTGTTGAAATTGAAGAAGGCATTGAAGGCTTAGTCCACGTTTCAGAAATGGATTGGACTAATAAGAATGTGAATCCGAATAAAGTTGTTCATTTGGGCCAAGAAGTGGAAGTGGTTGTGTTGGATATTGATGGCGAACGTCGTCGAATTTCACTCGGCCTGAAACAATGCACAGTGAATCCATGGGAAGAATTTGCAACGCATCACCAAAAAGGTGACAAGATTACCGGTAAAATCAAATCAATCACTGATTTTGGTATCTTCATTGGATTGGATGGCGGCATTGACGGTTTAATTCATCTATCAGATGTGTCTTGGAATGAAACCTCAGCAGAAGAAGCGGTACGTAAATTGCAGAAAGGGGATGAGCTCGAAACGATTATCCTCACGATTGATGCAGAACGTGAACGTATTTCACTGGGTCTGAAACAATTGGCGAGCGATCCTGTCGGAAACTACCTGAGTGAAAATGAAAAGGGCAGTGTCGTGTCGGGTACTGTCGTTGAAGTGGATGAGAAATCGGCTGTCATCGAACTGGCTGAAGGAGTTCGCGGAGTGTTACGCGCTTCTGAGCTTGAGCAGGAAAAAGTAGAAGACGTGCGGACTCATCTGAAAGTCGGTGATACGGTTGAAGCAAAACTGACTGGGACAGATCGTAAAACCCAGGCCATTATGCTTTCAATGAAATCGAAAGAAGATGCGCCAGCGAAGAAAACCCGCGCAGCAGCTTCTTCGACGACTAAGAAGAAAGAAAAAGCAGCAGATGCTTCTCCGCTCAAAGCCACTTTGGGCGATATCTTCAAAGCCAAAATGGGGCAGGACGATAAGGAATAAACTTGCTTTCTTTCCAACCTTAAGGCTTAGCACGCCTTCCTCCGCAGGGGGAAGGCGGCGCGAGCGCCGGATGGGGGGATAATTCGTTTTTATTTTCTCGCGTGTTCAAAAAGCATTTTTGATTCCCCCCATCCGGCCTTCGGCCACCTTCCCCCTGCGTGGGAAGGCGTGCTATTCTGACATATTTCAAAATTTCCCTAACAGGAGCCGTTTGTGCGCATAGTCACCTATTTATTGTTACTGGCCATCATATTAATCGGCATCACTTTTGCAGTGCTTAATCCCACTATCGTAACAATGAATTACTACATCGGTCGAAAAACATTACCCCTCTCACTATTACTGGTATCTGTTTTTGCATTTGGATGCTTACTCGGTTTATTAGTGGCTGGCTGGTTTGTATTAAAAACGAAAATAAAAAATTATCGACTCGCACAACAACTCAAAGTCGCAGAAAAAGAAGTTCAAAATTTACGGGCTATTCCACTACAGGATAAACATTAATGGGCATCTGGTGGTTAATATTAATTTTTGCTGCAGTGCTCGGAGCGTGGTTGTTGGGATACCAGTCGCGTCAGAGCCGTTTTATCGCGCAAAAAATGAATTTACCCCGCGATTATTTAGTCGGCTTGAATTTTTTATTAAACGAAGAACCCGATAAAGCCGTTGATGTTTTTATCAAAATGCTGGAAGTCGATAGCAACACCGTAGAAACTCACTTAGCCGTCGGTAAATTATTTCGTCGCCGCGGTGAAGTAGACCGTGCGATTCGTATTCATCAAAATCTCATCGCGCGCCCTCAATTAGATAAAGCGTATCGAGAGCAATCGTTGTATGAGTTAGGACAAGATTATTTTAGTGCAGGCGTGTTAGATCGAGCTGAACGGATTTTTTTAGAATTAGTCAGTCTGAAAGAATATACAGTTCCCGCATTGCGCGCTTTGTTGGATATTTATCAGCAAGAAAAAGCTTGGGAAAGCGCCATTCAAACAGCAAATAAATTAGAAGTAGCCGCGAAAAAAAATATGCGATTGAATATCGCGCATTATTATTGTGAATTGGCAGAAATTGCTTTTAGCAAAGGTCAAAGTGAGCAAGCGAATCAATATTTAAACCAGGCGCTAGAAGCTGATTCTGATTGTGTGCGCGCCAGTTTATTACAGGCTCGCATTGAAATGAAAAATGCGGATTATAAAACCGCCTTAAAATCCCTGAAAAAAATTCAAAATCAAAATCCAGATTATCTTTCTGAATCGATCGATCATCTCGCGTCTTGTTATGAAGAATTAGATGAAGAAGGAAAATTGGTCAGTTATTTAATGCAAATGTTAGAACAATATCCGCATGTGCCTGTTGTATTAATTCTTTCTGAACGTATTCGTAAAAGAAAAGGCGATAAAGTCGCAGCCAAATATGTTGCGGATTATGTGCGTCGTTATCCCACATTACGCGGATTACATTTGTTTATTAATTTATATATTTCCAGCGCGGAAGGCCGCGCGCGTGATGACTTAATTATTTTGCAAAATTTGATGAAAAAATTATTGGCTGATAAACCCGATTATCAATGTGTTTCTTGTGGTTTTTCAGGGAAGACATTGCATTGGTTATGTCCCGGTTGCAAACAATGGAGTTCTATCAAACCAGTACATTGTTTGGAACATTAATGAAAACCCTCAACCGAAAAATTTCCATCGCACCGATGATGAATTGTACTGATCGCCATGATCGGTATTTTTTGCGTTTAATTTCCTCGCATGCGTTGTTATATACAGAAATGATGACGACCCATGCGCTCATTCACGGCGATCGTCAACGTTTTTTGGCTTTCGATGATTTCGAACATCCTGTGGCTTTACAATTAGGCGGCAATGAACCGGATAAACTCGCTCAATGTGCAAAATGGGGAGAAGAATTCGGTTACGATGAAATTAATTTAAATGTGGGATGTCCCAGTGATCGCGTCAAGACAGGGCGTTTCGGCGCGTGTCTCATGTTAGAACCTGATTTAGTCGGCGATTGCGTTGCCGCGATGAAAAATGCAGTGAACATTCCAGTCACAATAAAATGCCGTATTGGTGTGGATCTTCAGGATTCTTACGAAGAGCTGACACACTTTATTCGCACGATTCATCAAGCAGGTTGCGATGTTTTTATTATTCATGCTCGCAAAGCGTGGTTGAATGGACTCAGTCCCAAACAAAATCGCGATATTCCGCCGCTGCAATATGAAACCGTCCATGCGATTAAACGCGATTTTCCTCATTTAACAATTATCATTAACGGCGGTATTAAAACTCTTGCTGAAATAAAAAATCAATTGAACTTTATCGATGGCGTCATGATTGGAAGAGAAGCGTATTCTAATCCGTATTGGCTGGCGGAAATTGAAAAAAATATTTTTTTAAATGAAATCGATGAGAGGGGGACGATTATCGAAAAACTCATTCCCTACATCGAGCAGCAATTAAAAAACAAAGTCAAACTCTCCACCATGACTAGACATATTTTAGGTTTGTATCAAGGGCAAAAAGGTGCCAGAATATGGCGCCGTCACTTGAGCGAAAATGCTCATCGGCCAAACGCAGATGTAGGAATAATTAGAGAGGTATTACCAGATGCATAGATTTTTTTATGCGATTTCAGACCCCGTAGGTCTTGCGGGAGTGATATTTTTGCTTATTGCTTATTTTTTCTTAAGCACAGGTCGTTGGGGTTCCAATAGTATCATTTATCAAATTTATAATTTGATTGGCGCGTTGTTGATTTTGTATTCCTTGTGTTTCCATTGGAACTTATCCTCTTTTGTGATTGAAATTGCATGGGTTGCGATTAGCTTAATCGGAATCGCACGTATTCAAAGCGCAAAAAAAGCAGGGTAAAACAATACGAACTTCGGATAAGGTCTCTGTCATGCCAGCATGTTTTTAGCTGGCATCCAGCGACTTAAAGATACTGGATGCCAGCTAAAAACATGCTGGCATGACAGAGTAGGCTTATCCGGTATTGCCATTAAGTTGTTTCAGCAAGGCCTCCACCGAAGCGTCGCGGGACAAGCTTTAAGCGAGACCCAGTGACTTTTCCTTATCCGTTTTTCCCACCAGACCGCCTATTTTGCTGAGCTGACTGACGATCCCCATTCGGTAATGACGAATGGGGTCGATGAAAAAAGTTGCCAAAGGATGTTGGTGTTTGTGCTGTATTAGATTTCTCTCTTTTTACAACCTGCAATCCGCTGCTCGTCGACCGGTGACTTGAACCGGAATGTTCCCGACGAGGAAGAGGTAAGAAACTAGGAAAACTTCTCTTTCCTGACGAGAGAGAGGGTTTTTCCAAAGGAGGCGGTCCGGGCGGCATATTATCTTCTGCATCACGCGCTCTCTTATTAGCGTGAGGAGCTGGCGGGGCGAGGCGAGGATCATATTTTACCAATAGATCCAAGGCGGGCTGATTTTTTATAAAACTGGCAGTATCCGCTGGGGTGCGTTCGGCACTGTTTTTACAATCCAGAAACGAAAAAAACGCTTTCCTATCGCCTTTCCACAACATCATCCCTTCTTTAAGCAACAGTTCGGTCATCTCTGGATGATCCTTAGCGCATGCTATATGCAGTGCAGAAAAGCCCGAAGCAGGATCTTTATCGCGAAGAAGTGCCTTTCTCACCCTTTCAGGAAAATTCATCAATAAAAATCTAACGATATCAATATTGCCACCATTTACAGCTTGCAAAAATGGCGAAAGAGGAGATTCACCATCGACTTTTGAAATCAGATTTTCAGCGACGAATTCCATGTATTTATCAGCATTTTCACCATGGGCACGTATTTTTGCCTTCTGCAGCAATTCAAAAATTTCATTACGCTCTGCTACTCCAGCATTTGTGAGAGTTCGCTCTGCTATTCTGAGTAGACGTCCAAAGAGAATATTATCGCCTTTTTCGATAGCCAGCTTAAACCAAGGTACACTTAAGAAAATTTTTCTGAACTCATCCGTTCTTGTTCCATTACAAACAGCAGAAATATTTTCGAGAAATGTAATGAAATGAGGCAAACTTTGTGGAGTTGAAAATTTATCGAGTATTTTTTGATGATGGAGTTCGACGATAAACTCACTGAGATTGCCACCATAAGCACGCTTTCCCGCTGAAAGAAATAATCCAAAGAGGATTTCATTGCCGACTACCACTGCATCAATCATGCTCGAAGTGACGAAATTTTTATAACCCGGCGTCTCGCAATTTCCAAATTTTTTTTCTCCGTGCTTCAATAAAGCTTCAAAATAGGTTCTTTCATCTATGCCTATATCTGCCTTGAATTGTTTGAAAGCGTCTGTCTTGTCACCGCCACATAAATTAATAACCTTTTCAAAACATTTGCCGATCTGAACAAGTTCATCTGCTTTAAATAATTCTTTTAGAAAATTTTCTCCCGCGCGAGGGAATTCCGAGACATGAACTTTACTTAAGAGCGGTCTGCTGCCCTCCGTTAGGCCGTACAAAGGATCGTACTGGACGAGATCGGTGAGGAGCTTTTTTCTATAAGCAGCATTTCCTGGGGCGCACGTCAAAAGATAAGAAATTAAATATTGTAGAAACGCGCTCACTGCTGTCGTTGCTTTGATGGGATCTCGATGAATGTTACCCATTACGCGGGGAAGTTCTCGCAGCAGATCTGAAAGGTCTTCAGATCTCTGCATACGAAGATGAACAAGTCCAACAAAGCTAAGCAGTTCTTCTCCGAAGAACTTTTTTACTTCGTTATAATCATGAAAATCAATTTCGGGTTGATTGGATGGAGCGGGGGTAGAATCAGTGCGAAACATTTTTTTCTCCTCGATATTTATAGAATATCATTTTTTGGTCAAATAGGATAAATTTTGAACACAAAGAAGTCAAGGGAAAAAAACCACTTCAAATAGAGCCGCGACCGTTCGAAGAGAAACATCTTCAAGCTAACGCTCGCCGCTCTATTTATTTCCTGAGATTATCTTCGAGACCGCGACCGCTGGCGCCGACTTTGCTGATGCCTACTCGGTAATGACGACGAATCAGGTTTCTGATGTCTACTCGGTAATGACGAATCAGGTTGCGGAAACAAACGGGCATGGGGCGCTTCATTATGCTGTTCTTTTTTTACAACAACATGTTTCCTCCTGTTTGCCGGCGCTTTACTTATTGAAGCAGAATGTTCTCTAGATGGTGAAAGAGAGGGTTTTTTCAACGGAGGCGGCCCCGGCGGTATCTTATCTTCTTCATTGCGCTGTCTCTTGGACCATTCCCTAGGGATTCCTGAAGTCGTCAGCAATCGAAGAATGAGAGAAAACGTACTATCTTGAGTTGAAGGAAATTTTATGTCTCGACGACGGAGTTCGCTGATAAAATCATCGCGTTTGGTACCATAAGCACGCTCTCCTTCCCGAAGGCATAATTGACAGAGGCTTTCATCGCCGTTTGTTGCTGCATCACTCATTGTGGAGAATATGAGATTTTTATATTCCTGCGTGTACCCCCCGAATTTTTTGTAGGCCTTTTCAAATACGGCTTTAAGAAGTATTACGTCATTTACTCCAGTATCTGCAGTGAATTGCTCGAAAGCCGCTGTCTTTTTACCGCCACACAACTTAGCAGCCTTTTTTAAACACGCGTAGACAAGATTAAGCTCACCTGCGTTAAATAATTTTTCTAGAAAATTTTCTCCTGCGTCTGCGTCAGGCAATTCCGAGACATGAATTTTACTTAAGGGCTGTTTGCCCTCTATTATTAGACCGTACAAAGGATTGCAGTCGATGAGATAGGTAATGAGCTCTTTTCTATAATTATCGTTTTCTGGTTTAGACTTCAAAAGATGATGAATTAAATGTTGTATAAATTCACTCATTCCTTTGTCTCTTTTGATGGGATCATCATAGAAATGCTCCATCGCAATCCAAATTTTTGGCAGCAGGTCTGGAGAAAAGTGTTGAGACTCACTTATATGAAGATGAACAAGCCCAATAAGGCCAAGCAGCTCCGGTCCGAAGAAATTCTCTACTTGGTCATAATCATGAAAATTAAGTTCGGGTTGATTGGATGGAGCAGGGGTAGAATCAGTGCGAAGCATTTTTTTCTCCTCGATATTTATAGAACATCATTTTTTGGTCAAACAGGATAAATTTTGAACACAAAAAAGTCAAGGGAAAAAAATCACTTCAAATAGAGCCGCGACCGTTCGAAGAGATGATGCTGAAATTTAAATGGCCTCGACCGAAGCGTCATTGCGAGCGCAGCGAAGCAATCCAGAAAGACATTCCACAAGTCCTCTGGATTGCTTCGCTGCGCTCGCAATGACGCTTCGGTCGGGGGCCGTACGAATCCGCGCTTAACTGAATGGCACTGAGGAGAAGGAGGGGGCGCGGCTCTGTAGCAATGATTAAGGGAGGTGTTACGCCAGCGAAAACTGGCGTAACCTGATTGCTGCGATAATTACATCGCTAACTGAGACCTCGATGCAGGTGCTGCAGCTTCAGTGATGGTTGTTATATCACCAGCTGAGACCTCGATGCAGGTGCTGCAGCTTCAGTGACAGGGGCTGTCGTTTGCGATCTTGCAAAAGTCGTACCCACGGTTCCAGAAACCTTAGCAGCTTGTGGTTGCAGAAGAGTAGCTTGTTGAAGTCTGTATAGAACCGCTTCTTGAAGCTTTTCAAACCCGCGCAAGAAACTGGTCAGTGTTATAGCATAGAGTTCCGTGACTACACCTGAATCTTTTGGTTTGCCCAATTCAGTGCTCGAATTTTCTGTAATGGTCTCGACTATTTTTTCATGACCATCGATGTAGTCTTGGGCCATTTCAGCACATTTTTCATAACACTGCGTGACTATCGCGGTTTGGCTATCGATATTTTCTTTTCCAGCTATTACGTAATAGCCTCCCCTAGGTTCCAAACCGACCGCTTCCTGAATCAGACGATTCACTGGCGATCTGCCCGATCCACCGACTGATTTAGCATTGGAATGCTGTTGGAGTTTTTTAATATCTTCATCTGATGAAGTATATTTAGCTTTCTCTGGCTTCACGTTCCCAACGAAGCCCTCTTGATATTCCTTCGAGCCTACCCATTCTTTGATAGAGTCAAAGTATGCTTTTGACAATTCAGGAAAAAGGTCTTCTACTCCTTGATCGATGGCCTGTACTTGAAGGAATTTATTGAGCGCAACCCCGAGTTTTCTACATTTGGCATCATCTTTAAAATCAAAAGTTGCCATCATATTATCGCTGTCAGGATCGATTCCTAAATCACGCAAAGACTTTCTATATGCTTCTAAATATTCGTTGCTTGTTTGGGGTTCTTTGATTGCGACTGTATCTACGTTAGGAATGGCACTAGGAGTCGCGGGTTTTAGCTTGGCGAGTTTTGGAATAATGATGTGGATGAGCTTTTCACTATAGGCTACTTCCTGTTCCCGAACGCTTTCTTTAATTCGTTTGACAGGTTTGCCATCTACGAGAACAGTTTCGAACGCGTGTTCTAGATAAGATTCTTCATCTGCTTTAAATTCTTTTGGCCTTTTTTGTGATGCGCCTCCGGTCACTCTGTATCTTATTCCATCTACAGTTGCTGCAGTCGATGTATGGTCGGAAATGGTCTTGCCTGTCGCTAAATTATTAACCGCATCTTTGGATGGAAAAACGTGGGCTTCCAGAATTTTACTATTGTCGATAGGTTCGTTGCTCTTTGTTTCTGGAAGAGGTTCAGCAATCATAAGCCGTGTCTTTGCAGTAAATTCTCCCAAACCTGTTTTTTCTATCTGGTTCAACAAAGCGAAATTGAACCCCCTAAATTGTCCCCACAAAGCATCTTCCGGTTTTACTTCTACGTCTTTCGGATAAGGAGTGACGTAGCCTCGTCTTCTAAATGTTGTAGTTTCTGGAGAGTTTTCTTGTGTTATAGCAATCTGCTCAAATCGACGCAGCCATTTTTTAGAAGCTTCAGAAGCCACCATCCGGCCGTCTTTATCTTCTTTGGGCAATTTTCCATCCAGTTCCGTGGCGTTCACCTGAATGTCGCCCCCAATGATTACTTTTTTATAGCCGTGTGCAAATAAGATTGTCGTTAATTCTTGAATAAATTTTTGTTCTCCTGCTGTTACGTCGTCTTTACCTCCGGAAGTAAAGTGACCACTTAACATAGGAGTTTTTATCTTGCCATCTATTACCCAACAAGGAGCATGTTTCATAACGTCAAGATTGTGCTTTTTACGCAGCGCATTTATATCAACACCAAATTCTTTAGAGAAATCTATTTTTTCTGTTTTTACACCGAGACTCATTGTTGTGATAGCGGAGGCGTCTTTTTTACCCGCCGACTCATCAAACTCCATCACATGAGGGACAGCCGGTACAAATTTTTTGTTTTTTGCAGCATATGCTTGAACATCGAGATCATCTGCAAGGTCATCTATCCCATTGAACGTCATAAAATCAACCAGCGCTAACAGATCTTTTTCTTTTGCCTTCAGGTATTGTTCTTGAAAGTGATCCCAAACTTTCTTTTTTCCTGCAAGATATAAAGCGTCTTCAAAAACTTCTTCCGTTGTTTTTTGTTCAGGCTGTGTTTCGAGTTTGGGTGCGGCTTGCAATGCTGCTGTTACGGAGGATGTTGTTGCTGGTGATCGTGGTTGAGACATAATTATTTTCCTTAATTTTGTTATTGTGAATAATCTAAAAACTAAATTTTCATTTGAAACAGTAGTGATACGATACCCACGATATAACAAATATTTTTCCCTGAGAAGAGATTTTGTATTTTTATTTTTTACATTTTTATTTTTTGTTCATTTTTTCCACTTAATATTACACCCCACGCTCGGTTTTTGATCATCATCAATTTTTTTATTCGCCAGCAAGGCATCCAACGCAGCCGATAAATCCTTCCCCGTCACAGGAATTTGATTCCCCGGTGTTGAATCATCAAAACGTCCGCGGTAAATACAAAGTAACTCAGCATTAAACAAATACAAATCCGGCGTACATGCCGCTTGATACGCTTTTGCAACAACTTGCGTTTCATCAAACAAATAAGGAAAAGAGTAGTGATGTTTTTCAGCTTCTTGTTTCATATTTTTTGGACTGTCTTCGGGATAACTTTCAGTATCGTTTGAATTGATCGCAATAAAATGAATTCCTTTCGCTTGATATTCACGAACGGTTTCTACGAGTTTCGTTTGAATATGTTTTACATACGGGCAGTGATTACAAATAAACATGATCACTGTGCCAATCGGTGATTTTAATTCGTTTAACGAAAGTGTTTTTCCTGAGACAGTATCGGGCAAATTAAAGTTAGGTGCGGGAGTGCCGAGCGGTAGCATCGAAGAGGGAGTGACAGCCATGATAAAATCCTTGTCTTGTTGTTTAAATGCAGTATCCTACCTGATTCTGTTTTTTTAGTAATTCTAATTTTAAATATGAAACTCTGTCATGCCAGCCGCGCGTTTTTTTGCGCGAGGTGGCATCCAGAGCGGTTTTGACTAAGACACTGGATGCCAGCCAAAAGCATGCTGGCATGACAGGTTCTTTTAAACGGAGAAGTTCATGACAAAGCGGTTTAATGTTCGACATCTTTTTGTACTAGTCTCAACAGCAGGTGCTATAGGATTTTCAACGCATGCAATAGCCGCAGGTTTTCAATTGTGGGAACAAGATGGCGCGAGTGTCGGTGATTATCATGCGGGTCGCGCAGCAGAAGCATCCGATGCGAGCATTGCTTATTACAACCCAGCAGGATTAGTTCGAATTCACAATCAACAAGTCGTTTTGGGTTTGGATCCTATTTTGACGAATTTTAAATTTAGAGGAACGATGGATGTTTCAACGGAAGGATTGGGATCTCAAGGCCCTACACCGGGTGTCGCGCAAGGTGGAACGTTTAACATTGTGCCGGATTTGAATTATGCAGCACCTTTGAATGATCGTGTGGTGTTTGGTTTCAGTGTGGTTTCACCATTCGGATTAAAAACAGATTATGGAAATAATAGTGTTGTGCGTTATGCCGCAACATTAACATCCTTGCAAGTTGTGGATATCGCACCATCATTAGGTATTGCTCTGACTGATAAATTATCCGTGGGTTTTGGTGCGGACTTTGAACATGCGAGAGGCGAATTTGATTTGGTGGCGGGTAATCCGTTTTTGAATACCATATTCATGCGAAATATGGACACCCCTTCAACTAACGTGGGTTACAGCTGGGGTTATGGTTATCACTTGGGCGCGATGTATCAATTTAACGAAGCGACTCGCGTAGGGTTGGCGTACCACTCAAAAGTTACGCAGCATTTGGAAGGGGCGAGTACATTAGAAGGTCCGCTTGCGAATGATATTAGCGAGGGGGAGCAACGATCGGCCAATCTCAAAGCCAATACTACTTTTCCGCCTACGACGACGTTGAGTGTGTTTCATACCTTGAATCCGACATGGGATCTCATGGGCACGGTGGCTTATATTCAGTGGAGTACGTTCAATCAATTGGTGTTACAAAACACAGCAGGGCTTTTGGATAGCGAAAGCAACAACATGATCAATGTGACGATTCCAGAGCATTATCATAATGTGTGGAATTTCAGTGTGGGCGCGAATTATCACGCGAGTGATGAATGGATGTTCCGCGGTGGATTGGGTTATGACGAAAGTCCTACGAATGATTTGTATCGTAATTTGCAGTTGCCAGACAGTAGTCGGATTGTTGCGGCCATCGGTACGCATTATCAAGCCACGAAGACATTAGGTTTTGATGCGGGTTGGTCACATTTCTTTGTGATGAATACGCGAATTAATAATTTGTCTCAAGTGGTGGGCGATCAAACGACAACAACGAATGGGTCAGTGCATTCCAGCGCGGATGTGTTTGGGCTGCAGTTGAAGTGGGATATTTTGTAATAAGAAATTTTTTTTGTGAGTAGCACAGCTGTTACCTGCGAAGGAAATAATATGACGTGTCACCCCGCGCTAGTCGCGGGGTCTGGGCTTTAAATCAATAAAAACATCAATTAAAAAAATTAATAGCTTATTTTTATATTTTCAAGCCCGGACCCCGCGACTAGCGCGGGGTGACACGTCATATAGAGGGAAAGGGTTGGGAGGTTAGTACGTGATAAGAACAGTCCATGGGTTTTTATAAACAATATTGTATTTTGGATTGTCCATCTTGCCGACCAGCGTGACGACTAATGTGTCCAGATTAATTGTAATATGCGCAATCGGTAGAGCATGCATTGCGTCGCAATTGGAAGTCGCATACACCTCTGCAGTACATATGCCTCCAGTCAATTGACAAATCGATTTGATTTGAGCCTGAGTTGTTGAGCTATGACCTTGTGCGGGTGTAAACTCGTTAAACGGGGGGCTTGCAGAACAGTAGTGGGAACCAGGTGACGTGATTTTTACTGTAGAAACTTCGTTCGTGTAATTCGAAGTATTCAAAGGCCCAACAGGGGTAGCACTGGCTAGAACAGGTAATCCCAATACAATCAATGCCGAACTAAGCAACGCATATTTTTTCAAAATCATTATATTTAGTCTCCTGTTTGCTTCATAAATATTGAGTACTATATTCTCAAACCGCCGTAAAAACAATGCTGCGCGGTCATTGCGCATTCGCTCGTCATTTTACTTCGTCGCAAAAGCGCTCCTCGCAATGACGAGCTAATCCTTCGCTACGCTCGCAATGACGGTACGAGGGTAAGCCAACCCGCTATTTTATTTCGTGCCTCTTCCCCCAAAACCAGCCCCCATTTGCTCCTTCGCCATACAATATCATCCACCGTTTTGGCCCATTCATGACTCACCAAATAATCCAATTCTTTTTCATAAATCCCATTCGTAAAATCTTCTCCCATCTCATTTATATTTTTAGCATTTTCTAAAATCATATACGCCCGCGTACCGTAATTTCTCGCATAACGATAACAAATATTTTCCGGCAACCATGAAAATTGATTTTTAAACGCTACAAAAAACGCCTCAAAATCCTGATCAGGAAAATCACCGCCAGGGAGCGGAGAAAACGCTGTCCATGCGGATTTCATCTCAGGGAAAAAAGGTTTTAAACTATCCATCACTTCCTCTGCCACAATGCGATGCGTTGTGATTTTTCCTCCCACAATCGTTAACAGGGGAGGCTGATCTTTTGCATCCATGTGAATGTGATAATCTCGCGTGATTTCTGACGCGTTTTTAAAATTATCATATTGCAAACAACGCACGCCCGCATAAGACCCAATAATATCTTCTGGAGAAATCGATTTTTTAAAATGCCGATTAATAACTTCACATAAATAATTTTTTTCACCTAGCGTAATTTCAACACCATCATCCAAATTTTCTGTAAAGGGGATATCTGTTGTCCCAATCAACGTAAATTCATTTTGATAAGGAATCGCAAAAACCACTCTTTTATCGTTATTTTGTAAGATATAAGCAAACTCTCCGGAATATAATTTCGGCACGATAATATGGCTGCCTTTCACTAATTTATGCGGAATCGATTTTTTGGGATTGATTTTTTGTTGCGTGTGATTGACCCATGATCCCGTTGCGTTAATTAATGTTTTAGCGTAACAAATATATATTTTTTCAGTTAAATTATTTTTATATTTAATTTTCCATTGATTGTTTTCAGGATGAGCAGAAATAAATTCGTGATACGTTAAAATCGTCGCATTATTTTCTTTTGCGGCTAATGCATTTAATAACGTTAATCGAGCATCATCGGTAAAACAATCATAATACGAAAAACCTTTTAAAAAAGAATTTTGCAAGGGTTCGCCGTAAATACTTTTTTTGAAAGAAAGAGAAAAAGAGTTAGGTAACGTTTTTTTTCGTGATAAGTGATCATATAAAAATAATCCTAAACGCATCAGCCAGATCGGGCGTAACTGTTTTTCATAGGGAAGAATAAATTGCAGCGGCGTAATGAGATGTGGCGCTTTGCGCATTAAAATTTCACGCTCGCGCAATGCTTCTTTCACGAGTTTGAATTCATACAATTCCAAATATCGCAAACCACCGTGAATCAATTTGGTGCTTGCAGAAGAAGTGGCTGATGCGATGTCGCCTTTTTCGCAGAGCGTGACAGAGAGTCCACGTCCTGCTGCATCCGCAGCGATCGCAGCGCCATGAATGCCGCCTCCAATGATGAATATGTCTTTGCTGTCTTTGTCTTCCATGAAATATCCGGGCTTGGGATTTTAAGCCTTTTATTATACTATTGTCAGCCTCTGTACCATAAGGATAGTCGTATGAAAAATAAAAAAGTAATCGTGTCATGTGTTGCTCTGCTCGCTCTGGCTGCTGGTTCATTTGCATCGGCAGGAACACGTCCTGGTGCTGTATCGTTTCGATTAGCGGATGGTTATATGTTCTTTGCTCAAAAAAGACATTTGGAAAATACGACGACACCGACGATTGAATTGGGTTATGAACTCAATGATAAATGGGGCATGAAAGCGGGCGTGACGGCGATTAATACCGATACGAAAGGAGTAGGGCCTAGTTCAGGTGTTCATGGATTTTTCTACATGCTGGATGGAGTTTATAAATTTTTGCCGCGTGGAAATATTGAGCCTTATGTGCTGGGCGGTGTGGGGATTACGAGTCTTGAAGCACACAACACGACAGATCCCACGAGTCAGGCGAATGTGAATGCGGGTGTTGGATCGCATTATTTTATTGATCCGTCGATTTCGTTGAATGCGGAAGCGAAGGATGTGTATACGATGTCGGGTGGGAAAAATGATGTGATGTTGACGGCAGGGGTTTCATTTTATTTTGGTGGTGAGGCTTCGTCGTAAACCTCCCAACCCTTTCCCTTCCCTCCATTTAAAAAACAAATGGAAGGAAGGGGACTCACGGCTCAAGGCCGTGCAAAAGTCAGACGTCACAAAAACTCTCTACAAGAACTTCCCTTCTCCACGTAGTGGGGAAGGTGGCCCGAAGGGCCGGATGGGGTCTCTACCACCCCTCGAACTTTCTACAAGCAAGATGACGCGGCTATCTCTCGCCCATCCCCACAAAATCCCGCTCAGTCGAACCCGTATAAAGCTGTCTCGGGCGACCCAAGCGATACGGACTGCTAATCATTTCACTCCAATGCGCAGTCCAACCAATCGTTCTCGCAAGGGCAAACACCACCGTAAACATATTCGCCGGTATCCCAATCGCGCTCAATGTAATCCCCGAATAAAAATCCACATTCGGATATAATTTTCGCTGCACGAAATATTCATCTTCCAGCGCAATCCGTTCCAACTCCATCGCAATTTTAAAAATAGGCGAATCATGCGCGCCCACTGCTTCCAACACTTCATGACACGTCTCACGCATCACTTTCGCGCGAGGATCATAATTTTTATAAACACGATGACCAAATCCCATTAACCGGAATTTATCGTCTGGATTTTTTGCGCGCGCAATAAATTGAGGAATCCGGCTCACGTCGCCGATTTCATACAACATATTCAGCGCAGCCTCATTCGCACCGCCGTGCGCAGGGCCCCATAACGCAGCAATTCCAGAGGAAATACACGCAAAAGGATTCGCGCCAGTTGATCCTGCCAGACGTACCGTTGATGTCGATGCATTTTGTTCGTGATCCGCATGCAAAATAAAAATGCGATCCAATGCGCGAACCAATACAGGATCCGGTGTTAATTCTTCAGAAGGCGTACCAAACATCATATGCAAAAAGTTTTCGGTATAGGACATTCGATTTTGTGGCGGCATGAAGGGCTGACCAATCGAATATTTGTAACACATAGCTGCAATCGTCGGCATTTTTGCAATCAAACGCAAAGCAGAAATCGCACGATGCTCGGGATTTTTAATATCTAATGTATCGTGATAAAACGCAGACAAGGCGCCCACGACACCGACCATGACTGCCATCGGATGTGCGTCGCGACGAAAACCATTAAAAAAGTTGCGGATTTGCTCATGGACCATGGTGTGGCGCTTAATGGCTTTGTCGAAATCTTTATATTGTTTTTCATTGGGAAGTTCGCCGTTTAACAATAAATAACACACTTCGACGAAGTTCGATTGTATAGCGAGTTGATCGATGGGATATCCACGATAAAGCAATATTCCCTTATCACCATCGATATAAGTGATTTTGGATTCGCAGGAAGCCGTCGATACAAAGCCCGGATCGTAAGTGAAATAGCCACTTTTGACGAGGGAGCTGACATCAATGACTTCAGGTCCTAGGGTGCCAGAGAGAACATCAAATTCTATGTTTTTATTTTCAACCGAGAGTGTTGCTTTTTTTTCTGACATTATCCAGTCTCCAATGGAATCTGGGTGCAGGATATCACTGGAAATGGATGGTAGTAAATTGTTATTACTTAGTACGCCTTCCTCCGCAGGGGGAAGGTGACGCGAAGCGTCGGATGGGGGGATAATCCGCTTATTTTCTTGCGGTTTCAAAAAGCATTTTTGATCTCCCCCATCCGGCCTTCGGCCACCTTCCCCCTGCGGAGGAAGGCGTGCTAAGCTTTTTTTGTTTCAAATACAGTCGCTCGTTTCTCTTTGTAATTTTTATCCTCGAGGCTATAATGACTCCCTGCTGACAACAGGAGAGGGCTGTGCAAAAACAACGACCTAAAAACTTGAATCTTTTTACGATTCGTTTTCCCATACCCGCCATTGCCTCCATCTTACATCGCCTTTCGGGGTTTCTTTTATTCCTCATTATTCCCCTTATTTTGTGGGGTCTTTATTTATCCCTAGACTCACAACAAAGTTTTGATGATCTTCGCGAATTATTCACAACTCCCTGGTCCAAATTCCTGATATGGGTGAGTTTGTCCGCGTTTGTTTATCACTTTATTGCGGGCATTAGGCATTTGCTGATGGACATCGGTATCGGCGAATCATTAAAAATCGGAAAATTATCGGCCATCCTGACTATCGCCCTTGCTGCGATAGCCATTATTTTGATAGGTGTTTGGTTATGGTGAAATCAATATTAGGTGTCAACCATCAAGGGTTCCGCGATTGGTTATATCAACGCATGTCTGCGGTTTTCATGACGATCTACGTCATTGGGTTATTCACTTACTTCGTGTTGCATCCGGATCTTTCTTACTCCGAGTGGCATGGTGTATTTACCCAATGGTGGGTCAAGATTGCGACGCTTTTATTTTTTCTTTCGTTATTGGTCCATGCCTGGGTGGGCGTGTGGACGATATTCACTGATTACGTGAAATGTCCCGTTGCGCGTCTTGTTTTAAATACAATAGTTTTCTTTGCGTTGCTGGGATGTTTCTTCGCCGCGCTCTTGATTTTGTGGAGTGTTTAACTAATGAATATAGCGACTAATTTAGCAACTCATACATTCGATGCTGTCATTATCGGCGGCGGTGGAGCGGGTTTACGCGCATCGATCGAACTGGCTCAATCCGGTTTGAATGTGGCAGTGATTTCGAAAGTATTTCCCACGCGTTCGCACACGGTTTCTGCCCAGGGCGGTATCAATGCAGCGCTCGGGAATACCGATGGTTACGACGATTGGCGCTGGCATATGTATGACACCGTGCTCGGTTCTGACTTTTTGGGTGATCAAGAAGCGATTGAGTATATGTGTAAAAATGCGCCCCAAAATATTTATGAATTAGAACACATGGGCTTGCCATTTTCTCGTAATAATGACGGGAAAATTTATCAACGCGCATTTGGTGGTGCCACACGCGATTACGGCAAAGAGCAAGCGCATCGTACTTGCTGCGCAGCTGATCGAACAGGCCACGCGATGTTGCACGCGCTCTATCAAAAAAATTTAGCAGTCAAAGCGAAATTTTATAACGAGTGGTTTGCGATTGATTTAGTCAAAGCGCATTCCGGTATCGCCGGTGTGCTTGCGATGTGCATTGAAACCGGTGAGATTGTTTTTTTGAAAGCAAAAGCCACGATTTTAGCAACGGGTGGTGCAGGCCGTATTTTTCAAACAACGACGAATGCACACATCAATACGGGTGATGGATTTGGTATGGCGTTGCGTGCGGGATTACCGTTACAAGACATGGAGTTTTGGCAATTTCATCCCACAGGCATTTATGGTGCAGGTGTTTTAGTCACAGAAGGCAGTCGTGGCGAAGGTGGTTATTTAATTAATAAAAGCGGCGAGCGTTACATGGAACGTTATGCTCCCCATTTGAAAGATTTATCGTGTCGAGATATTGTCGCGCGCTCATCGATGATTGAAATTCGCGAAGGCCGAGGTGTCGGTGCAAAAGGTGATTATGTTCTCTTGAAACTCGATCACTTGGGCGAAGAAGTCATTGATAAACGATTGCCCGGTATTCGTGATTTGGCGATTACATTTGCAGGCGTTGATCCCGTGAAAGATCCTATTCCTGTGGTTCCAACGTGTCATTACATCATGGGCGGTATTCCCACGAATATTCACGGCCAAGTGCTCACCGTTAAAAATGGTCAGGATGAAATTGTTCCGGGTCTGTATGCTGCAGGTGAATGTGCTTGTGTATCCGTGCATGGCGCGAATCGTTTGGGTGCTAACTCATTGCTGGATTTAGTGGTATTTGGACGTGCAGCGGGTCTGCATATTCAACAAAGTGTTCGCGAAGGATTGGATTTCTGCGAAGAAACCCGTTCGGATTTGGATGCTGCTTTTGTTCGATTAGAACGTTGGAACAACAATGAAAAAGGTGAAAGTGTTGAAACGATTCGAACGGGATTGCAAAAAGTGATGCAAGAAGATTTCGGTGTTTTCCGCTCAGCAGAGCCGATGCAAGAAGGATTCAAAAAATTGGAAGATTTGCGTCAACGATTGCAGCACGCTGCCATCAAAGATAAAAGTAAATATTTTAATACGAGCCGTATCGAAGCATTGGAATTGGATAATTTAATGGAAACGGCATTAGCGACAGCGGTTTCAGCAAACAATCGAACTGAAAGCCGCGGTGCGCACGCGCGATATGATTTTCCAGAGCGGGATGATAAAAACTGGTTAAAACATTCTGTGTGTTTTTCAGAGGGTCAGATTGCTTACCGTTCCATTAATATGAAGCCGCTTGAAGTCAAACCGATTGAACTTCAAGCTAGAGAATAACCCTGACTGTCATGTCATCCCACTTGACGTGTCATTCCTACTCGACGTGTCATCCCCGCGAAGGCGGGGATCCATCGGGATAGATTCCCGCCTTCGCGGGAATGACACGTCGGGTGGCGATAACATGATAGTGAGAATAACTTTAGGAGGATTAACATGCGTTTTTCAATTTATCGCTATAATCCGGAAACGGATCAAAAGCCCTACATGCAAGAATTTGATCTGGATGTCGAAAAAAATAATTGCCATATGGTATTGGATGCATTACTTGCCATTAAAAATACTCTCGATGACACATTGACGTTGCGACGCTCTTGTCGTGAAGGTGTTTGCGGTTCCGATGGCATGAATATGAATGGAAAAAATGGATTGGCTTGCACAACCCATTTATCTTCATTGAAAGAACCGATTGTGATTCGGCCCTTGCCCGGATTGCCGGTGGTCAGAGATTTAGTCGTCGACATGACGCAATTTTATAAACAATTCGAAGCAGTCAAACCGTATTTACAAAATAATGAACCTGTGCCTGCCAAAGAGCGTCTCCAATCGCCAGAAGACCGCGCAAAATTGGATGGACTCTATGAATGTATCATGTGCGCCTGTTGCTCAACATCGTGTCCCTCATTTTGGTGGAACCCCGATCAATTCATTGGACCGGCTGGATTGCTGCAAGCGTTTCGATTTGTAGTTGATAGTCGTGATACGGCAACGCAGGAACGGTTGGCTGATTTAACCGATCCATTTAGTTTATTTCGTTGCAGAGGCATTATGAATTGTGTGGATGCATGTCCGAAAGGATTGAATCCGACACAAGCGATTAACCATCTTAAAAATAAAATGCTCGAGGATGGGGTTTAACCAATGAAAACAAGACAACCACGCTCCATGCAAGATTTGTGGAAAGATTCATATCTTTCCGGCGGAAATGATGAATATCTTGAAGAATTGTATGATACGTATTTGAAAAATCCGACGGAACTTTCGCCGGAATGGCAAAATTATTTTAAACAAATTACGCAATCCACAACCGATGTGTCTCACGCAGACATTCGAAATTATTTTTTACAAATTGCAAAACAACCGAAAACAACCGCGATGCAAGGTGTCGATGTCTATCATCAACATCAGCAAGAAAAAATTATTGATTTGATTAATGCCTATCGCAGTTTCGGGCATTTACATGCCAACATTGATCCACTCGGCTTGCTTCAAAACCGTCAAAATGCAGCGTTAGAACTGAGTTACTACGGTTTTGGTGATGCGGACTTGAATGCCGTATTTGATGTCGACACCTTTAGCAGTTTAAAAAAATCGACAGCGTCTCTCAGTGATATTTACCAAGGATTACGAAAAACGTATTGCGGTACGATTGGTATTGAATACATGCACATGACCGAATTGACGGAAATAGAATGGATTCGCGAACGCATGGAAGGGCAGTGGCCGTATTTTACGCCGAACACGCAAGAAAAGTTGCGCATACTCGATCGCTTAGTCGTCGCAGATGGATTGGAAAAATATATTGGTTTTAAATACGTCGGACAAAAACGATTTTCGTTGGAAGGCGGCGATAGTTTGATTCCCATGCTTGATACTATTGTCAATCGCGGTGCAGAAAAAGGCGTGAAAGAAGTCGTGATTGGGATGGCGCATCGCGGTCGTTTAAATGTGTTAGTGAATATATTGGGTAAAGAACCCGCTGAAGTATTCGGTGGTTTTGAAGGAAAAAATATTCCGAAAAATAATTCAGGTGACGTGAAATATCACATGGGTTACTCATCCGATGTGAAAACACCGCAAGGCCCCGTTCATCTTGCGCTGGCATTTAATCCATCGCATTTAGAAATTGTATCGCCTGTGGTGCAAGGCTCTGTGCGATCGCGACAACGTCGTCGCAAAGATACACCGCAAAAACAAGTGATGCCGATTCAAATTCACGGCGATGCCGCGTTTGCGGGTCAGGGCGTCGTGATGGAAACATTCAATATGTCGCAAGCCCGTTGGTTTACCGTGGGCGGCTCGATTCATATTGTGATTAATAACCAAGTCGGATTTACGATCAGTAATCCCAAAGATGCACGCTCGGGCGTGTACTGTACGGATGCTGCAAAAATGGTAGAAGCGCCTATTTTGCACGTCAATGCAAATGATCCTGAAGCCATTTTATTCGCAGCGATGTTTGCCGTGGATTATCGTGCACAATTTAAAAAAGATGTTGTGATTGATATGGTTTGCTATCGACGTCATGGACACAATGAAGCGGATGAACCTTCAGCCACTCAACCGCTCATGTACAAAATTATTAAATCGCTTCCTGCGCCTTGTGCACTGTATGCGAAAAAATTGATTGACGAAGGTATCATCAAACAGGAAACCGAACAACAATTGGCAGACGCGTATCGAAATAAATTAGATGCGGGTAAAAGTGTCATCGAATTAGATAAAGAAAACGCGAATTATCAATACGCGAATTCATGGGAACCGTTTATCGGTCAAGAATGGACAGCGAAAGCCAAAACCAGTTTGCCGTTGAAAAAAATGATGGAACTCGCGAAATCATTAGAAACATTACCCGATAACTTTGTGTTGCAACCTCAAGTTAAAAAAATGATGGAAGCACGCCAAAAAATGACAGACGGAGAATTGCCATTGAATTGGGGATATGCAGAAACCCTAGCGTATGCTTCTCTGCTCGATGAAGGGTATCCGATTCGATTATGTGGTCAAGATGCTGCACGTGGCACGTTTGCGCATCGCCATGCTGTTTTGCATGATCAAAATACCGATGAAATTTATATTCCGCTCAGTCATCTTGCGCCCAATCAAGTTCAAATTAATATTATTGATTCATTGTTGTCGGAAGAAGCGGTTCTCGCATTCGAATATGGATACGCTTCTGCAGAGCCAAATAATTTAGTGATTTGGGAAGCGCAATTCGGTGATTTTGCGAATGGTGCGCAAGTGGTGATTGATCAATTTATCAGTTCGGGCGAACAAAAATGGGGACGATTGTGTGGTCTCGTTTTATTTTTACCACATGGTTATGAAGGGCAGGGACCGGAACATTCTTCTGCACGACTCGAGCGTTATTTACAATTGTGTGCACAAAACAATATGCAAGTGTGTGTGCCCAGTACACCGGCGCAAGTGTTTCATATGTTGCGCCGTCAAATGATTCGTCCTTATCGCAAACCGCTGATTGTGATGACGCCGAAAAGTTTGTTACGTAATCCACTCGCAGTCTCTTCTCTCGATGATTTGGCGAAAGGCGAATTTCAACTCGTCATCTCTGAAGTGGATGACTTGAAGCCTCAAAAAGTGAATCAAATCATTTTGTGTAGCGGTAAAGTGTATTATGAATTACTTGAAAAACGCCGCGCTGGAAAGTTGGATTCTGTTGCGATTATTCGAATCGAACAATTGTATCCCTTCCCTGAAGAAGCCTTGAAAAAGGTACTGGCACTCTATCCGAATGCTACTGACATTGTTTGGTGCCAAGAAGAACCCATGAATCAGGGCGCTTGGTTCAGCGTACAGCATCACTTGATAGCTTGTTTGAATCCGAAACAACATTTACGCTATGCGGGCAGACCAGCTTCGGCATCGCCTGCAGCGGGATATGCGTCGGTCCATTTACAAGAGCAAGAAAAATTAATCACAGAAGCATTACATACTGAAAGGAAAAACTCATGACGATTGAAGTAAAAGTTCCAGTGCTGCCCGAATCTATAGCAGATGCCACCATTGCAACATGGCACAAAAAGGCAGGCGATCGCGTATCTCGTGATGAAAATATTGTTGATCTCGAAACCGATAAAGTCATGTTGGAAGTTCCTGCACCTGCCGATGGCATCATTAAAGAAATTTTGAAACCGGCTGGAGAAATCGTTCAAGCGAATCAGGTTGTTGCCATTATTGAACCCGGCAATGGTGCTGCAGCTGCGCCTTCTTCTTCCAAACCAGCAGCAACGCCTGAACCTGCAAAAACAGCTGAAAAAACAGCTGAAAAACCGGCACAAACCAACTTGGGCCCAGCCGCTCGTCGCGCTGTGGCAGAGCATGACGTGGATGTTTCCCAAGTCAAAGGAACGGGAAAAGATGGTCGCATTACCAAAGAAAATGTCATCCAAGCCGTATCGACGCCTGGAATGACAGTGACGGGAAATCGCCCAGAAAAACGCGTGCCCATGACGCGCATTCGAGCCCGTATCGCAGAGCGTTTGCTGGAAGTGAGACAAAACACGGCGATGCTCACCACGTTCAATGAAATTAATTTGCAAGAAGTGATGGATTTGCGCGCGCGTTACAAAGATAAATTTGAAAAAATGCATCATGCGCGTTTAGGGTTTATGTCATTTTTTGTGAAAGCAGCGGTGGAAGCGCTCAAGCGGTTTCCTGCTGTGAATGCCTCCATCGATGGGAATGATATTGTTTATCACGGTTATTTTGATATCGGAGTGGCGGTTTCCACAGACCGAGGTCTTGTGGTTCCGGTATTGCGCGATGCAGACCAAATGAGTATGGCAGAAATTGAAAACAACATTGTGGATTATGCAAACAAAGCGCGTCAGGCCAAATTAACCTTGGAAGAAATGCAAGGCGGTACCTTTACGATTACCAATGGCGGTGTGTTTGGTTCGCTCCTTTCAACGCCTATTTTAAATTCTCCGCAAAGCGCTATCCTGGGCATGCACAAAATCGACCAACGCCCCGTGGTGGAAAATGGGCAAATCGTGATTCGTCCCATGATGTATGTGGCGATGTCGTATGACCATCGCATCATCGATGGGAAAGATTCTGTGTCATTCCTGGTGACTATCAAGGAATTACTCGAAGATCCCGCTCGTTTGTTGCTTGAGGTGTAAATCTAGATTAATATTCGCACAATTAATAAATAGCTGTCATCCCTATTTTGTCATCCCCGCGAAGGCGGGGATCCATCAGGATAGATCCCCGCCTTCGCGGGGATGACATAGAGAACCAAATTTCAACTAGGTATAAAACAGGAAAATTAAATGAATCTACATGAATATCAAGCCAAGCAACTCTTAGCAAAATATGGCATTCCCGTTCCACACGGTGAAGTCGCGTGGAATGTCGAAGAAGCAGTAAACATTGCCAATAACATGAATACCAAACGATGGGTAGTGAAAGCCCAAGTGCATGCAGGCGGTCGCGGTAAAGCTGGCGGCGTCAAAATTGTTTCAACTAAAGATGAATTGATTGCAGCCGTAAAAGGGATGCTGGGCACACGCTTGGTGACCTACCAAACGGATGCGAATGGACAACCCGTTAATCAAGTTTTGATTGCAGAACCTTCGGATATTGCTCGTGAACTGTATTTAGGCGCTGTCATCGATCGCACCCAACAACGTATCGTGTTTATGGCTTCCACTGAAGGCGGTGTCGATATTGAAAAAATCGCGCATGAATCTCCAGAGAAAATTTTAACCGCTGTTGTTGATCCACTCGTGGGTGTTCAACCTTTTCAAGCGCGTCAATTAGCATTTGCCTTGGGATTGTCGGGCGATCAAGTCAAACAATTCACTAAAATTTTATTGGGCCTTGCGAAAATGTTTGAGGATTGCGATTTCAGTTTGTTAGAAATTAATCCGCTGGTAGTGACGCCACAAGGTGATTTGCTGTGTTTAGATGGCAAAATCAATATCGATGATAATGCGCTATATCGCCAACCCGAAATTCGCGGCATGCGCGATACAGCACAAGAAGATGAACGTGAAAATCGTGCGCGTGATTGGGAACTCAATTACATTGCACTCGATGGCAACATTGGCTGCATGGTCAATGGCGCAGGATTAGCGATGGCCACGATGGATTTAGTGAAATTAAGTGGTGGTAATCCAGCGAACTTTTTAGATGTGGGCGGTGGCGCAACCAAAGAACGTGTGACTGAAGCGTTCAAAATTATTTTGTCAGACAAAAATGTAAAAGCAATTTTAGTGAATATTTTTGGCGGCATTGTGCGTTGTGATTTAATTGCTGACGGAATTATTGGCGCTGTTTCAGAAGTTGGAACTCAATTGCCTGTCGTCGTGCGTCTTGAAGGAAACAATGCGGAATTAGGCGCAAAAAAATTAAGTCAAAGCGGTTTAAATATTATTGCTGCAGAAAGTTTTACCGATGCAGCGAAAAAAGTCGTGCAAGCTGCAAACGATGGAAAATAAAACGCATCGTCATTGCGAGCGAAACGAAACACTACGGCGTCATTGCGAGGAGCGTTTTTTGCGACGAAGCAATCCAGGGGATTTTTAGAATATCTTTCTGGATTGCTTCGCTGCGCTCGCAATGACGAGTTAGTAATAGGGTTTTGCAAGTTATTTTATTTGAGGATTGGTATGAGTATTTTAATTAACAAAAACACCAAAGTGATATGCCAGGGTTTTACAGGAAAACAAGGCACTTTTCATTCTGAACAAGCGATTGCATACGGAACTAAAATGGTCGGCGGTGTGACACCTGAAAAAGGTGGTCAAACGCATTTGGGTCTTCCTGTTTTCAATACCGTGAAAGAAGCGTATCAGGCCACTAAAGCAGATGCCTCTGTGATTTATGTCCCTGCGCCATTTTGCAAAGACTCCATCATTGAAGCAGTCGAAGCGGGAATTCAATTAATTATTTGTATCACCGAAGGCATCCCCACATTGGATATGCTGCAAGTGAAAGCCTTTTTAGCGGGCTATCCTCATGTTCGTTTAATCGGACCGAATTGCCCTGGTGTGATTACCCCGGGTGAATGCAAAATTGGGATTATGCCAGGTCATATTCATATGCCCGGTAAAGTCGGGATTGTTTCTCGCTCAGGAACATTAACATACGAAGCGGTCAAACAAACCACTGAATTAGGCTTAGGGCAGAGCACCTGTGTTGGGATTGGTGGTGATCCAATTCCAGGCACTAATTTTATCGATGTGTTAGCGCTTTTCGAAAAAGATCCGCAAACAGAAATTATCGTCATGGTCGGTGAAATTGGCGGTACAGCAGAAGATGAAGCGGCTGAATACATCAAAAAACACGTTACAAAACCAGTTGTATCGTATATTGCCGGTGTGACAGCGCCTCCTGGCAAACGCATGGGACATGCTGGTGCAATTATTGCAGGCGGTAAAGGCACAGCAGCAGAAAAATTTGCGGCGCTCGAAGCTGCAGGCGTGCATACAGTGCGCTCACCGGCTGAGATCGGGAAAATGGTTGCAAAAGTATTACAAACGGTAAAAGCATAGTCTTGTCATTCCCGCGACAATCCTGTCATTCCCGCGATAATCTTGTCATTCCCGCGAAGGCGGGAATCTATTAAGATGGATCCCCGCCTTCGCGGGGATGACACGTCGAGCGGGGATGACACGTCGAGTGGGGATGACACGTCGAGAGGGAATGACACGTCGAATGGGAATGACACGTCGAGTGGGAATGACACGTCGAGTGGGAATGACACGTCGAGTGGGAATGACACGTCGAGTGGGAATGACATTATGTAGTCAGTGAGAGGTATATGTTAGATTCAAAACTCATCCGACAAAAACCTGAATGGGTCGCCGAACAGCTTCAAAAACGCGGCGTGATTCTCGACGTCGTGCAATTGAATGCGTTGGAAGAGCAACGCAAAACATTGCAAACGCGAATTCAGGAATTACAAAATGCGCGGAATACGAATGCAAAAGCTGTTGGGCATGCGAAAGCAAAAGGTGAAAACGTTGAGCCTTTGCTCGAGCAAGTTAAACACTTGGGCGATCAATTAAAATCAGCAGAAGAAAATTTTGCCGGTGTGCATAATCAGTTAGAACAAATACTGGCTGTCATTCCGAATATTCCGCACGAATCCGTGCCTTTTGGACAAAGTGAAGAAGACAATCAAGTCGTGCGCACTTGGGGTGAGCCGACTTCGTTTTCATTTACGCCCAAAGATCATGTGGATTTAGGCGCGGCATTAGGAATGGATTTTGCGGCGGGTTCTAAATTATCGGGCGCACGTTTTGTAGTGTTACATCATAAATTAGCGCGATTGCAGCGGGCCTTGGCGCAATTTATGTTGGATTTACATACGAAACAACATGGCTATTTTGAAATCTCAGTTCCCTATATTGTGAATGCTGATTCATTGTATGGCACAGGGCAATTGCCCAAAATGAAAGAAGATGTGTTTGTGGTGAAACGCGATGAAGGTGAGTCGTATTTAATTCCGACTGCAGAAGTGCCTGTGACGAATATGATTCGCGATGAAATTCTGGATGTGAGCCAACTTCCCTTAAAATATACGTGTTATTCAGCGTGTTTTCGCAGTGAAGCGGGTTCATATGGCAAAGATACACGTGGAATGATTCGCCAACATCAATTTGAAAAAGTCGAATTGGTGCAAATCGTTCATCCCGAAAAATCATATGAGGCGCTGGAAGAATTAACGCGTCATGCAGAAACTGTTTTACAAAAATTAGAATTACCGTATCGTGTCGTCGCACTTTGCACAGCGGATTTAGGTTTTGCATCAGCCAAAACATATGATTTGGAAGTGTGGCTCCCGGGACAAAATCAGTATCGTGAAATTTCTTCGTGTAGTAATACAGAAGCCTTTCAAGCACGCCGTATGAAAGCACGCTTTCGCGATAAAACGGGCCGCATTGAATCTGTGCATACGTTGAATGGTTCCGCACTCGCCGTGGGTCGAACGTTAGTGGCTATCCTGGAAAATTATCAGGATGAGCAGGGAAGGGTGCGTGTTCCTACCGTGTTGCAGCCTTATATGGATGGGTTGACGGTTATTTCCTAGTACCTCGTCAAATAAGTTTTTCCGAATGCAACTCGGGAACGGGCATCCCTGCCCTCGATGCTTCCTTGCGTCCTGGTCGCAACGTCCCTCGTCAGCATTCGGAAAAACTTATTTGACGAGGTGCTAGCCCCCTTTTATCGGACAATTCTGTATTAAAACGGATGAACAACAGCGTGATCCAGCAATCGGAAATCTTTATCTACCGTCAAAATAGGACATCCTTCTTGCAAAGCCAGAGCATAGGCAAAACAATCGCCCAAATTTAAAGGGAATTTTAATCTGGCAGTAGCTGCTATGCGTGCTTGATTGAGATCAGGTGGTATAAAACGAATGCCATTGTAAAGCAGCCTTTCTTCTAGCTCATGAAATAATTGGGGTTGACGATCTTGTAAATGAATTAAGGTCTCAGTTAAATTCACTGTACTCATTCTTAATTCTTTTGCATGGGTGTTCATTTGAGAGCTAACCCATTCCGCATGCTTTTCTGCAAAAAATACGGCTAATATCGCTGAAGTATCTATGACCATTTTTTATTTCCATAAGTCATCATCAGATTTAAATCGAGGCTTAGCATTCGTCGGAACTTTTTTTGCTAAACCAACCCACGTAGAAAAATCAGTAGACTCTACTTTATGAATGGAATGTTCCAGTGTTTCATTGACTGCAACGCGTATCGCTTCTGCTTTTGTAGTAATATTACGCACTTTCATTAAGCGCAATAATTTTTTTTCAAAAGCAGGAGTCATGTGCATATTTAACTGGCTCATGTTTCTATTCCTCGAAATACGTATTACATGTATAGTACATGTACATGCATTAAAATGTCAAGGAGTCAGTATCGGGGTTGGGTGAGCTTTTTCAGTTTATCGATCTGAATGATGATCATTTGATTGTCATCAAATAATCATGTAGCTCACTGATCGGTAATATTTCGCATTCTTTTGATAATTTTAATTTCTTTCCACCATACGTCACAATCATCAACGGATTTTTGGGGGAGAAGTGTTGTTTAAACGCCGAGGGATAAACAACCATTTTAGGAATGGCTTGAATGGAAAGTTTAGATTCAAACACATGAATTGTTTCGTGGGTTTTTAAAATAAAATCGACTTCTTCTTTTTCTTTTGTTCGCCAAAAAAATAATTCCCAATCTTTTGCATAATTTCGAATAAATTTTACAATTTCTGCTAAAACAAGTGTTTCAAACAAAGCACCTATTTGTGGACTGCTCATCAAAGGAGTGGGATCAGACCAGCCTTGTAATCGTACCGTCAAACCGGTATCTAAAAAATATAATTTAGGTGTTTTAACGAGGCGATTATTGAGGTTGCTGTAATAAGGTTTTAAAAAATAAATTAAATCAGCCCGTTCTAAAAGGCTCGCCCATTCTTTTACCGTAACAGAACTGACACCGCTGTTATTACTGATTTCAGTGTATCGTACTTCTTGAGCGGTTCTGGAAGCGAACAAACGAAGCACGGTATGAAATTCAGATAATTTTTGAATTCCGGCACTTAATCCAATATCTTTTTCAACATAAGTCCGAATGTAATCATTTAAATAAGTCGTCGTTGCCAATTGCGGATTGATATACAGTTCAGGCCATCCGCCTTTAAATAAAATGTCTTTAATGGATGTGTCAGGTAATGCATTTAATATTTCATGTACGGTGAGCGTGTTTAAATAATAATAAGTTGCTCGTCCGGCTAAACTTTCTTTCATGTTTTTATCTAATAAAATCTGATTCGATCCGGTTAAACGAAACATAATTTTGGAAGATGTTGCTGAGGATGATGTAAATACTTTTTGGCGTTTTAATTGATCCACAATTTTTTTGAGCTCGGGAAAAAGATGGGGGACGTATTGAACTTCGTCTAATAAAAGAGGAGGTTCAAATTGCTGCAAAAAAAAAGCGGGATCTTGATTCGCTAGTTGGCGCAATTGTAAATCGTCAAATGTGATTTCTTGAAGAGGTAGGTGAAGTGGATTTGTCTCAGGCGCTGCCAATAACGTACTCTTTCCACATTGACGCGGCCCCACCACAACCTGGATGTAAGCTGAAGAAGTATTAAGTTGTTGAGCTAAGTCGCGGCGTATATACATCTGACCATTTTAAAGCATCACTTTAAAATGGTCAACATAATATCGCTTTTATCGCGCAATTGATCGTCACCAATCGAGCTATTTTGATAGAATGCGCTATTATTTTATCAATCCGGAATCATATCTCCCCGCCTTCGCGAGGATGACAAGCGCTTAACTTAATGCAGGATCGGGAAGATTCGGATGTTTTCACGGCCTTGAGCCGTGGGTTCCCTTCCCTCCATTTTGTTTTTTAAAATGGAGGGAAGGGTTAAGGGTTGGGAGGGCTTTTTCAGTCAATAAATGTCTCTACAGAAACATGAAATTTTTTAGAAAGTTTTTTTATTTGATTAAGATTTAATTTACGTTTTCCGCTCAGAATTTCTGACACAACACCCTGACTGCCAATCTCTTCTGATAAATCACTCTGATTAAATCCATGCTGTTCCATCAGAAATTTTAAAGCATTGATTCCAGAAGGAGCGCTAACACGATGTTTTTTTTGTTCATCATACATTGAAATCATATGGCTAACGACGTCTACAAGACCAATTAGTTGGTGACTTTCATTTTCTTCAACCACATCCAATAAACGATCCAATATTTTTGATAATCTTTCGTAATCAGCATTATTCAATGGTTCATATATATCGTTGGCAATATATTTCCAATGTTTGATAGTGTTATCTATGTTATATTTTTTTCGCGCTGCTGCCATTTTAATTCCTCCACTTTCCATCATCATATTCTTTATGAGTAAGTATGTTTCGTATATAAAGTTTCTGACGATTGAAATGAATACTTGCAATGATTCGCAATTTATTACCGCCTATATCAAAAATAAATAATTTATTTGCTGTTCAAATCAGGATATAGAACACGTTCGTCGACGAGGTGTCGGATCCTGCTCAGGCGGAAGTACCTCGTCTACCGCCGGCGATGGTGCTCTTTCTAGTTTCTGTTCCGGTGGAGCAGGTAAAACCTCAGGTGGAGTTATTCCATATGCATCATTAAACATTTGTATGGCGTGTTCAGCCCTGGCTGTAGTTCCAAAAACGCGTGTCATTTTTTTTAATTGTTCTGGATTCTGCATAGCCTCTCGCCATTTTCTCAATTCACTTTGTTCGAGCTGTGCTATTAAACGTCTTACATCTGCTACTGTTTCATTTACAAGTTGCTCTCTGCATGAAGCTGCTGGAGAAACTTCCACGCTCAATCGGTTTATTTCAATGTAGTGTTTGAACTTGAGATCAGCCATCAATAAATTTCTTATTGTTTGACTGACATCGTCCCCATTCGTAGTGAGCTGGTCAAACGTTTTTGAAGTAATATAGGGGAGCGCCGTTTGTTTTATTTTTCCGTCAAACCATTCATATACTTTCCCAGGATCACATACTTCCAGATTGGCCAGCAGGTGAAACACGCCTTTAATTCTAAATTCTACAGTCAGGTTTATGTCGACATCGACTGGTGTACTCCTAGAATGTGGAACGTTAGCTGTTAATAAAAAAGCGCGTTTTTGTTCATTGATAGATATCTGTCCGCAATAAGTTGCTAAGGGTTCGATGTAATGTATTCCACGGGAAAGTATATACGGCTGAGTTTGATAACGATCGTCAGGAGTAACAAGACCAATCATGACCATACCCGAAGGAACAATTGCAAAAAGATCTCTTTTATTTTCCCCTTCTTTTATTTTTATCACTCCTCCGCTCAAGGGCGGCTGAACCCGTTCAATGTGAGTGGGTTTATTTAAATAAATACTATGAAAACCTGGAGTTAAAAATATAATATCCGTTTCAATGTGACCTCTTTTTTTTGATGCTAATTCTAGAAGGATAGGCGACCATCGGAGGTGATTTTCTACAATTTCCTTTGTGCTTCCTGGACGAGCTACAGATAATGCGTCTAATTCGCTCCAAAGAATTGTGCCTCTTTTTTCTTGGGTATCTACTCCAATTACTCGATATTCGATTCCACTCTCTACAAATCTAATACATTCAAAAGTATTTGGGGGTAGCTTCTTCAACAATCCTGTTCTTCGCGTATTATCATCATGGCCGTTTTCAATATAGGTGAGAGTATATTGATAATGAGTTTGCTCCAAACATACAAACTCTCCCTGTTTTACATCAATAAGGTGAATGGGACCATGCGAAATGTGGTCTTTTGTCATCTCTACAATATCTATGAGCTCAAATTCGGGTCCTATCTGATGCTCGCCGGGCTCAAGAAGTAAATATTTGGGAGCATTTTTTTCACGTTTATCTAAAACTTTACCGAAACAACCCTCTTTCACGGTAACTGGTCTACAAGAAGATGGATCACGCGTAGCGGGAAGTTCGGTGCATATCATGTTTGCATCGGGAAACGGAAATAGTTTTTTGCTTTCTTCAGGAGTTTTTGAAAAGGACTTGAGCTCTGAAATCAATGCACTTTCTTTTAATTCGCCAAGTTGGCGTTCGATTTCCCGACTATCTTCACTACGAGGCAATTCTGCATCCTTTAGCGAAGGATAGAGCACTCTCACTTTAGTAGTATCAGTCGTCGATCTCATCCTCTCCCTCCTTGACTCGTCATGGTGGCAGCAGATTGCAGATTAGCTGGCGGGCTAGAGAGTGTCTGCGATGTGGTAGTAGTAGAAGAAGAAAACTGCGTCAGTCCTGGTACAGCAAAACTGCTAGATGGCTGCTGCACTATCGGTGGCGGCAGCGTCGGCTTTCCCAAAAAATGATCAAGGATCGTCTTGAGTGCTCCAAGTGGATTAGATGATCCCACCTTGCGTGCCAAAGTTTTTGCGTGTTCAGCCATGTTGCTTAGGAGGCTGTCCATTTGCTTTAGCAACAAAAGTTCGCCCTGTATTCTTGCCGATTTTGCGGATAACTCTGCAAATACCTTTCGAACAGGCTCATCTAATACAGTCAGTAATGGACAGGGAATTTCTCCTACTGCTATACCATGTTCTTTGAGCTCATGTGTTAATTCTCTTTTTAAATCTTTCATTATTGCTGCAAAACCGCTTGGAGGAATAGGCGTATCCGATTCTTCAGCATCGGCTTTTAATTCGTTAGAATCAGTTGCTAAAAGTTGATTGCGATAGTTGACCTCTTTTATTTTTCTTATTACAGCTGCTTCAATATACGTTTTAATCGCATTATCTAGGTTTCGCACGCCAAATTTCTTAGCAGCCTTTAGCACATCCGTAACCTGAAAACACACTCCAACTGTTCTGGCGTTTACACGAATATTATCTGCTGTATGCGCCTCTTTTATTTCGATAGTGACTGTTTGTAATTTAGTCGTGACTCTGTCGAAATATTCTTGATGAGGTTCAACATAACTGACTCCGGGTTTTCGAGTAATCATTTGGCCATGTTGCATCAAAATAGATTCTTTTCCTTCAGGCGTTATGAGGAAAAGTACTCTGTAGCCTTTATTAAGATCACCCGCTGCTTTATCTTGCCCTTCTCTTAGTCTGGGATCTGCTGGACTTGGCTTTTTCTCTTCGCCTGCAGTCTCATTACCCAGTTTTATTCTCATCACCAAACCGACTATTTCAATCTTTTTGATGACAAGAGTAGGTGACTTTATAAAGTGGAACCCAGGCCCTAATACTTTAAAGTTTTTTGGGTCGTTGCGATCTTCAGCATAGTAAAATTCATTATCTTTTACGTTAACCGCATGCAACGTGCCATGCTTAATATATCCGCTATTTATATCGACATCGCCATCATAACATTTAGGGTCAGCTTCAATAATATGTTCGCCCGGCGGAAGAAAAACGGGTTTACTTTTGTTCCAATATTTTCCTACCGTACCTTCTCTCACAATGATTTTTTTATATTCGGAGCTATGTTTTATCTCCGCTTCTTTTTCTGTAGTGGCTTCGAATTTTCTGGAACAAACAATGCCTTCGTATTTAGAGCTGGAGTCCAGAGGTTCTGTATTGTTATGTAACTGAGCGAAGTATCCATAACTTTGGTTTGGGTCTAAAAGACGTTCTCTTATAACATCGGGAATCTTGCCAGCTCGCAGGAGATCCTCAAAACTTTCTTCTTTCTCAGGACGAGGAGGGTGGAGTGGTTTACTTTCCAGAGCAGTTCCAGTGGTAGATGTTGTCGACCCGCTTGAAGCTGTGATTTCTGGGGGTATGTGTACTATTACATCTTTTATTTCTGTACTCGCACTCGAAGGTCCTCTTATGGGATCGATTGGAGGTGGAGGCATTGTTCCTGAAGTTGTTGTGCCTGAAGTTACGGTTACAGATTGAGTTCTGGTTTCGTGCACTTGTAAATTTTCTCCATTGTCTCTTTGCATATGCATCACTCCCTGGTAAATAAAAAATTATTTTTATAAAAAATCAAATTAGGCCCTACTTAACTTAATGGCAGCGAAGGTTCCTCTATCGGCTGATTTTCAAGCACAGACTTAACCGCTTGATAATCCACCTTCCCACTCGGCAGCACAGGCATTTTCGCCAAAATAATAATTTTCCGCGGCAGGGCAATATCTGCAATGCTATGTGCTCTGAAATACTCAATCAATTCTTTTTGTTCGGCCTGTTTGAAATTCGTGACTAAAACAATTTGTTCGCCTTTGCGCGGATCAGGTTGACTAAGTACAGCGTGTTGACTACCAGGCCATAACGCATAAACCGCATCTTCCACTGCCGTTAACGAAACCATCTCACCCGCAATTTTCGCAAAACGTTTCGCTCGTCCTTTGATTGTAATGTAACCTTCTTTGTCTATCGCGACAATATCACCCGTATCATGCCATCCATCTTCTAACGCTTGAATTTTACCCGGCGCGTCAGAAAATAAATAACCCATCATTACATTCGGGCCTGAAATATAGAGCCTCGAACCATCCGTGATACCTTCCACGGGACGCAATTGATAATTAATACACGGTAATAATCGACCGACGGTACCCGCTTTGTATTGCATCGCCGTATTCGTCGAGAGAACAGGGGAGGCTTCTGTCGCACCATAACCTTCAAATATCCGAATACCAAATTTTTGCATCCAGATACGACGTGTCACTTCACGTAATTTTTCAGCACCTGCAAAAATATATCGGATACTATAAAAATTATACGGATGCGCATACTTCGCATATCCCGCCAAAAATGTATCGGTTCCAAATGTAATGGTTGCATTCGTGTCATAACACACTTCAGGCACAATCCGATAATGGAGTGGGGAAGGGTACATAAACACTTTCATCCCTGAAATAATTGGCAAAATCGTTGCAGCGGTGAGACCAAAGGCATGGAACATGGGTAATGCATTAAATACGCGATCCGCAGGGCTAAAATCTACACGTGCCATTAATTGAAAACGATTGGCCTGAATATTTTGATGACTCAGCAAAACTCCTTTGGGAGCACCTTCTGAACCCGACGTAAAAAGAAGCACAGCTGGTTTCGCAGGAAATTCCGATTCATTGTGTTTGGTAATGTGATTATAAAATCGATAATAATATTTCGGAAACAATGCAAATAATTGACCTAATAACTTTTCAGCGATGTTAATGTTTGCGCGAATATCTTCTAAATAAAAAACGCGAATACCTTCTGCTGTTAAACTATCAACTAGCGATTGTAATTCAGCTAACTCGATGAATCGTCTAGAGGTATAAACCTGTTTAATTTGAGCCGTGCGGCATGCGGATAAGACATTTTGATTGCCCGTGCTGAAATTTAACATAGTCGGAACGCGATGATGTGCTTGCATCGCAAAAAAAGTGACAACATTTCCGACAGAGTTCGGTAACAGTAAACCCACATATTCATAGGCTTTCGTTTGTCTGGCAATACTGCGTCCCAAAATAATACTGCCTAAAATTAAACGCCCGTAATGGATGGGTTTGCGCTCGATGTCTTCTACGATAAGATGTTTTTTTCCATGCACAGCTTTTGCGTTTAATAACGATTGGAAAAGTGTTTCTTGTGTGTCACTGCTTAAAAATATCGTATCGGTCATGATGTCGTAAAGAGCTTCACTGATTAATTCGCGACGCTGACGTCCGATCATTGATTCAGGTAAATCAAATGTTCTGGGTTTTAAAATTGTAATTGTAATTTTAGGAAACCACCGAATATTCACTTTTCCACGTAGATAAGAAAAAGGAGAGTATTGCGCACCGTCAATGCGGATCGGTAATAATTTTGCACGCGCTTTATCTGCAATCAATCCAGGGCCTTCGTAAATTTTCATCAAGGCACCTGTAACGGTAATTCTTCCTTCTGGAAAAATGACAATTCGTTTATTTTGCCGCAAATATTCAATTACGGATTTGGCAGCCATCGAGTTTGCTGGATCAACGGGAAATGTGTTAATTAATTTAAGCAGCATTTTCACCCATGTTTTTTTTGCATAATTATAATCAATGGCAAAGGTCAGTTTATCCGGCAAAAAAGCTGCAATGAGTGCTGCATCTAAAAATGAAGTGTGATTGGCGACGATCAAGACGCGATCGCCCGCATGGTAATAATTTTCTAGACCACGTACTTCCACTCGATAAAGCGATTTAAACAACCAAATTAAAAAAGATTTAACGAGTTCGTCTGGTAATAAATTACAAACATAAATAGCGACAACTAAATTCGCTAACGCAATCAAAATAAAAACATCGGTCACAGAAAATTTTAAAAGCAACATCACGCTAGTGACAATGGCGACGACCACCATAAACAGTGCGTTGATAATATTATTGCAAGCAACTGCGCGAGAGCGATGTGCAGGGTCACTTTCATATTGCAAAATAACGTAAAGAGGGACGACATAAATCCCACCGCAAGCGGATAAAAATAACAAATCAAACAACACATGCCAGTTTTGCAAATGACTCAAAAATTGTGTGAGCGTGAGTAAGTGTCCGGGTTTTGTGACGATATGTCCGCTCGCTAGGACTAAATCAATTGCAAATAAACTCATTCCCAATGCGGCAAGCGGCACATACGTTGCATGGATCCGGCCTTTCAACAAGCGATTACACAAGAAAGACCCAAGACCGATTCCAATCGTAAAAAACGCTAAAAATAGCGTGACGACAGAAGAATCTGCGCCCAGTACATATTTGGTATACGTTGGAAATTGTGAGAGATAGGTTGCGCCAACCAGCCAAAACCAGGAAATCCCTAAAATAGCCATAGAGAGTTCTCGTTTTTTCATGGTGTAACGAATAATTTCTTTGGTTTCTTTGATGAGATTAAAATTTATTTTAAGGTCGGGCGCTGCAATTTTAGAGGGTGGTATCCAGAGGCTAGTGATATAACCGAATAAAGCAATTACTACGACAATAATTGAAACAAACAGGGGCGCAGCGTGCAGTGAGGCTAAGACTCCGCCGATGATGGTTCCTGATAAAATCGCAAAATAAGTTCCTGCTTCAATCAGGGCATTTGCTGCGATTAATTCATTGGGAGGGAGTTGGTCAGGTAAAATGGAATATTTCATAGGGCCAAAGAAAGTGGCTTGCGTGCCGACTAGGAATAACATAGTCATCAAAAGAAAAATGCTATGAATATAAAAACCAATGCCGATCAATAACATTAAAAAAATTTCAGCGATTTTGGTGTAGCGGATTAATTTTGCTTTTTCAAATTTATCGGCTAATTGTCCGGCGGTCGCTGAAAATAAAAAATAAGGCAAAATAAAAATACCGGCAGCAATGGTAATTAAAATATCAGAACTGATGTGGGTGCTGCCTAATGTATAAGTAATTAAAATGACGAGTGCGTTTTTATAAAGATTATCGTTGAAGGCGCCCAAAAATTGGGTCAAAAACAACGGAAGGAATCGTCTTACTTGTAATAAATTTAAAAGCATGTTTGTGTTCTCCACGGCCTGTCACCCCGCAAAATTTTTGCCAACTGTTCCAGATAAGAAATCAGGCATGTGCGCAAAAATTTGTGCGGGGTCTGGTAATGGCCTTATTAAATTACAATATTAAATTTCCTTCAATTAAAATCGCTACCGGGCCCCGCACAAATTTTTGCGCAAATACCCATGTTCTTGTCTAAAACAGTTGGTAAAAATTTTGCGGGGTGACAGGCCGTGGTGCCAGTCTTATAGTGCTCGCCACCCCTTTGCGCAAAACAGCCGGTAATAGGAGTTACCGGCCAAATCAAGCCGAGATCACCACAAGCGCAGCCTTACTACGGCGTCATTGCGAGCGCAGCGAAGCAATCCAGAAAAATGGCCCCAAAATCTCTGGGTTGCATCGCAGTTACCGGCCGTTTTAATTGTGAATCCACTGCTGCGTGCCCACACTCTGTCATGCCAGCATGCTTTTAGCTGGCATCCAGCGACCTAAAGACACTGGATGCCAGCTAAAAGCATGCTGGCATGACACAGCGACTATTTACGCAACAACGCGCTGCATTATCCTTCTTTTGGCTCCAGCATCATTTATCGCAGTTACCGGCCGTTTTAATTGTGAATCCACTGCTGCGTGCCCACACTCTGTCATGCCAGCATGCTTTTAGCTGGCATCCAGCGACCTAAAGACACTGGATGCCAGCTAAAAGCATGCTGGCATGACACAGCGACTATTTACGCAACAACGCGCTGCATTATCCTTCTTTTGGCTCCACCATCATTTCAGGTCGAACAATTTCTCTAAACTCTTTTTCTGTTAAATGTCCCAGCGCGAGACTCGCTTCTAATAAACTTAAATTTTCATGAAATGCTTTGTGCGCAATCGCCGCAGATTTATCGTAACCAATTTTAGGTGTCAACGCAGTCACTAACATCAATGAATTCTCCACACACTCGCGAATTTTACGTTCATCTGCTTCCAGTTTTTTGATCATGAATTCAGTGAACATATTCATTGAATCCGATAACAATGTCACAGAATGCAAAAAGTTATAAATGATCACCGGCTTAAATACATTTAATTCAAAATTTCCCTGCGAATCTGCAATAGTAATTGCTGTATCATTTCCCATGACTTGCACACATACCATTGTCATGGCTTCACACTGTGTCGGATTCACTTTTCCAGGCATAATCGAAGAACCCGGTTCATTTTCCGGTAAAATCAATTCACCCAAACCGCAGCGCGGACCTGATCCTAACCAACGTACATCATTGGCTATTTTCATCAATGCACACGCCAATGTTTTTAAAGCGCCACTTGAAAATACAAACGCATCATGTGCTGCCAATGCGGCAAATTTATTGGGCGCTGAAATAAAGGGCAACTCAGTCAAGCGCGCAATTTTTTCTGCTGATTTTTCACCAAACGCAGGATGTGCATTAATTCCAGTTCCAACAGCCGTCCCGCCCAGTGCTAATTCATACAATCCAGGCAATGTCGTTTCAATATTTTTGAGTGCTGAATTTAATTGTGCGACATATCCTGAAAATTCCTGGCCCAACGTCAATGGCACCGCGTCTTGCAAATGTGTGCGCCCTACTTTCACTATTTTTGCAAATTGATGTTGTTTTTTAGTTAATGCATGGATGAGTTCTTTCAGAGAAGGAAGTAATCGATTGATGACACTTTCTGTTGCAGCAATATGCATAGCTGTCGGAAATGTATCGTTCGAAGATTGCGAACGATTCACATCATCATTCGGATGAATCGGTTTTTTACTGCCTAATGTACCGCCTGCCATTTCAATCGCACGATTTGAAATAACTTCATTCACATTCATATTGGTTTGTGTGCCGCTGCCCGTTTGCCAAACTTTCAGTGGAAATTGATCGGATAATTTTCCAGCGATGATTTCATCAGCTGCCGCAACAATCCATTTCATTTTTTCTTCAGACAACAAACCTAATTCATGATTAGTCATCGCAGCGGCTTTTTTTAAAATCGCAAAAGCCCGAATCAATTCTTTGGGCATTACGTCATTTCCAATCGCAAAATGATGCAATGACCGTTGTGTTTGTGCGCCCCAATATACATCATTGGGCACATCAATAGTTCCCATGCTGTCTGACTCGACGCGAGTATTTTTGCTCATTCCAACCTCCTCTTAAAGACTTTTTGTAACTAGCTCATATACATCAGGCGAAAGATTTTTATCTTTGGATGATAATTCCAATTGTGCTCGCATTAAATGTTGTCTGGATTCATCGTACCGTTTCCAACTTGTTAACGGTGTGATCATGCGCGCTGCAATTTGTGGATTGAGCGCATTGAGTTGCAATACAATCTCGGCTAAAAATTGATAGCCCTCTCCGTTTTTAGCATGAAAATGAATGGCATTATGACCGAATACACCAATCAATGAATAAACTTTATTCGGATTTTTAATATCAAATGCTTCATGATGCAATAATTTTTTTACACGCTCCAATGTGCCGGGTAATTTAGAGCTCGCTTGCAATGCAAACCATTTATCAATCACTAGTGCATCGTGGCGCCATTGCGCATAAAAATCAGAGAGAGCCTGTTCGCGCTCTGGGCATTCGACGTTAACCAATGCACGCAATGCTGCCATAGTGTCCGTCATATTGGAAGCCAGCGCATTGGTGAATTGTTTCATTCCCATTTCTTGATGAATGCGCGAATCAGGCAGCATCATCAAATACAAAAGACAGGTATTTTTTAAATACCGATTTCCGACCTGTTCCATATTGAATACATAGGGCGCGTTTTTATTGAGATCCACATATATTTTTTCAAATGGATTTTTTAACTGTGAAGCAATTTGTTGCAGTACAAATTCACGGGCTGCATGAATCGCGTCCACATCAATGATTGCCATATGTTCTGCAATATATTTTTCAGATGGCAATGCAAGCATCTCAGATAAAAGCCATTTATCTTGTTGAGAGTCTAGCAACGCAGATTCCAGCGCTGTGATTAATTCATTTGAAAGAGTGAGTGGTTTTTGTTGTTGATAATCTTTCACTAAATTCAAAATAATTCGGACCATGTACTGCTGCCCTGCTTCCCAGCGATTAAATAAATCTGTGTCGTGTTTGAATAGCAAAACCAGATCCGCATCGGAATATGGGTATTGCACTTTTACGGGAGCTGAAAAATTTCTTAATAAAGAAGGAATGGGTTTTGATTGGATATCATGAAAAACAAAAATTTCTTCGTGTTTTTTGATGTGTAACATTTCATGCTTTAATTCATTGCCCTGACGATCTAACAAACCCACGGCCAAGGGAATATGCATGGGTTTTTTATGGGGTTGTCCGGGTGTCGGTGGACAGGTTTGTTTCACATGCAGTGTATACGTTTTTGCGTTTTGATCATATTCATCGCGAATCGTTAAAACAGGTGTTCCCGCTTGGCTGTACCATAAACGAAATTGGGTTAAATCAATCTTAGATGCATCTTCATGTGCTTTGACAAAATCTTCGATTGTGACTGCTTGTCCATCGTATCGATCAAAATACAAATCCATTCCCTGACGAAATAATGAATCGCCTAAAATGGTTCGAATCATGCGAATAACTTCCGCACCTTTTTCATAAATGGTCGTCGTATAAAAATTATTAATTTCGATATACGATTCGGGACGAACAGGATGCGCGAGCGGCCCGGCATCTTCAGGGAATTGTGAAATCCGTAATGCGTTTACATTTTGAATTCGGGCAACGGTTGCGGATGTCGTATCAGACGTAAAAGAATGATCTCGAAAAATAGTTAAACCTTCTTTTAAACTCAATTGAAACCAATCGCGACAAGTGATGCGATTGCCTGTCCAATTGTGAAAATATTCGTGCGCAATCACGGATTCAATATGAATAAAATCCAAATCAGTCGCCGTTTCAGGTTTTGCTAAAATATATTTGGTATTAAAAATATTTAAGCCTTTGTTTTCCATCGCGCCCATATTGAAATCGCTGACGGCAACGATCATGTAAATATCTAAATCATATTCGCGTCCAAATTTTTCTTCATCCCAACGCATGGCTTTTTTAACAGCTTGCATGGCGTGTGCGCATTTATCGAGATTTCCTTTTTCAACATAGATGCGTAATGTGACACGACGATTGGACTGAGTGACAAAAAAATCTTCGATATAGTCGAGATTTCCTGCGACGAGAGCGAATAAATAACTGGGTTTATTGAAGGGATCTTCCCAGGTCACCCAGTGTTTTTCATTGTCTAATTCACCGGAGTCGATTAAATTGCCGTTCGATAATAAAATAGGATACCGTTTTTTATCGGCAATGATTTTTGTTTTATATTGCGCCATGACGTCGGGGCGATCTAAAAAATATGTGATTCGACGAAACCCTTCTGCTTCACATTGCGTGCAAAAATTTCCACTGGATTTGTACAAACCGCTTAAGCTCGTATTTTCTTGTGGTTTGATTCGAGTTTGAATTTCTAAAATAGTTTTTTCGGGTACAGAAAAAAGGGTCAGAGAATGCGGTGTCGTTGCATATTGATTAGGAGATAATAATTTTCCGTCTAGCATAACGGATTGCAATTCTAAATTTTCACCCATTAACTCTAAATTTTGATCTTGAGAATGAGCTGCTTTATTTCGTTCAATGGTCAATTTTGATTTGACTGTCGTGAATTCTTCTTCCAGAAAAAATTCAAGATGAACATGACTGATTAAGTAAGGAGGAACTTGATAATCTTTTAAATAAGTAGGTTCTCTCATACGGACTCCCTGTTGAAACGCAAAAAACCCTGTCAAAGCAGGGTTTTTTACGAACACATCACGTCAAAATTACTGGGATACTTGACCTGTGCCAGAGCCACTTTGGGTCGTAGCAGGCATGTTTGTATTTGTGTTGGAATCGGATGGAGCGGCAGCAGGAGCTGGAGCTTGTTGACCGCTTGGCATTGTTGTTGTAGCGGACGGTGAAGTGGAAGTGCTTGTGTCAGCAGCAAATACGGCTGTGCTCAGAACGGCTGCGCTTACTAACCCCATAACTAAAAACTTTTTCATAAAAAATTCCTTTGGAAAAAAATTAATATCGTCTGGTATGATAAACGCAACTTACTCGGACGACAAGGACTTCGTCGTGCTGTAATGGAAAATGTAGGGTGGATTAGGTGCGCTTTTTGCACCGTAATCCACCACAATTTCGGTGGATTACGGTGCAAAAAGCGCACCTAATCCACCCTACGTTATTAGAGAGCTATAACAATGAAACAACCCACTCACAACATCGACCCCAATGAAATCGCTAAATTTAACCAGGCAGCGGTCCATTGGTGGGACCCCCAAGGCGATTTCAAAGCCCTTCACGAAATCAATCCCCTGCGGCTCGATTTTATTCATCAGAGAGCATCCCTAGCGGGCAAAACAGTCATTGATATCGGCTGTGGCGGCGGAATTTTATCTGAAAGCATGGCCAAAATGGGGGCCCATGTGACGGGTATTGATATGAGCGAAGCAGTGCTCAATGCGGCTAAATTACATCAGTACGAAAGCGGTACGCAGGTAGATTATCGCCTGATAACTGCGGAAGAAATGGCGGCAGAACAACCGGAAAAATATGATATTGTCACGTGTCTCGAGATGCTCGAACACGTTCCAACCCCCTCTTCTATCGTCAATGCCTGTGCGAAATTAGTTAAACCTGGCGGTGATGTTTTCTTTTCCACGATCAATCGCAATGTAAAATCGTATCTATTTGCGATTTTAGGAGCGGAATATTTCTTGAAACTGGTCCCTAAAAATACACATGATTTTGGGCAATTTATTCGACCGAGTGAATTAAGTGCTTGGACGAGAGCGGCTGGACTTAACATTGTTGAAATGGTGGGACTCGGTTACAATCCGCTCACTAAACAATTTTCTCTGAACAAAGATATTTCTGTTAACTATCTCGTGCATGCCAAAAAATGAATTCAATTAATGCTGTTTTATTTGATTTGGATGGGACACTGCTGGATACCGCGAATGATTTGGGTACGGCTCTGAATCATCTCTTGCAGGCACATCAACTTCCTACGATTTCTTTCGAGCATATTCGCCCAGCGGCCGGGAGCGGTTGTCGTGGTTTGTTAAAACTGGGGATGAATATTGGGCCGGACGATCAACGTTATCCCGTATTGTCTGAGGAATTGCTGGCGCTGTATCAACGGCATCTCACGGATACGACCTGTTTTTTTCCAGGGATTGAAAATACCTTGGATTTTCTCGATAAAAATGGGATTCCCTGGGGGGTTGTGACGAATAAACCGGCGAAATATACCGAGGCATTGATCGCGCATTTGCAATTAGAGAAACGAGCTGGATGTGTGATTAGCGGTGATTCACTTCCCTACTCCAAACCGCATCCCGAACCGATTTTGCATGCGTGTCGATTGTTGAAACAAGATCCAAAACACTGTTTGTATGTCGGAGATTCTGCGGTTGATATTCAAGCGTGCAAGGCGGCGGGCAGTCCATCGCTTGCGGCGTTGTATGGTTATATCCCTGTGGGTGAGAATCCGATGATGTGGGGAGCGGATGGGTATGTTGATCATGCGAATCAAATTGTTTCTCATCTCGTTACAAAACAAAAAACGCTTAGCACGTCTTCCTCCGCAGGGGGAAGGTGACGCGAAGCGTCGGATGGGGGGATAATTCGTTTATTTTCTCGCGTTTTCAAAAAGCATTTTTGATTTCCCCCATCCGGCCTTCGGCCACCTTCCCCCTGCGGAGGAAGGCGTGCTAAGTTTTTTGGTTTTGTAACAAATTATCAACAAACTCTGTATTCACCCCAGCCTCTTGTATTTCCCTGATTGCATTTGCCACATCCCCTGATTTTAATTCCACCCCGCGACACGCATCTTCAATCAAATACACGTTAAAATTCATTTGCGACGCATCCAAACAAGAATATTTCACGCAATAATCCGTTGCCAATCCCATGATATAAATATCCGTCACTTTTTCATTATTCAAATACTCTTCGAGACCTGTCGCGCGCAAATGTGCATTGTCATAAAAAGCGCTATAACTATCGACAGAAGGATCTATTCCTTTACGAAAAATTTTCTGGATAGCATTCGTATTCAATGCCGGATGAAATTCCGCGCCCTTCGAATTTTGCACACAATGATCAGGCCATAAAATTTGATCCACATCGCGTAGTTTAATCATATCGCCTACTTGATGGCCCGCATGATTAGAAGCAAAACTCATGTGATTTTGAGGATGCCAATCCTGAGTCGCCACGACTAAATCAAAGTGGGGCTGTAATTGATTGGCCATTGGAATCACGGCATCCCCATCAGGCACTGCAAGACGTCCGCCCTGGCAGAAGTCATTTTGTAAATCAATCAGGATTAATGCTGTTTTTTTCATTTTTCACCTTTTCCATTTCAAAGAGTATAATACCCGCAGTGTCATTGGCGCGGCTTTGTCATTCCCGCGGCTTTGTCATTCCCGCGAAGGCGGGAATCTATCTTAATGGATTCCCGCCTTCGCGGGAATGACAAAGCCGCTGAGATAACAAAGCCGCGGGGATGACAAAGCCGCGAGAAGGATCATTGATGAGCATTCAAACTGAGCTCGGTCTATTGAAAATAACAGGCGAGCATACTAAACAATTTTTACAAGGACAACTCACTTGTGATGTGAATGAAGTGACTGCCTCTCAATCGCAATTGGGTGCTCATTGTAATCCACAGGGCAGAATCATTAGTTTTTTTCGTCTCTTTACGAAAAATGGCGATTATTATTTGCAAATGCCGCGTGAACTCATTCCCATTGCGATGTCTGCATTGCAAAAATATGCCGTATTTTTCAAAACGATTTTAACAGATGTGAGTGATGACTCTACCTATGCATCTGACTGGAAAAAAAGAGACATCGAGCAAGGCATCCCTGCGATTTATCCTGAAACGAGTGAAAAATTTTTACCACACGATTTGAATTTACCGCAACTGAATGCAGTAAGTTTTACGAAAGGATGTTATACCGGTCAGGAAATTATTGCGCGCATGCAATATCGCGGAAAATTAAAAAAACATCTTTATCGAGCGACCGTGCATACCACACTGCCTTTAAAACGCGGATCGGATATTTATTTAGAAGGGAAAAGTTGCGGAAATATCGTTGATTTTTGTGAGATGGATAATAATCGTTATGAGCTGTTAGTGATTGCGCAAGAAGAGGATATTCAAACGCAGTCATTGACTATCGATGCAGAGAAAAAATATTTTTTAGAGGTTTTGAATCCATGCCAAAAAAATTACGAATTGTAATTGCACAATTGAATCTGGCTGTCGGAGATATTCAGGGAAATTTACAAAAATCCATTCATGCTGCAAAATCTGCACGGGATGCATTTTCTGCTGATATGATTGTATTTCCCGAATTGAGTTTGACGGGTTATCCGCCGGAAGATTTGCTTTTTCGAAAATCATTTATCGATGAAGCGAATGATGCGCTGAATACATTCAAATCAGAAGTCGAGGGAATTTATTGTGTCGTAGGTCATCCTCATGCGACATCGCAAGGACTTCATAATTCTTGCTCTGTGATTTATAACAAGACGATTGTGGGGCGATATGCAAAACAACGCTTGCCGAATTACGGCGTGTTTGATGAATGCCGTTATTTTGTGCCAGGCAATTCCAGTTGTGTGATTCCCGTGCATGGCATACCCGTGGGGATTATCATTTGCGAAGATCTCTGGTTTCCAGGTCCGACTCAGCAATTAGCAGATCAAGGCGCTCGAGTGGTTGTCGCGCCCAATGCCTCTCCTTTTGAAATAGACAAACACGAGCAACGTCATTTCACTTTGGCTAAACGGGCTAGAGCGGATCGTATTCCTATCGTGTATGTGAATTGTATCGGTGGCCAGGATGACTTGGTGTTTGATGGGGGATCCATGGCAATCGATTCAGAGGGAAAAATTTGTCAGCAAGCCGGTTTTTTTCAAGAAGCATTATTACCTGTCGATATTGAAGTATCGAGTATGAATACCGTGGTGAGTGAATCCCCTTTCACACTGCCCAGCGAAGAGCAGCGTGTTTATGATGCGCTTGTTTTGAGCGTGCGTGATTATATTCAAAAAAATCATTTTCCGGGTGTGTTAGTGGGTGTGTCGGGCGGAATTGATTCTGCATTGACGCTTGCCATTGCTGTCGATGCCTTAGGCAAAGACAAAGTGCATGCAGTTATGCTGCCATCGCGTTACACCTCAGGGATGAGTACAGAAGATAGTCTGGCGTTAATTCAAAATCTCGGCGTGACGCATGAAGTGATTTCCATTGAACCGGCATTTAATCAATTTCTTGATAGTTTAGATTTGGCGAAAAGAAAACCGACAATCGTTGAAGAAAATATTCAATCGCGTTGTCGCGGTGTGATTCTCATGGCCATTTCCAATGAAACAGGAAAACTCGTTTTAACCACAGGAAATCGCAGTGAAATGGCGGTTGGATATAGCACGCTGTACGGTGATATGGCAGGTGGGTTTGCAGTATTGAAAGATGTTCCGAAAACGATGGTGTATCGATTGGCGCATTGGCGTAATCAATCGCAGGCTGTGATTCCCGACCGCACTCTCACTCGCGCACCGACAGCTGAGTTAGCCTCTAATCAAAAAGATGAAGATAGCTTACCTCCCTATGACATACTGGATAAAATTTTGGAACTTTATTTGAATCAGGAGCAAAGTATTCAAGAAATTGTGGAGCAGGGTTTTGATAAAGACGTTGTCACAAAAATAGTGAAGCTGGTTTGTCACAGTGAATATAAACGACGACAATCGCCGATAGGTCCGCGGATTAATCATCAATCGTTTGGACGTGGGCGGCGGTATCCGGTGACGGCGAAGATATAGCGATACCTCGAAAAAATAGTATAAAAATTTGCCATAACCAAGTAGTTAAGCATATAATTTAGCCTATTTTAATTATAATTCGAGGAATCAATATGTTACGCTCTGCTGCCCTATCGGACAAAAGTTCAATTAAAAAAATAATGGAAAATGATTTCGCCTTGATAGTGGCAGACCAAAGCTTTCCTCACCAAAATTACTTAGCAGCAGAAAAATGTCCGGAAAGTTCTTTTATCAGTAAAATCAAAGATGCAACCGATACTCTGCATAACAATAATCCCGCTCAAGGACTTTGGTACGCTGCCAAAATGGAAAAAGTAAAAGGGAGTTCATTCATTTGCAGCGCGGAAATAAATAAAAAACATCGGGTGCAGCTCATTACCCGACACAATAGTGAATCAAACAAAGTCATTGTTTTCATGGTGGAAGATGACATTAATCATAAATATGAAATTCGTAAAATTGAAGCCCGTTACAAGGCAAAATGGGGATATCCGTGTGGTTCCGACGAACATTGGAATGCAATATTTGAGGCTATTAAAAATAAGAATTATTTATTATTAAATCAGCCTTCCAAGCCGCCAGCACCCGCTGCGCAAGTTGTCACTCTCCATGCGGTGCAACCTACAACTTTACAAGAAAATACTCCTGCTGCGATCAATATACCGAAGCCAGTTGAAACAAAAGATCCACACGATGATGGGTTAAAGCCTGAGCCCACCACCTTGGCAAAACAAGCGGCTGACGCTGTTCAAGTTCAGGGAGAAGAAAATGGGAGCGATGTTGAGACAGGGGTAAAGCCGCAAAAAACACAGTGCGAGACAGATTCTGAAGAAGAAGTCCCTTCAAAAAAGAAAAAGAAGAAGAAGAAAAAAAATGTTTCGCCGGATGAAATAATGTCTTTATTTAATTTTTTACAGGAAAATGTACAGAAAGAAAATTTTCATGACATGTTGTGCGATTTATTAAAGAAACATTTTAGTCTTGAGATAATTAGAGGATTATTAAATCTTGGAATGAGCCCTAATATAGCTGATAAGGACGGTTATTCTTTGCTGACTATTGCCAGGAGAGAGGACAATGTTCCATTGGTTAAACTATTACTCGACAGAGGGGCGTGTTTAACAGAACAGTATAATCACCACGATGGCTCTCAAAAAGTCATCATAAATCTCCTGGCTGCTCTTATGGCGCAAAGTAATCCTGAAATCATCAGGGCATTAGTCCAAAAAACGAAAGAAAAAGGAGAGCTTGATAAGCTGCTGCTTCCATATTTGCCCGCTATGACTTATCTCCATTACGCTGTCATATTTAAAAATGTAGAAGGTGTAAGAGCATTGGTTGAAGCAGGTGCAAGTTGTGAGATGACAGATAGTATGTATCAATTAACTCCTCTGGCTCTCGCTCAATCAATCCTGAGTGGTCAAGGCAACGGCTTCCTATTAGCAACAGTGATAAAGAAATACCGCAATGAGCATGTCGCGACAGCAATAGAAGAACTCATGCTACACGATAATTTAGTTTTAGAAGCAAGAGAGCCAGAACAAAAGCCTGCTAGCAACGAAGCCGAAGATGTTTCCATTGCATTGCGATTGATTGTGAAATTACTGACTTCTCGAAAAGCTGAACGAGTGTCAGCAAATGCAAGCGCGATGTTTGGGAAAGCCCCTCAACCGAAAGAAAAAGAAAAAACAAAACTAACTACCCTTGCTTCTGATGCTCACGCTTCTATGCAAGATTTAAAAGCTCTTTTTAACAAAAGCAGCCAAGGTTTGGATGCGGAGTTAACGAATAAGTTATTTAATAAATCTGAAAAATATGCTCACGATGGCACATTGACTTTATTGGATGTGATGGGCATGAATCCGAATACGTGTAATAGCAAAGGAGCATCCTTATTAGATTATGCAATATCAATGAAATTTACTACGGTCGTCACACTTTTGTTAGATAGAGGTGCAAACTTAATCTATCCAGTTTCTGCCAAGGGCACTACGCGGAATGTGGTAGAGGATATATTGCGTAACACAAATATTAATAGAGATATTTTAAAATTAATTATTCAGAGGATGAACAAGGACGGCGTACTCGATACGATGGAGATGCCTGGCGATTCTTCGCCTCTATTATGGGCTATAGCTTGTAAAAATACGGCAGCTGTAGAGGAGTTATGTAGTGCAGGTGCAAACACCGATATTGTATTAGCGGATGGAACTAACGCTCTTGGTTTTGCTGCAAAAAGAACAAAAGATCATCCTGAATGTAAACCCATGCTACAAGCATTGCTTACGGCAACAAAGAAGCGGCAGGAAGCAAATGCAGGAAGATTCTCGCAAACAAAACATTCTGTGCCAGCTTATTCTGCATCGAAGTTTGCGAGATCATAAAATCTGTTTCAGATTTTAGTCCTCATTGACTCATCGCATCTTTCACGTATGTCGAATTAGGAAAATTATATTGCAACACTTGCATCGCATCACTCTCTGGTTTGGCGAGATGTAAATACCGATACGATTTCACCATGATGACCAATGCTTTCGGTACCGCAGGCGCACCTTGAAATTGCTGCACGACAAGATTCGCACGATCCGCCGCAGCGACATAGGCGCTATGATCATAGTAAAACTGCGCAACTTCCAATTCATGGTCAGCTAAAATATTTCTTAAATACACCATGTATTGATGTGCAGCCGCAGCATAATTGCTATTCGGATAGACCTGAACGACTTCCGCAAAATCCGCATACGATTTTTTAATTTGTGATAAATCGCGCGTCGCCAAATCCACTGAAAAAATTCTTTCAAACACCCCTAAATTTTGAAAATAATTTGATAACCCACGCATGTAATACGCATAATCGGCGTGAGGACTGGTGGGATAAGCATGCACATAACGATCTGCAGCCGCTTCGGTAGAGGCATAATCACTCGTCATGTAATAGGCGTAAATAATATGTAACTGCGCAGTTTCTGTATTGTGTTCATAAGGATATTGCACATCCAGCGCTTCAAAGCGTTTGATGGCTTCGGAGTAACTTTTATCGCGCAAGGCGCTCTCACCTTTTTCAAAAATTTGTTGTGACGTTTCGCCGGGATAGGCTTCTGCAGGATCAATTGTATGAGCGCACGAAGTCAGGGACAGCACTAAAACAGCAACAAGGGGCAATAATCGGGTGACATAGTTCATAGAAGCGATTTAACTCCAGCATCTTTTTATAATTGCGAAACCTTCACGAAACGAAAACAATTGTAAACAATTGTGAACAATTGTAAACGAAGTTTTGCTATCATTCGTTCCTATGACAGAAAAAATACATTTGACTCTCACGATCCCTGCCGATATGGGCGGCGGTCGAATCGATCAGACTTTAGCAAAATTGCTACCCGATTATTCCCGTACCCAAATCCAGGAATGGATCAAAAACGGCAATATCACGGTGAATCACAAAGCTTGTCGCCCCCGCGACACTGCCTTGGGCGGTGAAGAAATCCTCGTTGAGGCATTTCAAAAAATCCAACCGGCCTGGCAAGCGCAAGCTATTGAGCTGGATGTGGTGTATGAAGATGATGCCCTGCTCGTGATTAATAAACCGATCGGCATGGTCGTGCATCCGGCGGCGGGCAATCCCCATTCCACTTTGCTGAATGCCCTTTTGCATCATGCACCTGGATTAAAAAATTTGCCGCGGGCGGGCATTATTCATCGTCTGGATAAAGACACGTCGGGTTTATTGGTGATTGCCAAAACGCAACAGGCATTGATTTATCTGACTGCTCAAATGAAAGCCCGAAAGATTAACCGTTTCTATCAGGCGATTGTGTGTGGTTTGTTAACGAGTGGAGGGAAGATTGATGAACCGATCGGACGCCATCCCATTCAGCGTAAACGAATGACTGTGATAGAAACGGGAAAACCGTCTGTCACCCACTTTCGTCTGATTGAAAAATACCGGAATCACACTCGCATCCGAGTGCAGCTTGAAACCGGTCGAACGCATCAAATTCGCGTACACATGGCTTATATTCATTATCCTTTGCTGGGCGATCCCGTGTATGGGGGGCGATTGCAATTGCCAAAAGGCGCCACCCCTGCCCTCATCGAAAAATTACGTCAGTTTAAGCGTCAGGCGCTGCATGCACACGAATTACAATTAACTCATCCTGTGACCCAAAAATTGATGAGCTGGCAAGTGCCTTTGCCAAAAGATTTGCAAGAGTTAATTCAAATATTAAAACAGGATATCGAATGATGGATTTTATTGTACCGAACTGGCCTGCACCTAAAAATGTTCGCGCTTTTACGACGTTACGCAGCGGTGGAATGAGTGAAGCGCCTTATGACAGTTTTAATTTAGCTGACCATGTGGGCGATCATGAAAAATTCGTCACAGCGAATCGGCAATTATTACGAGAAAAACTTCAGCTACCGAATGAACCTGTTTGGTTGGAGCAAACGCATAGCACATGTGTTTTATCAGCAGAACTAACCACTGGGGATAACAAAGCAGATGCTTCTTTTACAAATCAGGCTAACCAGGTTTGCGCTATTCTCACAGCAGATTGCTTGCCTGTTTTATTGTGTGATCGCCTGGGAACACAGGTTGCAGCGATTCATGCGGGTTGGCGCGGTTTGCTGAATGGGATTATCGAAAAAACGCTGGAAAGGATGCAGGTTCCGTCGCAGGATATCTTAGTGTGGCTGGGACCCGCGATTGGTCCTCGCGTGTATGAATTGGGCGAAGAAGTTCGACAACAATTTCTTGAAAAAGAGGCGGAAGCGGAAGCTGCGTTTGTACCCTCTCATCGAAAAGGCCATTGGTTAGGGAATTTATACGATTTGGCTCGATTACGGCTGCAGAAACACAATGTTTCAGCGATTTATGGTGGGGAATATTGTACGTATTCCGATAAAGCGCGGTTTTTTTCGTATCGTCGGGATGGAGATAAAACAGGCAGGATGGCCAGTTTGATTTGGATAGCATCGTAATATAAATAAACAGAGCCGCGATCACAATTCTCGAGCTTTATTATTTATCTGGAATTGTGACGCTCCCTGACGGTCGCGGCTCTGTTTTTATCGTCAGATATCCGCTAAAATAAGCAACTTGTGTTTGAGAGGAATCAAAAATGACTAAAATAATACGTACCGCCCTTACCTGTTTTTTCATTATGGCTTGCCTGATTAGCAAACAGAGCATCGCGAGTACACCCATCAATCCGAGCTTGGCGCCCATGCTTCAAAAAGTATTGCCATCGGTCGTGAATATTCGTGCGCAAATCAAGATTACTGATCTCAATACGCTGGCCAAACTCGAAAAAAACCAAGGGAACAGCGGTGCCATCCCCGACAAGTTTTTGTCTGTGGGTTCAGGTGTGATTATCAATGCAGACAAAGGTTATATTTTAACAAATGCGCATGTGGTCGATGAAGCAGAGCGCGTGATCGTGACATTGAGCGATGGACGTCACTATACCGCAAAAATTATTGGTGCCGATAAACCGTCCGACATCGCGCTCTTACAAATTCAGGGAAAAAACCTGACTCCCATCGTCATTGGTGATTCCAATAATTTAAAAGTCGGCGATTTTGTCGCGGCGATTGGTAATCCCTTTGGACTCAATCAAAGCGTGACAGCGGGTATTGTCAGTGCCTTGGGACGCAGCACATTAGGAATTGAAAATTTCGAAAACTTTATTCAAATTGATGCGCCGATTAATCCTGGAAATTCAGGCGGTGCGCTGGTTGATACACAAGGAAGATTGATTGGTATCAATACGGCTATTCTTGCCCCCGATCGTGGCAGTATCGGCATTGGTTTTGCGATTCCATCCAATATGGCGCAAAGCGTGATGCAGCAATTGATTGAATACGGAAATGTGCGTCGCGGTGCATTGGGAATTGGTGCACAAGATATTACACCGGAACTGGCTTCCGCATTTGGTTTGAATGTGTCAAACGGTGCTGTCGTCACGCAGGTGATACCGAACTCCCCTGCTGAACAAGCGGGATTGCAAATTGGAGATGTGATTACGGCTGTGAATGGTAGCAATGTGAAAAATGCAAATGATGTTGTGAATGCCGTAGGGTTTGTTCGGGTCGATTCAAAAGCCAATATTTCTGTTCTGCGAAAAAGTAAACCCGTATCGTTTTCAGCCGTATTACTCGACCCGAAAAAGCGCGCACAAAAAAGCGAATCGATGGATCCCTTTTTCTATGGCGTTAGCTTGAAAGATTTCACTCTTTTCAGTCCGGTTCATGGTGACATTAAAGGCGTATTAGTCGTGTCGGTGGACGATGATACCAACGCATGGCGCTCTGATTTGCGCCCAGGTGATGTGATTACTTCTGTCAATCAAGAAAAAATTTCATCGATTGCAGAATTGAGAAAAATTGCGGCTGCGAACAAAGATAATCTTTTATTGAATGTATTGAGAGGACCGGGTGCGGTGTTCTTGGTGATCAACAAAGAATCTTAAAATGCTGTCATTCCCGCGGAGGCGGGAATCCATTCGGAATAGATTCCCGCCTTCGCGGGAATGACACGTCTAGTACGGTGTGATTGTGAAAGACTGTAAATAAAAAGCGTTTTTGCCAAGCATTATCTCGAAAACCCTTTGTGTAACTAATTTGGAAATCTCTGGACGCTTTAGGCGTTCCTTGCTTACCAACACAAGATCTGCTCACCACGTCACAAGTCGATCTCCGTCGATGATTTATTTTGAATGGTTTCGGATAAACGTCCTGACGAAAACGCTCATTAGTAAGTATAGGAAAGATTCTTCTATTTTCCACTGTAAAAAAGAAAAAATTTTAATCGGTTGATTGCATAGTGAAAAATCATATTCAAATCATCTGTGATAACATATCGATCCGGCCTGTCATGCCAGCATGCTTTTAGCTGGCATCCAGCGACTTAAAGACACTGGATGCCAGCTAAAAGCATGCTGGCATGACAAACTCTGAAATTACAAAGATTAAAAGATATGTCACAAAAACTATTTGAAACAACCATCCAATCCATCACACACGATGGCCGTGGAGTCGCCCTATTGAATAACAAAACCACATTCGTCAGTGGCGCATTGCCCGGCGAAAAAGTCGTTTGTCAGATGATTCGTCAACACCGTCGCTACAATGAAGCAAAAGTTGTCGAGGTGATCACCCCAGCGCCCGAGCGTGTTGATCCCCCTTGTGCACATTATGGGGTTTGCGGCGGCTGCAGCATGCAGCATATTGAAATACAAGCGCAAATTCGTTTCAAACAAGACGCTCTGCTCAACCAGTTAAAACACATTGGAAAAGTAGAACCGCAAGAAATCTTGCCTCCCATGATGGGCCATCCGTGGGGATATCGTCGTAAAGCGCGATTAGGTGTGCGTTACGTCATTAAAAAAGAAAAACTCCTCGTGGGGTTTCGAGAAAAATTCAGTAATTATTTGGCTGACATTCAAGAATGTAAAGTATTGCACCCCAGTGTCGGCACGCAATTATTGGCTCTCAGCACATTGATTCGTAGCCTTTCTCAATATGATCACATCCCACAAATTGAAATTGCGGTAAGTGATGAAGTCACTGCACTCGTGATTCGTCACATGACACCGCTTCCTGAAACGGATTTATCAGCGCTGTGTCAATTTGGTAAAGACCATAACTGTCATATTTATTTGCAACCTGGCTCTCCTGAGTCAGTTCATAAAATTTGGCCGAAAGATGAGGATTTATTTCTCCGTTATTTTTTACCGGATTATCAATTGGAAATGCAATTTCATCCGCTCGATTTTACGCAAGTGAATAGCGAAATGAATCGGGAAATGATTGCACAAGCGATTCGCCTATTGGATTTAAAATCATCGGATACGGTGCTCGATCTTTTTTGTGGTTTGGGAAATTTCACACTTCCTATCGCCCGTTTTGCAAAACGTGTGATTGGTATTGAAGGAAGTATGCAAATGGTGAATCGCGCGACATTCAATGCGAAACATAATCAAATCACAAACAGTGAATTTTATGCGGCTAATTTAATGGAACCTTCAGAAACCGCTGAGTGGTTAAAAATACCGTACGATAAAATTCTTTTAGATCCGCCGCGTACCGGTGCAAAAGAAATTATTCCACTGATTGCAAATAAACTCGCTTCAAAAATAGTGTATGTCTCGTGTAATCCAGCGACGTTGGCGAGAGATGCGGGTGAATTGGTTCATCAGTATCGATATCATCTCAAACAAGTGGGCGTGATCAATATGTTTCCGCATACGAGTCACATCGAAGCAATCGCTCTTTTTGAAAAAAAGTAAAATGCTATGGTCACTCTCAAGCACACATTTCATTACCTGTCAGATCACTCTGTCGATCTTGAAGCATGGCTTAAAAAAATTAGCACGGATTCCTATTTAAAAAATCATGATTTGATTCGTGATGCGGCGCATCTGGCTCAGGAAAACAGTAAGGGATTGACTACTTTTTATGGTCAACCTTGCATTGAACAAAGCCTGGAAATGGCTGAAATTTTACTGGATATGAAATTGGATCAGGATGCGATTGCTGCAGCTATTTTAACGAGCACCTTGCAACATACCACTACTTCTATCGAATCCGTTCAGGAAAAATTAGGCGAAAACGTTGCAAAACTGGTTAGTAATGTTCTTAAAATAAATGTATTAAATAATTTGAAAAATACTGCAACGCGCAATCAGACACAGATCGATCGCTTGCGTAAAATATTTTTAGCGATGGTTTCTGATATTCGTGTCGTGTTGATTAAATTAGCGGAACGAACGTGTATGATGCGAGGTATTAAGCAAATTAATACAGCTGAACGCAAACGCATTGCGCAAGAAACCATGGATATTTATGCTCCCCTGGCTAATCGACTGGGGATTGGGCAATTAAAATGGGAGCTTGAAGATGCGGCGTTTCATTATATTGATCCAGATACTTATAAAGCGATCGCAGATTTTCTGGCAGAGCGTCGTATCGATCGCGAACAACGCATCGAAGATATTATCAAACAATTAGAAAATGCATTGATGAAAGAAAATATCAAGGCAAAAATAAGCGGCCGCGCAAAACATATTTACAGTATTTTTTTAAAAACATCTCGAAAAAATCTCGATTACAAAAATATTTATGACTACAGTGCCGTGCGCATTTTAGTTCCCAAAATAGAAAATTGTTATACTGCATTGAGCATTGCGCACACATTGTTTGAACATATCCCCGAAGAATTTGATGATTATATTGCTCATCCCAAGCCCAATGGTTATCGCTCTATTCACACGGCAGTCATTGGGCCGGGTGAAAAAAATCTCGAAATTCAAATTCGCACTATTGATATGCATCAAGAAGCAGAACACGGTGTTGCAGCGCACTGGATATACAAAGAACATAAAACACCTGAAGCGGGATATGAAGCCAAAATTACATTTCTGCGCCAACTGTTGGCTTGGCACAAAGACCTTGAGCGATCGGAAACAACGCCTGAGAAAAAAGTGGATGAAGCGCTGGATAATATCGTGTATGTGTTTACACCTGCGGGCGATATTATTGACTTGCCTCGAGGTTCCACACCGCTGGATTTTGCGTATCATATCCACAGTGGATTAGGTCATCGTTGCCGTGGCGCAAAAATTAAAGGACATATTGTTCCGCTCACCTATTTATTACAAACGGGCGATCAGGTTGATATTATTACGTCGCCACATGGCACGCCAAGTCGGGATTGGTTAAACAAAGAATTAGGGTATTTATATACCAGTCGTGCGCGTTCCAAAATTGCACGTTGGTTTAAGCAACAAATAGGAAGTCAATCGATCGAAGCAACAGGAAAAGATCATGTAGAACGCGAGCTTCCTCAGTCAGAAAAAATAATTCCCCGTCTGCATGATGAATTAGAATCATCAACAAAAAATTTAGACATTGCAGGTATTCATGATTTATTGACTCGCATTGCTAAATGTTGCAAGCCTATTCCGGGTGATCAAGTCGTGGGTTATATTACTCAGGGACGCGGAGTGTCGATTCATCGACAAGATTGTAATAATATGACAGTGAATCGTTTACGTAATGCAAATCGCATGATTTCAGTCACGTGGGATAATAAAAAAACAGGGAATTATTATGTGGATTTGCAAATTCAGGCGAGTGGACAGCAAGACTCATTAAAGGAGATAACGACATTATTAGCAGCTGCAAAAATTGACTTAATTACATTAAACTCTACAATAAGCAAAAAAAGCAATGTGATACATTTAGTAATCACTATTTTAATTCATGACTTAACTCAGTTGAATCAAATCATTAATCAAATTCGTCAATTGTCTAAAATAATTGATGTCAAACGGATAGGTGGATAATGGAAAAGAGCAATATGGAAAATCGACTCCCAATTGATTGGAGCTTGGGAGAAAAGCTGGCTGGAAATAACCGTGCGGTAGCGGAAGAAATGATAAGGAGGTTGATGGCTATTTTACCGGATGATGTGAACAATATTCGGAATGCTTATGAAAGTAAGGATAATGCAGATTTGGCTCTTCGATTGCATAAATTGCATGGAGCAACGTGTTATTGCGGTACGCCGCGATTAAAGGAAGTTCTTGCGGA